>Ga0255100_1000289_pt1 | contig 21544 bp, 17 predicted proteins | sample Colum_Colum_RepB_2_FD_188449 | JGI IMG/M metagenome (GOLD analysis project Ga0255100, IMG submission 188449) | Freshwater microbial communities from Columbia River, Oregon, United States - Colum_Colum_RepB_8d | ecosystem: Environmental > Aquatic > Freshwater > River | place: USA: Oregon...
GGCCTGGACGGTGGCCAACCGGGAGCGCCTGGCATCAACCGCGTGGTGCGCGTCAACGGTGAGATCGAAGTGCTCTCGCACATCGGCCAGGTGGAGATGCAGCCTGGCGATGTGTTTGAAATTCACACCCCGGGTGGGGGTGGGTATGGGCGATCGGAGACATCGGTGTGACCGTGCTCTCAACGCAGTCCGGTGCTGCGCTGACACGGCTTCATCAGCCGATATGGGTCACCAAGGACCCCATGCCAGAGACTTCAACCCGGACCGTGTCCCCCCGCTTGAGCCACACGGGTGGGTTGCGAAACGCCCCGATACCTGCCGGGGTGCCCGTGGCGAGTATGTCGCCGGGCTCCAGCGTCATGTACTGGCTGATGTAGTGAATCAGCTCGGCCACGGGAAACAGCATGTCGTGCGTGTTGGCTTCCTGCATGAGCTCGTCATTGACCCAGCTGCGCACCCACAGGTCTTGCGGATTGGCGACATCGGCGGCGTCCAGCAGGATCGGACCGAGTGGACAAAACCCATCCATGCTTTTGGCAAACGTGGTTTGGGCAGGGCTGACATCGAATTGGAATTCACGCGCGCTCAGGTCATTCAGGCAGCAATAAGCCGCGACGTGCTGCAACGCGTTCTCGCGCGAGACCGCATGGGCGTGGCGACCGATCACGACCGCGAGCTCGGCTTCAAAGTCCATCTTCTTCACATCGGCGGGTATCGGCACGGTGGCACCAGGGTCGCAGACGGAGGAGGGGAGTTTCGAGATGATGCGGGGCTTTTCAAAGGGCTGCACACCGGTTTCCTTGGCATGGTCGGCATAGTTGCGACCGATGGCCACAATCTTGCCGGGACGTGCCAGGGGGGCATGGAGTTGCACCGATGCGAGCGCGTGGCGAGTCTGTGTCCTCCCGCCTTCCGCCAAAGAGGACCGAAGCGCAGCACGGGCCGAGGGGCCCGCCTGCAGCCAACGCATCCACCCACCTGGGGCGGGCCTGAGACCCTGCGCATGGAGTTGCGCATGAACCTCCGCGGGGATAGGTAATGCGGCGAGGGCATCCTCGATGTCCAGTACCTCGGTGCCCACCACGAGGCCGGCGTGTCGTTCGCCGCCCGACAGGCTGAAGCTCACCCCTTGAAAGGTTGGCGGAGCGTTCATGCGTAGGCTGCGTCAAGTGACGGCAGTTCCATCAGTGGCTTGGCACTGCCGTCCGCATGAAAGAACAGGTCGGCCATGACCTGAAATCGCTTGATGAGCCGGGGTTCCTGCGGCGTGTAGTCGGCCACCGCGTTGTGGATGGTGCCCATGTTGTCCCACATCAGCACATCACCCTCGCTCCAGCGGTGGCGATACCGGTACTGGTCCTGCAGTTGATGGGCAAACAAAAATTCCAGGGCCTCAGCGCTGTCGGTGTCACTCATTTCATTGATGCGGATCGAATAGCCGGGGTTGAGGTAGAGGACGGATTGGCGGGTGATGGGATGGCGCATCACGACGGGGTGCGACACGGGAGGCTTGGCGGCGCGCTGGGCTTCAGTCAGCGGTTTGCGCATGCTGCCGGGTTGGCTGCGCATCTTGTCCCAGAACTTGGCGAAATCGTGCAGGGCCGTTTTGCCAGCAAGTTTCTCTTTCCACTCGGGGCTCAGGTCGCGGTAGGCCGCGTGCATGTCACAAAACTCGGTGCAGCCCAAGGGCTCGCCATGGCGCATGGGAATTCGCAGACCATAGAGCACATTGCTGAAGGCAATCATCTTGCTATAGGACATGTCGGTATGCCAGTCCTGCCCAGCGTCCGATAAGCCAATGGGTTTACCGTTCTCGATGATGTTGGACAGGGTCATCATCTCGGGAATGTCCGACTCTTGGGCGTTGGCCGCCACATTGATCTCCAGCGTGCCAAAGTTCGCGGCGAAATCACGTTGCTGGCGCGGTGTCAGATGTTGCTCGGGGAAACACAGCACGCCATGGCGACCCAGGGCGGCGATGAGGCTGAGGCGATCCGTTGCAGACAGGGGGTTGGACAGGTCCAGTCCCACCACGCGCGCGCCCAGTCCCTGGGCATTGGGTTGAAGGCGAAAGTTCATGGTGTTCTCTCGTGTCAATCGTGACGTGTCAAAAGTATCGTTCAATACGCCAGTTCCAGCAAAGACAGGATCTCGGCAGGATCGGTGACGGTTCTGGGGTTGAAATACAGGCCGCGCTCGCCCATGACTTGATGCGCAACGGCGTTTAATTGTTCGCGGGCAACGCCCAGATCGCGCAGCCGGCGCGCAATCTTGAGCCGCACCTGCAAGGTCTGCACACAACTCACCAGGGTGTCGTGGGGTTGCCGATCTGGCCACACGGCCAGCGCTTGGTCCAGAGCGGTTTGGACCTGTTGGGCATTGAAGGCCAGCACATGGGGCAGCATGACGGCGTTGGCCTCGCCATGACCCACGCCGCAGCGGGAACCGATGGCATGGCACATGGCATGGTGCAAGGCCGTGCGTGCGTTGGCAATCACACGCCCGGCCAGGTGGGCGGCCGTCATCAAGTCGGCTCTTGCGGTCACGCTGTGGGGATGCTCCAGCACCGCCGGGAGTGATCGAACCAGCAACGGGATGGTATGCAGACACAGCGCGTCCGTGATGGGGGTGCGTTGCAAGGAGTACAAACCTTCCAGCACATGGGCCAGGGCATTGAACCCCGTGTTCATGAGAACCGACGGGGGTACCTCCAGATTGGCCACGGGGTCGAGCAGCACCACGCGACTCATGGTGCCCACATCGTGCAGGATGAATTTGTGACCGTGCTCGTCGGTGATGCCCATGCTGGGCGTCATCTCGGCGCCACTGGCTGTGGTGGGAATGGCAATGACCGGGTGCTTGGGTTGCATCAGGGTGGGGGCCACCAGGGTGCTGGGCGGCGTGAACCGAATCGCGTATTGCGTGAGATCCCCGCCCTCGGCCTGCAGCAAGGCGGTGGCCTGAGCGGTGTCGCAGCAACTGCCGCCTCCGTAAGCAATGAAGGCGTCCACCCCGTGATCCCGGGCAACCTGGGCGGCCTCAGTGACCCATTGCACCGAGGCATGCGAGGGTACGGGCGTGAGGATCACCGGTTGCCAAGGGTCTAGCAAGGAGAGCACCCGCTGGTAACTGGGCTGGCTCCTCACACTCGCGCCTGTGATGAGCATGGGCTTGCGGATGCCCAGCGTCTTCAACTGGGCGGGCAACAGGCTCAGGGCATCCGCTTGCAGGAAAGTGGTGCTGTCGCGCTCTCGATGCGCGAACGCTTGTACCGCTTCGTTAGCCGAGGCAGAAGAGTTTGCTGCCAGGGGGGATGGGCTTGTCGCCATCCCCTCACTCCTTGATTTGCGCAAGCTTGATCAATTGCGTCCAGCGTGCATGGTCTTTTTTCAGCCACTCGCGGTATTCCTGGGGCGTGGACGCCACCTGCACGGCGCCCAGTTGTTGCAGCCGTTGCTGGACGGCGGGTTTTTTCAGGGCGTCACGGATGGCGCCGGCCAGTTTGTCCAGTACCGGGGCGGGCGTGCCCGAGGGAGCCATGAAGCCGACAGGGCCCACATAGTCCTCAAATCCAGGAAAGCCCACTTCGGCGGTGGTGGGCACCTGCGGTGTGTCAGGGTGGCGTTTGGCGGTGGTGATGGCGAGCAGGCGCAACTGCTTTTGGGCCTCGCGTTCGGCCATGCCAATCATGGGGTAGAACATGAAGTCCACCCGTCCTGCCATCACCTCGGTCATGGCGGGTGCATTGCCCTTGAACGGCACATGAATCATGTCGGTCTGGGACTGCACCGCGAGTAAGGCGGCAGCCAGGTGCGCAGAACCGCCATTGCCAGCCGATCCGTAGCTCACGCTGCCGGGTTGGCTCTTGGCCTTGGCAACCAGTTCGGCCACGCTCTTGTAGGGACTGTTGTACCCCACGACCAGATATTGCGGCAACACCACCGCCAGGCTGATGGGGGCGAAATCTTTATCGGGGTCGTACTTCACACGGCCCTGGCCCAGAATGGCATTGACATTGTGTGACAGCGTGTTGACGATGAGGGTGTAGCCATCAGCCGGTGAGCTGGCGACAAATTCGGTGGCGATGTTGCCATTGGCGCCCGCGCGGTTTTCCACCACCACGCTTTGACCCAGCGGACCGGTAATTTCCTGCGCCACCATGCGGGCAATCACATCGGTCGGTCCTCCGGCCGCGTAGCCCACGATGAAACGGATGGGTTTGTTCGGGAAGTCCGTTTGAGCCTGGCCTGGTGTGGTCACCCAGGGTAACAAGGCCAACAGGGCAGTGCCTATCAGTTGTCGTTTGAACATGAGCATCTCCTTCAAGTCAGTGTCTATCGATGGATCACATGGATCGGTGTTAACAGGTGTCGGCTCCTCGGACTGGCATCCATGAAGCCGCGAATTCGCGCAAGTCTTCGATGGCATAGCCGTCTAGAAGGTGGCGGGCGGGCGCATGGTGCTGTCACTGTGTATGCCTGCATTGTGCAAGCAAACCGGTCTGCACAGGTGACGGTGTGTCATCTTCTCGACTGTTCACGGGCAGTCCAGCAAGCGGGGTCATGAAGTCCCAGGGTGCGTGGGGGAGTCACCTGTAGGGCTGTGTCAGCCACGGAGAACGCAGAGTTTGCTGCACAATCCGACATCGGGCATCGCGCAGCACGCTCACGGGGTTGGGGCAGCCAGGCACGAGCCAGTCATGACAACAGGAGAGATCGCCCATGTCGTGCACCCCAGAGCACACCATTTCCGTCTCCCGATTGACGGGGCAGCCCCGCGTCTGGCCCGACGAGGGCTATACCCGCGCCCCGTATTGGGCCTACACAGACCCTGATCTTTACATCCAGGAGCAATCGCGCATCTTTCGTGGACCGGTCTGGAACTATGTGGGCCTCGAGGTGGAAGTTCCCGAACCCGGCCACTACAAGACCACCTTCATTGGCGACACGCCGGTGGTGCTGACCCGTGCCCAGGATGGGAGCCTGCATGCCATGGTGAACCGCTGCGCGCACCGCGGCAACCTTGTCTGCCGTGAACCCTTCGGTTCCGCCAAGCGCTTGACCTGCGTGTATCACGCCTGGTCATTCACGCTGGAAGGTGATTTGAGCCACGCGGCGTTCAGCCAGGGTTTGCGCGGCGAGGGCGGTTTGCCCAAGGATTTCGACAAGACGCAGCACGGTCTGCGCAAGCTGCGTGTGGAAACACTCTGCGGCCTGGTGTTCGCCACCTTCTCAGAGGAGGTGGAGTCGCTCGAGTCCTGGCTGGGTGAGGTAGCGACCGGCATTCGACGCGTGCTCACGCGACCGCTGAAGGTACTGGGCTATGACACGCAACGCATCCATGCCAACTGGAAGACCTACCACGAGAACCCGCGCGACTCGTACCACGCCAACATCCTGCACACCTTCTACGGCACATTCGGGTTGTCGCGCATGTCGCAAGAGTCCGGCATGGTGCTGGACCAGGCGGGTCGGCATGTGTATTTCTATACCAAGGCCGGCACTGAAAAGAAGTCGGCGGACTACGACAAGACCGCCAGTGATCTGCGCTCACACAACGATCAACTCACGCTGGAAGACCCCAGCATCCTTGCGTGGAAGGATGAAATTGGCGATGGGGTGAGTGTGCAGATTCTCAATACCTGTCCGTCGTTTGTGCTGCACCAGATCGCCAACAGCCTGGCCACGCGCCAACTGATCCCGCGGGGAGTGGACCAGTCGGATCTGGTGTGGACCTACTTCGGCTTTGCGGACGATGACGAAGAAATGACCCGACTGCGGCTCACCCAAGTCAACTTGGTGGGGTCGGCGGGCATGGTGTCGGTCGAGGATGCGGCCGTGTGCGAGATGATGCAGCGTGCGTTTGCTGACGGCGAGGAGGGCGCTTCTTTCATCGAGATGGGGGGCAAGACGCTGGAGAGTGGTGGTTCGAGCAAACTCTCCGAGCGGGCCATCCGAAACTTCTGGCACAACTACCGTCATTACATGGGACTGTGATCATGCACGCGTCGAACTCTCCCCCCGCCAACAGTTGGCAGGATCGACTGGCCTTGCACCATGAGCACGGAGACACCGTGACCTACTTGCTGGCCGAATGGGCCCACGCGATTGATCAGAACCGGGTCGAGGATATTGCCGCCCTGATGTTGCCCAACGGCCGCTACACCGTGACCTCTCGTTTCAACCACGACCGTGGACTGCCCATGGCCATCATCGACGCGCACAGCGCTGCCCAGTTGCGCGACCGCATCAAGTCCATGCGCCTGGCCAACATCTACCAACCGCAACACTACCGCCATGTGCTGAGTGCCATTCAGGTGACGGGGCAGGAGTCGTCGGGCTTGCTGCAGGTGCGGTCGAGCTTTGCCGTGGTGCGCACCCTCGAGATGATGGGCGACAGCATGTTGTTTGCCACCGGGGAGTGTCACGACCTGGTCGATGTACAGGGCGATGCCCCCCGTTTTGCGCAGCGGCGCATGATTTTCGATTCCCGAGCCGTCGAAACGCTCATGGTCATTCCCATTTAAGGAGATGCGTGTGTCACCAACTGTTGTTTTCCGTCGCAGCCTGCTCGTGGGTGTCTTGGGTCTGGGTCTTGCGCTGACTGTGCAGGCCCAAACCTCGCCACCAGATTGGCCGGTCCGTCCCATTCGCATCATCGTGCCCAACCCGGCAGGCGGCACGGCCGATGTGCTGCCCCGCATGATTGCCGAGCCGCTGGCGCAACGTCTGGCGCAACCCTTGGTGGTGGAAAACCGCCCCGGAGCGGCGGGCAACATCGGCGCTGAATTTGTCTATAACGCCGAGCCTGATGGGTACACCTGGCTGGCGGCTCCGCCCCCCTCGCTCACCGTGAACCCGAGCCTCTACCCCAAGCTCAACCACGACCCCAGCAAGTTTGCGCCCATCACGGTGATTGCCACGGTGCCCAACGCGCTCTTCGTTCACCCCTCGCTGCCCGTCAACACCTTGCAGGAATTTCTGGCCTACCTGAAAGCCAACCCCGACAAGCTGAGCTACGCCTCGCAAGGCAATGGTTCCACAGCACACCTCACGGCTGAATTGTTCAAGCTCAAGACGGGTCTGAAATTGCAGCATGTGCCCTACAAGGGCGATGCGCCAGCGGTGGCCGATCTGCTGGCTGGTCATGTGCAGGTGATGTTTGGCAATGTGGCGGCCGGCATGTCGCATGTGCGAAACGGCAAACTGCGCGTGCTGGCGGTCACCAGCCCCAAGCGCTTGCCGGCGCATCCTCAGTTGCCCGCTTTGAATGAGCAGGTGCCTGGCGTGGTGGCGGTCACCTGGTTTGGCATGGTGGCCCCTCCTGGCACGCCGCCGGCCATCACCCGCAAGGTGTCCTTGATGGTGTCCGATATTCTCAAAACACCCGAGATGGTTCGTAAGTTTGCCGAGGCGGGTGCTGACCCGGTGGGTAACACGCCGGATGAGATGGACAAGTGGATGCGCGAGGATGTCGATCGCTGGCGCTCGGTGATCCGTGCCGCCTCTATCAAAATCGATTGAACCCTGCTGGGCGCCACGCTCAGCCCTTGCTGGCTCAATGGTTGGACTGAAGTGACCGGGTGATACCGATGAACCGCTGGATGAACGACAACTCTTCTGCTTCTAGCCGACCGTCGTCAGGGCCGCTGGCCGGGGTGCGCATCCTGGACCTCACCACGGTCATCCTGGGGCCTTTTGCCACCCAGATCCTGGCGCAGCTGGGGGCCGAGGTCATCAAGGTCGAGTCGCGTGAGGGCGACAACATGCGGCATGTCGGACCCATGCACCATCCGGGCATGGGGCATATCTTTTTGAATGCCAACGCAGGCAAGCAAAGCGTGGTGCTGGACCTCAAGCATCCCCAGGGGCGCGAGGCGGCCCTGCGAATTGCCGATGGGTGTGATGTGCTCATCAGCAATGTGCGACCCCAGGCGCTGGCGCGACTCGGGCTGGATTACGACAGCATCAAGCCACGCAACCCGCGCCTGATTCATGTCAGTTGCTGCGGTTTTGATCAGGAAGGCCCCGATGCTGCCCGTCCCGCCTACGATGACTTGATTCAGGGCGCGACCGGAATTCCCTGGTTGATGCAAGCCTATGGCAACCCGCAGCCGGCCTACGCGCCCACCACCTTGTCGGATCGCGTCACGGGCTTGCACACGGTGTACGCCGTGACCACTGCGTTGTATGCACGCAGCCAGACGGGGGTGGGGCAAGCGGTGGTGGTGCCCATGTTCGAAGCGATGGCGCAATTCATCCTGGGTGACCACATGGCGGGTCTGACCTTCGAGCCGCCGCGGGGTGAGCCGGGTTACGCGCGATTGCTCACACCGCACCGTAAACCCTACGCCACCCAGGACGGCCTGCTGTGCGTGCTGATCTACAACGACAAACATTGGCAGAATTTCTTCGCGGCCATTGGTGAGTCAGAAGGGTTGGGGCGCGACCCGCGCTTTATCACCCACAGCGCGCGTGCTCGGCACATCGACGCGGTGTACGAGCAGGTGGGGCTCATCATGAAGACGCGCACCACCGAGCAATGGCGTGAACTGCTGGACCAGGCCGACGTGCCCAACATGCCGATGAACAGCCCGGCCGATTTGCTGAACAACCCGCAGTTGCGTGCCACCGGCTTTGTGCAGGAGGAAGTCCACCCCACCGAGGGGACTTTGCACACCCTGGGTCATCCCACCAAGTGGTCACAGACACCGCCGGCCCGGCACCTCAGCCCGGCACCGCGCCTGGGTGAACACACCCGGGCGGTGTTGGCCGGTGTGGGTTATTCGACCGGGGAGATCGAGGACCTGCTGAACAACGGAGCCTGCCATGACGACACCTAACAGCCGGCCCTATGGAGAATCGCCCGACAAGGTGATTCGGCCCGCATGAGGAAACAGGCACCATGAATTTTGCACTGACACCCGAACAGGAGCGCATTCGCGATGCCGTGGAGCGTGTGTGTGAACCTTTCGATGCCGACTATTGGCTGCGCAAGGATCGCGACGGCGGGTTCCCGCACGACTTTCATCGGGCGCTGGCGCAGGCAGGCTGGCTGGGGATCGCCATGCCAGAGGTCTATGGAGGCGCGGGATTGGGCATCACCGAGGCCGCGTTGATGATGCACACCATCTCGGCCACGGGCGCAGGCCTCTCGGGTGCCTCGGCGGTGCACATGAACATCTTCGGCCTGCACCCGGTGGTGGTGTTCGGGACGGACGAGCAGAAGAAGCGCTGGTTGCCCCCACTCATAGCGGGTCAGGACAAGGCCTGTTTTGGTGTGACCGAGCCGAACACGGGGCTCAACACCCTGAAACTCAAGACCCGTGCTGTGCGCGAGGGGGATCACTATGTGGTGCACGGCCAGAAGGTGTGGATCAGCACGGCCCAGGTGGCCAACAAGATCTTGCTGTTGGCGCGCACCAAGCCGGTGGAGAAATGCCAGGGCACGGAAGGCTTGAGTCTCTTTTATACCGATCTGGATCGCAGCACGGTGGAGGTGCGCGAGATCGACAAGCACGGTCGCAAGTGTGTGGACTCCAACCAGGTGTTCATCGACGGGCTGCGTATCCCGGTGGAAGATCGCATCGGCGACGAGGACAAGGGCTTCAACTACATCCTGCATGGACTCAACCCAGAACGCATCCTGATTGCCAGTGAGGCCGTCGGGCTGGGGCGTGCGGCCCTGAAACGCGCAGCGCATTACGCCAACGAGCGTGAAGTGTTCGATCGTCCGATTGGTCAGAACCAGGGCATCCAGCATCCGCTGGCCAAATCGTGGATGGAACTCGAAGCCGCCCACCTCATGGTGCAAAAGGCCGCCTGGTTGTATGACCAGGGACTGCCTTGTGCCGCAGAAGCCAACAGTGCCAAGTTCCTGGCCGCTGAGGCTTGCTACCACGCCTGTGAAAACGCCATCTTCACCCACGGCGGTATGGGCTACGCCAAGGAATACCACGTGGAGCGCTACCTGCGCGAATCGTGGATACCGCGCCTGGCGCCGGTGAGTCCGCAACTGATCCTGAACTTCATTGCGGAGAAGGTGCTGGGCCTGCCCAAATCTTATTGAGGGGCGACATAACCGGCCCCCCGGTGGCCGTATGAGATGGCGACCCAGCCACCCAGTGGGGCTGTCAAGGCCTCAGCTCAGAGGCGGCTGAAATATTCCCGTCGCTGAAATTCGAGCGGGTCTTCTGCTTGCTCAAAACGCTGCTGCTCCGGCAGTTTCAAGGCGCTGTAGTAGCGAATGAAATCGTCTCCAAAGCCTTGTGTCATGGCGGTATCGGCCGACAACGCTGCCAGGGCGTCACGCAGGTTGGTCGGAATCCGCAGGGTGGGGTCGCCATCGGCCGCATACGGCGACTCGGTGGCCAGTGGCGCGTTGAGCGCTTGTTCAACGCCAGACAAGCCTGCATGGATTTGCGAGGCCATGTACAGGTAGGGGTTGGCCGTGGGTTCGCCCAAGCGGTTTTCAATGCGGGTGGCCCCATCACCTGCGCCGCCGATCACGCGCAGCATGGCGCCGCGATTGTCAAACCCCCACACCATGGATTGCGGCGCCAGGGCGTTGGGACGAAAGCGGCCAAAGCCGTTGGCGGTGGGGGTACACATCACGGTCATGCCCTTGGCATGGTGCAGCAGGCCGGCGAGGTAGCGACACCCCACATCGCTCAGGGTATGACCTGCCTCGCGGGTTGAACTGAAGGGGGCCGGGGCTTCTCGCATGAAGGCGTTGCGACCCGAATCGAGATGCACCAGCGATTGGTGCAGGTGCCAGCCGCTGGACATGATGTGCTCGAAGGGGGGGCGGCACATGAAGGTGGCGTGGTAGCCCGCGCGGCGCAAGGCCTGCTGCACAGCGCTGCGAAACAGCACCATGTTGTCAGCCGCCGTGAGCGCGTCGGTGGCGTCAAAGACGGCCTCCACCTGGCTGGGGCCGAGTTCGATTTCCAGCGAGGCCAGTGGCATGCCCAGGGCCTGTGCCGTGTGCTGCACGATGCGCAGCGGTTCCTCGGCCATGTCGAACCAGGATTCGGACAGCAGGTTGTAACCGGGGTGGATCAGACTCACCTCGGGCGCCAGGCCCGGCCAGGCGGCCTGGTCCGGGTCGAGGTGAGCGCCGTGCGGGGCGTCTCGCAAGCGATAAATATGAAACTCGATCTCCAGGCCACACACCATGCCCAGGCCTCGTTGTGCCAGTCGCGCCAGTGCGCCTTGTAGTTGAGATCTCGTGTCGAAGGGGACGACGCTGCCGTCAGCGAACTCGGGCTGGCATTGCAGCCAGCCGGTGGCGGTGGCCCAGGGCAGTACCCGAAAACTCTCGGGGATGGGGCGCAGCACCAGGTTGTTGGCATAACCAAAACCGGGCAGAGTTTGCGCCAGACCCGGTTCGAACACCTTGAATGCCGTGCGATCCGACGTGTCCTTGAGCATCAGCGTGCTCACCATGCCCACGCCCTGTCGCAAGGCCTTGAGCGCAGCGGTTCGCGTCAGCGTCTTGCCCCGCAGCACACCATGCGGGTCACACCAGGCGAAGCGGATCAACTCCAGCGAGCTGGCCTCGATGCGTTGTCGCAGTTCGGCCAGCGCCGGCGTGTCAGGCGCGGCGTTCACGTATGGATTCCAGCGCTGGGGATGGCCGCGTCCCAAGGTGCCGCATCCCGCTTGGCACGAACGGCCTGTTGCCACCAGGCCTCCCAGGACTGGGCCGGGGCAATGCCATCCACCGTGTCCGGGCCCAGGCGTGTGGCTGCGACATCGGCCTGTGCCATGCCCAGGGGGGGGCGACCGGCCTGCACATCGTCAATCGCCTGTTGCAGCAGGCGGCGGTTGAGCATGATGGCGCGGTCGCTGGTGCCCAGGTGCTCACGCGTGCGGTCCTGGATGGGGCCCATGCTCTCGCAGGCCCACTGGTCGTGCACATTGATGTCGTCCTCGCCCATGCCCAGGTAGGTGCGGGTCTTTTGCTCTTCGGGGTTGAAGCCCCAGTGGTTGTGGCGACCGGACTTGGGGATGTAGTCGGGCAGGGTGACATAGGGCAGGCGCTGGTTGCGCATGGTCTCCTTGTCCACTGGGCCCGCAAAGCTGGTGAAGATCGACACCCAATAGGTGCGGGTGTCGTCCACCGGCACATGCATTTGTGTGATGGTCATGGTCTCCGACAGCGGAATCACAAAGGTGTGGGGAAAGATGGCGTGGGTGACGCGCACATGGGTCAGGGCCTCATTGAGCACGCGCAGGGTGGTGAGTTGCATGCCGTAGGGTTGTGCTTGTGCGCGAATGTCCGGTTGCGCACTCTCGCGCATCACGCGTGACATCGGCCAGCGTTCGCCGCCCACGTCGCCCGCGCTGGCAGCGCGGAACTGCCGGCCATAGGTGTTGTCCAGCGACTCATCCGTGAAGAAACGGTGCAGGAAGGAGGTGTGCGCCGGATCGATGCCCACCTCGAAGGCCTGCAACCAGTTGCAGTGCCACAGGCCCTTGAACGCAAAGGTGTGGCTGGCCGGGGCACTCAGGCAGTCCAGCGCCGGCAGGGGCGGCGGGGTGCTGCCCGCGTCGCCTAGCCAGGCAAACAGCACGCCGCTGCGTTCGATCAGCGGGTAGCTGCGCTGCTGGATGTGGCGACACAGGGTGCTGCCGCTGGGCTCGGCAGGGGTGTCGGTGCAGCGTCCCTGGGCATCGAATTTCCAGCCATGGAAGGGACAACGCAAGCCATCGCCCTCGTGGCGACCGAAGGACAGGTCGGCCCCGCGGTGCGGACAGTCGCGGTCGAGCAGGCCGTACTCGCCGTTGGCATTCTTGAACAGCACCAGGTCCTGTCCCAGCAGCCGAACTGGCTTGACCGGGCGGATGGCCATGGGAGGATCCAGGGCCGGGTTGAATTCGTCGACCAAGGCCACGGGTTGCCAGTACCGGCGCATGAGTTGGCCACAGGGCGTGCCCGGGCCGATGCGGGTGATGCGTTCGTTCAGGTCGGCTTTCATGGCGGGACTCCTCAGGGACAATGGGGTGCTATGGTAAACCGCTACCATCTGGACTGGATTCACCCATTCGACAGCTGATGGCTACACGCAAACAACATTTCATCGGCAACACCTGGTGCGAGCCCAGCTCTGGCCAGACCCTGCCCATCATCGATCCGAGCAACGGTGCCGAGGTGGGACACATGGCTCGAGGTACAGCACCGGATATCGATGCCGCTGTGGCCGCCGCCCGACGCGCGGTGGGGCAAACCTTTGACGGCCCCTGGGGGGTGCTGTCTGCATCCGAGCGCGGCCGACTGCTATACCGGCTGGCCGAAGCGGTGCAAGCGCGGATCGAAGAGTTTGCCTTGCTTGAAGCCCAGGACACCGGCAAGTCGATCAAGACGGCCCGTACCGATGCCATTTTTCTGGCGCGCTACCTCGAGTTTTATGCCGGCGCCTGCGACAAGCTGCATGGCGACACGATTCCGTTTCAAACCGGCTTCACCGTGATGACAATCCGTGAGCCGCATGGTGTCACTGGCCACATCATTCCCTGGAATTACCCGATTCAAATTTTCGGTCGCACGGTGGGAGCGGCCCTCGCCACGGGCAATGCTTGCGTGGTCAAGCCCGCCGAGGACGCCAGTCAATCCGTCCTGCGACTGGCCGAGCTCGCCGCAGAGGTCGGGTTCCCCGCCGGGGTGATCAATGTGGTGACGGGATACGGTCATGAGGCGGGTGCCGCTCTGACCGCCCACCCGGGCATTGACCACCTCTCGTTCACCGGCTCCACGGCAACCGGTCGTTTGGTGGCCCAGGCGGCTGCCGAACGTCATTGCCCGGTCACGCTCGAGCTGGGCGGCAAATCGCCCCAGATCGTGTTCGAGGACGCCAACCTGGACGAAGCCTTGCCCGTGATCGTGAACGCCATCGTCCAAAACGCTGGACAAACCTGTTCCGCCGGTAGTCGCTTGCTGGTCCAGCGAAGCATTTACGACAGCGTGTTGAACTCGCTGGCCGATCGGTTCCGCGACCTCAAGGCGGGGCCGCCGCATCTGGGTCTGGACATGGGCCCCCTGGTCAATCGCAAACAGTACGAACAGGTCAAGCGCATCCTGGCCCAGGCCGAGGCCGATGGCATTCCAGTGATGGCTCGGGGATCGTTGCACCCGGACGCCGCGTCAGCGGGCTACTACCAGGAGGCGGTGCTGTACCGCGATGTGCCGCACGACAACAGCTTGGCTCAGCAGGAGGTGTTTGGACCGGTGCTCGCGGCGATGCCGTTCGAGACAGAGGAGGAGGCCATTGCGCTGGCCAACGGCACGGCTTACGGTCTGGTCGCGGGCATCTGGACCCAGGACGGCGGCCGTCAACTGCGGGTGGCGCGCAAGGTGCGCGCCGGGCAGGTGTTTGTCAACAACTATGGCGCCGGGGGTGGCGTTGAGTTGCCCTTTGGTGGCATGAAGTCCAGCGGCTACGGCCGTGAAAAAGGCTTCGAGGGCCTGCTGGGCTTCACCGTACTCAAGACGATTGCTGTTCGCCACGGCTGATCGGGTGAAATCCCGACCGGATGGTCGGGGAGATGGCTTATAGTAGTTCAGACGACCCTGGGAGGGGTCTTGATTGTGCTTTGCCCTATAGGAGCCTGTTCATGAAGCGTCGTTCCCTCTTTGCTGCAGCTGCCCTGGTGAGTGCCCTTGTCGCACCCCTGATGTCCCAAGCCCAGGCCCCGGCCAAAACCTTGCGGGTGGTGCCGCATGCCAACATCACCATCCTGGACCCGATCTGGACCACGGCCTTCGTCACGCGTAACCATGGTTACATGATTTATGACACCTTGTTTGGCACCGACCTGGCTGGCAAGGTCAAGCCCCAGATGGTGGACAAGTGGAACGTCAGCAAGGACAACCTGACCTGGACCTTCACCTTGCGTGAGGGCCTGGAGTTTCATGATGGCAAGCCCGTCACCAGCGAGGACGTGGTGGCCTCCTTGAAGCGCTGGTCCAGTCGTGACAGTTTTGGCGGGGTGCTGGCCAAGAGTGTGGACACCTACACCACACCGGACGCCAAGACCTTTGTCATCAAACTCAAGCAACCCTTTGGGGTGATGCTGGAGGCGCTGGGCAAGCCCTCGTCTAACGTGCCCTTCATCATGCCCGCTCGCATCGCGGCCACGCCCGGCGCCGAGCAGATCAAGGAGCACATTGGCTCGGGCCCTTACAAATTTGTCCCGGCCGAGTACAAGCCCGGCGAGCGCCTGGTCTATGCCAAGAACGACAAATACAAGCCGCGTGCAGAGGCGCCGGACGGTACCACGGGTGGCAAGAGTGTCTACCTCGATCGCGTCGAGTGGGTCATCATTCGCGACCCGCAAACGCAGTTCAATGCCCTCGTGGCTGGCGAGGTGGACATCATCGAACAGCCCACCTTCGAGCAGTACGCCTCCCTCAAGGCACAAAAGGAGGTGCAGATCGTGGATGCACAGCCCGCTGGCTTGCAGTTCATCCTGCGCTTCAACCACCTGCATGCGCCCTTCAATAATGTGAAGATCCGTCAGGCCGCCATGCTGGCGCTGGGGCAGGAGGCGCATCTCAAAACGCAAGTGGGTGCACCCGGTATGTACGCGTACTGCCGCAGCATGTACCCCTGTGGGACTCCGCTGGCCAGCGACAAAACCGGCCTCTATACCGGCATGGCCGATCCGAAGAAGGCGGCCGAGTTGTTGAAGGAAGCTGGCTATGACGGCACACCGGTGGTGCTGATGCGCCCCACCGACCTGGCGGCCATCGCCAAGCTGCCCCTGGTGGCCAAGCAGCAACTCGAGGCTGCCGGCTTCAAAGTGGACATGCAGCAGATGGACTGGGCCACCCTGGTGGCACGCCGTGCCAAGAAAGATGCCCCGGCGCAAGGCGGCTGGAATGCCTTCATGACCGCCTGGACCGCAGGGGACATCCTGAACCCGCTCACCATGGCCATGATGAATGCCGCCGGCGACAAGGGCTGGTTCGGGTGGCAGGATGACGCGCAAATCGAAGCGCTGAAGGTCAAGTTTGCGCAGGCCAGCACCGAGGCGCAGAAAAAGCAGATTGCCGAGCAAATCCAGTTGCGGGCCATGGAAACGGCGTCTCACGTGCCCTTGGGTCAGTACTTCAACCCAGCGGCCCTGCGCACCAACATCAGCGGTCTGGTGCCCGGTGGCGCCCAGGTGTACTGGAACATCAAGAAAAACTGACCGCACCTGAAGGGGCCACCGCGCCATGCTGCGTTTTCTGATGCAGCGCCTGCTGGCGCTGGTCCCTGTGTTGTTCACAGTGGCGGTGATCGTGTTTCTGATCCTGCGGCTCACCCCCGGGGATCCGGCCGCCGTGATTGCGGGTAACAACGCCACCAACGAAGACATCGATCGCATCCGTGAGCAACTGGGCTTGACCAAGCCCGTCATCACGCAGTTCATGATCTGGTTGGGTCATGTGATGCAGGGCGACCTGGGCTACTCGTTTTATCTCAATCGACCGGTCACCGAACTGATCGCGCAGCGCATCGAACCCACGATGTCCCTGGCCGCTGGCACCATGGTGCTCGCTGTGTTGATAGCCGTTCCTTTGGGCACGATCGCCGCGTGGCGCATGGGCGGCTGGCTCGATCACCTGCTCTCGGGGTTTGCGGTGGCGGGCTTTTCGGTGCCGGTGTTTGTGATTGGCTATGTGCTGATCTACATCTTCGCCGTTGAGTTGCAGTGGCTGCCGGTGCAAGGCTATCGCCGCTTGTTCGGCGCCTCCTCGCAAGGGGTGGGACCGTGGGCCATGCAGCTGGTGCTACCTTGGTGTTCGTTGGCCACCATTTATGTGGCCCTGATTGCGCGTGTGACGCGTGCCAGTGTGTCTGAGGCGCTCACCGAGGATTACATCCGTACCGCCCGTGCCAAAGGGCTGACCGAGCGCATGGTGCTGTTGCGCCATGCGTTGGCGAATGCGGCCGTGCCCATTGTGACGGTGGTCGGCATTGGCGTGGCGCTCCTGATCGGTGGGGTGGTGGTGACCGAAACCGTGTACGCCATTCCCGGGCTGGGGTCGCTCACGGTGGACGCTGTGCTCAATCGAGATTTCCCGGTGATTCAAGGGGTGGTGCTGTTCTTCAGCGTGCTCTATGTGCTGATCAATTTGCTGGTGGACCTGAGCTACCTCTGGCTCGATCCGAGGATCCGTTACTGATGGCACCGGTGCTGCGTTCCTTGCTGTCTCATGGGGCTGTGCGTTTTGGCGCGGGGGTGCTGGCCGTGTTGCTGATGATCGCAGCTCTGTCGCCCTGGCTCGGTACGGTGGACCCGGCCGCCATGGATTCGGCACACATCAACACGGGTGCAGGGTCGGTGGGCGAGTTTGCCTTGCTCGATGGCCGAACCGTGGCCCACACCTTCTGGATGGGGGCGGACAATTTTGGCCGCGACATTTACAGCCGTGTGTTGTATGGCACCCGAATCTCGTTGCTGGTGGGGGTGTGTACCGCACTCGTGGCCTTGTCAGTGGGTGGGGTGCTGGGCATGCTGGCGGGCTACTTTCGGGCGATGGATGCGGTGCTCATGCGTGTCATGGATGGCTTGATGGCCATACCCGCCATCTTGCTGGCCATTGCCCTGGTGGCCGCCCTCGGGGCCCAGGTGTGGACCGTGGTGGTGGCCATTGCCATCCCCGAGATTCCGCGGGTGACGCGACTGGTGCGCTCGTTGGTACTGACCTTACGGGAAGAGCCTTTTGTCGAGGCGGCCAAAGCCCTGGCCACGCCCACCCCCGTGATTTTGATGCGACACATCCTGCCCAACGCCATGGCCCCCCTGATCGTGCAAGGCACCTTCATTGCGGCCAGTGCAGTGTTGACCGAGGCCATCTTGAGTTTTCTGGGGCTGGGCCTACCCGCCGACATTCCCACCTGGGGCAACATCATGGCCGAGGGGCGCGTGCAGTTCACCCAATACCCCGGCAATGTGCTCTTCCCTGCCTTGTTTCTGGTGCCCACGGTGCTGGCCATCAACCTGTTGGGGGATGGCTTGCGTGATGTGCTGGACCCCAAGTTTGCCAAACGGGGCGGGGCATGACCCAGGCAGTGCTGAGCATTCAGGGCTTGACCGTGGCCTTGCCTGCAGGGGGTGACCGTGCGCACGCGGTGCAGTCGGTGTCGTTACAGATCGAGGCCGGTCGCACCCTGTGTGTGGTGGGCGAGTCGGGGTCGGGCAAATCGGTGATGGCCACCACCGTCATGGGACTGCTCGACAAAGCCCTCAAGCCGGTGGCTGGCGACATTCTGCTCAACGGTGAGTCCTTGCTGGGAGCGTCGGCAGCGCGCATGCGCGAATTGCGTGGGCAGACCTTGGGCATGGTGTTTCAGGAGCCCATGACCGCACTCAACCCGGTGATGACCTGTGGGGACCAGGTGGATGAACTGCTGACCACGCACACGCAGTGGTCAGCCGAAGAGCGGCGGGCTGAAATTCTGCGGGTTTTTGAGCGTGTGCGACTGCCCGAGCCCGAGCGCATGCTGCGCAGCTATCCGCATCAATTGAGTGGCGGACAGCGCCAGCGCATCGTGATTGCCATGGCGGTCATCCTGAAGCCCGCGCTGCTGATTTGTGACGAGCCCACCACGGCGCTGGATGTCACCACCCAACAGGAAATCCTGCGACTCATTGCCGACTTGCAACGCGAGCAGGGCAGTGCGGTGCTCTTCATCACGCATGACATGGGCGTGGTGGCCGAGATTGCGGACCAGGTGCTGGTGATGAACCAGGGCGAGGTGGTGGAAAGTGCCGCGCGTGACGAGGTGTTGTGCCGTCCACGTGCGGCCTATACGCGCCAGCTGCTGTCTGCGGTGCCCGCCATGACACCACCGGCCCCGCGTCCGGTGGCCACAGGGGCGGTGCAGCTGGCCGGACAGGATGTGGGCAAAACCTATGTGACGCGCGACTGGCTCGGGCGTGCTCGTCCCACCGTGGCACTGGAGCACGCCGAACTGGCTTTGCGCGCGGGCGAGACGGTAGGGGTGGTGGGCGAATCGGGTTCGGGCAAATCCACCTTGGCGCGCTGCCTGATTCGGTTGATCGACCCCACGGCAGGTCGCATCCATTGGGGCGATGCGGAGGTGGCGTATCTGCCCGAATCGCAACTGCGACCCTTGCGCCATCGCGTGCAAGTGGTGTTTCAGGATCCGAATCGCTCATTGAATCCGCGCCGCACCGTGGGGCAGTCGCTCATCGAAGGTGCCATGAATTTTGGTCAGTCACGGCAGGACGCCGAAGCCCTGGCAGCCGATTTGATGCAACAGGTGCGTTTGCCGGTGGAAGCGCTCAAGCGCTACCCCAGCCAGTTCAGTGGTGGCCAGCGGCAGCGCCTGGCGATTGCCCGCGCACTGGCGTGCCGGCCTCAGGTGCTGGTGGCCGACGAGGCCGTGAGCGCACTGGATGTGAGTGTGCAGGCGCAGATCCTGACGCTGCTGCGCGAGGTTCAGGACCGGCTGGGCCTGGGGCTCTTGTTCATCACCCACGATTTGCGGGTAGCGGCGCAACTGTGTGACCGGGTGCTCGTGATGCACCAGGGGCATATCGTGGAGCAGGGCCCCACGGCACAGGTGTATGCCCAGCCCTCTCATGCCTACACCCGGCGCTTGCTGGATGCTGCCCCGGCGGCACTGCCGGCCATGGAACCTGTTCATTCATGACCCGTATTCTGATCGCTGGCTATCAGCACGAGACCAACACCTTTGCGCCCAGCCTCGCGGATTGGACCGCGTTCAACACTGGTGAGAGTTTTCCGGCCTTTGTGCGCGGCGAGGCCCTGGTACAGCAACTCACCGGCCTGAACCTGCCGGTGGCAGGCTTTATCGACGCGGCGCGCCGGGAAGGCTGGGTGCTCGTGCCCTCGGCGTGGGCAGGGGCCACGCCATCCTCCTATGTGACCCGTGATGCTTTTGAGCGTATCAGCCAGGCGATTCTGGACGATGTGAAAGTAGCTCTGGGGCAGGGCCTGGACGGTGTCTACCTGGATCTGCACGGCGCGGCGGTGGCCGAGCACGCGCTGGACAGCGAGGGTGAGTTGATGGCGCGCGTGCGTGCCCTGGTGGGGCCTTCGGTGCCGATCGTGGCAAGCCTGGATTTGCATGCCAACGTGACGCAACGCATGCTGAGCGTGGCTGATGCGCTGGTGTCATACCGCACCTATCCGCATGTCGACATGGCCGCGACCGGTGAACGAGCGGCCTTGTTGCTGCGTGAACGCTTGCGCACGGGACAGCGTCATGCCCAGCATGCCTGTCGTTTGCCGTTTCTCATTGCCCTGAATGCGCAAAGCACCTGGTTGTCGCCAGCGCAGGACATCTACGCGGAGTTGGAGGCTATCGAAGCCCGCACAGGATGTGTGCTGAGTTTTTGCATGGGATTTCCCGCCTCGGATTTCCCCGAGTGTGGCCCGATGGTGTGGGGGCACGGGGGGGCCGCCCAGCAGGCGGTCGAACAACTGTTCGCGCGGGTGAATCAGCCCGCGCAGTGGCACCCGGAATTCTTGCCTGCCCGTGTGGCCGTGGAGCAAGCCTTGGCCATTGCAAAACACCAGCCCAAGCCGGTGGTTTTGGCAGACACGCAAGACAACCCTGGTGCGGGGGGCGACAGCAACACGACGGGTATGCTGCATGCGCTGCTGCAGCATGGGGCAGGGCGAATCTGGCCGCAGCAGGTTGCGCTGGGCCTGTTGTTTGACCCCGAGGCGGCACGCCAGGCCCATCAGGCTGGTGTGGGCGCAGTGCTGGAGTTGGCGTTGGGACGCGCGGTGCCGACGTTCACCGGCGAGCTCAGTGACCCGCCGCTGCAAGGGCGCTTCACGGTCAAGGCGCTGGGCGACGACTGGTGCCAGATCAAGGGGCCGATGATGACGGGTATGCGGGTGCACATCGGCCCGTGTGCCTGTCTGGAAATCGAGGGCATTCTGATTGCGGTGGCCAGTGGCAAGATGCAAATGCTGGACCGCGAGTTGTTTCGGGCGGTCGGCATCCACCCCGAGCAGATGAAACTGGTGGTGGTGAAAAGCTCCAACCATTTCCGCGCCGACTTCACCCCCATCGCCAGCCGAGTGCTGGTGGCCAAGGCGAGCGGACCGATGGCCGCCGACCCGGGCGATCTGCCCTGGAAAAATCTCGACCCACGCATGCGAACCCGTCCTTGACCTCCAGGGCCGGTGCACTTCACCAGGAGACTCTCCATGAGCACGAATGCCACGACCGATCTCACGCAATGCACGGCACATGAATTGCTGGCGCTGTACCGCAGCGGCCAAGCCAGCCCGGTGGACGCCACGCAAGCCGTGCTCGCGCGAGCGCATCGCCTGAACCCGCGCCTCAATGCGTTTTGCCTGATCGATGACGAAGCGGCATTGACCCATGCCCGCGCCAGTGAAGCGCGCTGGCAGGCGCACCGGCAGCAAGGTGCGCCCATTGGTGCCCTGGACGGGGTGCCCACCTCGATCAAGGATTTGGTGCTCACGCGAGGCTGGCCCACCTTGCGCGGCAGTCGCACCATCGACCCGGCGCAACCCTGGGACG
>Ga0255100_1000293_pt1 | contig 21406 bp, 18 predicted proteins | sample Colum_Colum_RepB_2_FD_188449 | JGI IMG/M metagenome (GOLD analysis project Ga0255100, IMG submission 188449) | Freshwater microbial communities from Columbia River, Oregon, United States - Colum_Colum_RepB_8d | ecosystem: Environmental > Aquatic > Freshwater > River | place: USA: Oregon...
GGTGTGGCCAATGCGATTTCGGTACCGCTGACCGGATGGCTCAGTCAGCGGTTTGGCCAGGTGCGGCTGTTTGTCTCGTGCGTGGTGTTGTTCGTGATCTTCTCCTGGATGTGTGGCGCCGCGCCCACCATCGAATCGCTGATCATCGCGCGCATCCTGCAGGGGCTGGCGGCGGGCCCGGTGATTCCCTTGTCACAGACGCTCCTGCTGGCCAGTTACCCGCGTCACATGGCGGGCACGGCGCTTTCGTGGTGGTCCATGACCACCTTGTTTGCGCCCGTGGTCGGGCCTTTGCTCGGGGGCTGGCTCACCGACAACATCTCCTGGCCCTGGATCTTCTACATCAACATCCCGATCGGTTTGCTGGTGGTGATGGTGGCCTGGCCGATCTTTCGGGATCGTGATCAGGGCCCTCGGCGCGTGCCGCTCGACACGGTTGGCCTTGCCCTGCTGGTGATCTGGGTTGGGGCCTTGCAGCTCATGGTCGATACCGGCAAGGAACATGACTGGTTCGAGTCCACCGGCATCGTGGTGCTGGCGGTGGTGGCGCTGGTCGGATTCGCGGTGTTCATCGCCTGGGAGCTCACCGAGAAAAATCCCATCGTCAACCTGCGCCTGTTTACCGAGCGCAATTTCCTGCTGGGCACGATCACGGTGTCGCTGGGATTCGGGCTCTTTTTTGCAAGCATCGTGCTGTTGCCCCTGTGGCTGCAGCAAACCCTGGGTTACACCGCCACCTGGGCTGGTATTGCCCTGGCTCCGGTGGGTCTGTTTTCGATTCTGTTGTCGCCCTTCATCGGACGCATGGTTGGCTGGATTGATCCTCGCCGAATTGCCAGCTTCGGTTTTCTCATGTTTGCCCTGGTGATGGCGATGCGGGCCAACTTCACGGTGGATGCCCCGTTCATGGTGATTGCGATCCCGACCGTGATTCAGGGCATTGCCGTGGCCTGCTTCTTTCTGCCCATGCAGCCGCTTGCCTATCGCAATATTCCGCCCCACCTGATGCCCTATGCCGCGGGCATGAACAACTTCATGCGCATGACGGCCGGGGCCGTGGCGACCTCGTTGTGCACCACACTCTGGGATCATCGTACCGCCTTGCACCGAGCCGAGATGGCGGAGCGGGTCAACCTGGCCGATCCGGCTGCGCAAGCCTGGATGGAGCAATCGCAGGCGCAGGGCTCGAGCGCCACGCAGGCGATGGCCTCGTTGTCGCGCATCCTGGATCAGCAGGCGCAGACCCTGGCCGTGACGGAGGTTTTTCTGGGCGCAGCGCTGGTGTTTCTGGCCCTCATTGCACTGCTCTGGACGCTGCGCTGGAGCCCAATGCTCACACGGTCTTCCTGAGTCCCGTTTCGGTCGGGTGGTAGCATTTCGATGTCCCCCATGCTGCCTGCGAGAGGCGGCACCAACTCCCAGTCGAGTGTGGCTATGCGCCCCGTTGTCCTGTCTGCTGAACCTGCGTCCGTGAGCGATGCCCATGCAAGTCTTGACCAGACCTGCGGGGGCTTCGCTTTGCTCGCCCAGGATCCTGTTTTGCTGGGTGCGCCGGCCGGTGTTCGCGCGCCTCGGCAGCCGCGGTGGCAGCGGCAGCGCGGTGGCGTGGGTGTGCTCCTGCTGATCCTGATCGTGGTGATTGGTCTGCCCGCAGCGTGGCTCACCTTCGCCTGGAACTGGAGCTATTCCAAAGGGGACCGTGCCGGCTGGGTTCAGAAATTTTCCGAAAAAGGCTGGCTCTGCAAGACCTGGGAGGGAGAGCTCGCGCTGGTCTCGATGCCTGGCGCGATTCCCGAGAAATTCCAGTTCACTGTCTGGAATGAAGAGGTGGCGTCGCGCATCAACAAGCTCATGGGTAAGCGCGTGTCCCTGACCTATGAACAGAAGATCGGCCTGCCCACCAGTTGTCTGGGTGAGACGCGCTACTACGTGGTCGATGTGCATTCCGTGGATGAGCCTGCGGGGCTGCCGGGTCTTGGCGGTGCTGTGGCAGCGCAGCCCAGCGGTGTGGCGGCACCCCAGCCGGGCAGTGGTGTGGCAGCACCCGCAGGCGGCGCGGTTACGCCTGCACCTGCAGCTCCGGTACCTGTGCAGCCGGTAGCGCCTGTGCTGCCGAGCGGACGATAAGGCATGCCCGCTCGGGCTTCGCTGATTCAACTCTCTCTGGTTTTCCTGCGCCGCGACTGGCGGGCAGGGGAGTTGCGCCTGCTGGCGCTGGCCTTGCTCGTGGCGGTCGCTGCATTATCCAGTGTGGGCTTTTTTGTGGACCGCGTTCGTGGCGCTCTCCAATCGCAGGCGAGTCAGTTGCTGGGCGGCGATCTGGTCATCGCCTCGGGGGCCGAGCCGGCCGCCGACTTGCTGGCCCGCGCGCGTGCGCTGGGCTTGCGCACCGCACGCACCGTGGTCTTTCCAAGCATGGCCACGCTGAATCATCCGGTCGCGCCCGCATCGGCGCTGGCCTCGGTCAAGGCGGTAGATGAGGGGTATCCGCTTCGGGGCGGGCTGCGTATTGATGAGCGCGAAGCCCAGGGCATTCCTGCGCCCGGCACCGTCTGGGTCGACCCGTCGTTGCTTACAGCTCTCCAGGTCCAGGTCGGGCAGGCCATCCAGCTTGGGCAGTCGACATTCAGAATTGCGGGCCTGGTCACCCTTGAACCCGATCGGGGCAACAACTTTGTGAACTTCGCGCCCCGCGTGCTGATGCGTCTGGACGAAGTGGAGGCCACGCGGCTGATTCAGCCCGCGAGCCGGGTCACCTGGCGACTGCTGGTGGCCGGGGCGCGTGAGTCGGTCCAGGCGCTTGAGCGCGACCTGAGCTCGGAGGCGACCACCTCTGGCCAGCGCATCGAAACCCTTGAAAATGGGCGCCCCGAGTTGCGCGCCACGCTCGATCGGGCGCAGCAGTTTCTGGCCCTGGTGTCGTTGCTCTCGGCGCTGGTGGCTGCAGTGGCCATCGCACTGGCCGCGCGGCGTTTTGCGCAGCGCCACCTCGATGCCTGCGCGGTCATGCGGGCCATGGGGCTGACTCAGGGCCGCCTGATGGGTGTGCTGATGGCCGAGATGGTCTGGCTCGGCGTATTGGCCGGTCTGTCGGGCAGTCTGATCGGATGGGTTGCCCATCTGGCCCTTGTGGCGCTGGCGGGTACATCCTTGCCGGTCGATTTACCGGCGGCCTCGGTGTGGCCCGCGATTCAGGCGAGTGTGGCCGGTGTCGTGCTGTTGCTGGGATTCGCAGCCGTGCCGGTGGCCCGGCTTGCAGGCGTGCCACCGTTGCGGGTCCTTCGGCGCGACCTGGGCTCGGGTTCGGCGTCAGCCTGGGCCACCTTGGGTGTGAGCGTGTCGAGTTTCGCTGCGCTGCTGTTCTGGTTCGCCGGGGAGCCTCGCCTCGCCGGCTTCGCTCTGGCGGGCTTTGCTGCGGCCAGCGTGCTGTTTGCAAGCGTGGCCTGGCTGGCGTTGCGTCTGCTTGGCCCGGTGCGCCGCCTGCTGGGCGCGGGGGCAGGCAATGCAGCATTGCGGGTGGCGTTGGCCTCTTCGGCCCGCCGGCAGGGGGCTTCGGTTGCGCAGATCGCGGCGCTGGCTGCCGGGCTGATGGCCCTGCTGTTGCTGACGGTCACGCAACGCGATCTGCTGCAAAGCTGGCAACGGGCGTCGCCCCCGGATGCACCGAACCGCTTCATCATCAACATCCAGCCTGATCAGAAGGAACCCGTGATGGCGCGCCTGACCCAGGCCGGACTCACTCGCGTCGAGCTGCTGCCCATGATTCGTGCCCGCCTGGTCGGTCTCAATGGTCAGGAGATCGATATCACCCAGTTGCAGGGCGATCGGGCCCGCAGGATGGTTGAGCGGGAATTCAATCTGTCCTACATGGCCCAGATGCAAAGCCACAACCGGCTGGTTGCAGGCCGCTGGCTTGATCCGGCCGCCCTTGAAATCTCGGTCGAGTCGGGTCTGATGCAGACCCTGGGCCTGAAGCTTGGCGATCGCCTGCGCTTTGAGATCGCAGGCGAGCCGATCGAGCTCGCCTTGGTTGGTTCACGAAAGGTGGCCTGGGACTCCCTGCACGTGAACTTCTTTGTCGTGGCGAGCCCGGCCGCCATGCAGGATCGCCCACAGACCTGGATCACGGCCTTTCATCTTCCCGATACTCAGGCGCAGTTGCCGGGCCAACTGGTCAGGGAGTTCCCGAATCTCACCGTGTTTGACATGGGTGTGATCGTGCGTCAGGTACAGGGCATTCTGGGTCAGGTGGTCAGTGCCGTTCAGTTCCTTTTCGTCTTCACGCTGGTCGCGGGTGTGGTCGTGCTTCATGCAGCGTTGTCGAGCTCGCGCGATGAGCGCATTCGCGAGGCGGCCCTGATGCGGGCGCTGGGCGCCTCAAGGGCTCAGTTGCGCAGGGCTCAGGTCTTTGAACTGGCAGCCATGGGCGGGCTTGCGGGTTTGCTGGCCGCCCTCGGTGCCACGTTGGTGGGCGTGGTGCTGGCCGAACAGGTGTTTCAGTTCGACTACGCCCTGCGCTGGGGCGTGCTGCCACTCGGCGCTGGGCTGGGTGCCTTGCTGGCCACGATCGCGGGGGCCCTGGGTTTGCGCAGTGTGGCCCAGACGCCTCCCCTGCAGACCCTGCGAGAGAGCGCGTCTTGAGCGCGCTTCTTGAGCCTGGGCCCGTCGAGCCTGGCGCTTCCCGCTTGGCTGGGCCTGCGACGGAGCACGCAACATGAGCGATTCAGCGTTTGAGTTGATGGGGGGAGAAACAGGCGTTCGTGCCCTGGTCGATGCGTTTTACGATCGCATGTCGCTGGATGAGCGCTTTGCCGACATTCTAGCCCTGCATCCGGTCCCCCTGGAGGGCTCGCGTGACAAGCTCTACTGGTTTCTGTGTGGCTGGATGGGCGGACCTGATCACTACATCGAGCGTTTTGGTCATCCCAGATTGCGCGCCCGACACCTGCCGTATCCCATCGCGAGCAAGGAGCGCGACCAATGGTTGCTGTGCATGGCTGAAGCCATGGCCGATGTGAACATCCCCCAGCCCCTGTTCGATCGTCTGCTCGAGTCCTTGACGTCGACGGCCGACTGGATGCGCAACCGTGCCGGTTGAGTCCGGCTCGCTGATGGGCGGTTCAACGGCGCTCATCCTGATCGCCCTGACGGTGGGCCTGGTTCTGTTGCTCGTAGTTGTCCTGGCACTGCTCGTTCAGCTGATGGTTCAGCTCAGACAAGCCCGTCGTGAGGCCCAGGATCTGCGTGAAACCTTGCGCCATGAACTCACGGTGCAGGCGCGGGCCGACCGGGAGGAGGCGGCCCAGTCGAGCGACCGACTGAGCAGTCAGCTCACCCAGAGCGTGAGCGCCCTGGCGCGACTTCAGACCGGTCAGATCGAGGGATTTTCGCGACGCATCGAACAACTCACGCAGAGTAATGAAAGCCGCCTGAACGACGTCAGATCCACGCTTGAGACGCGTCTTGAGGCACTCAGTCGTGACAATGCCCAGCAACTCGCCCGCATGCGCGAGACCGTGGACGAGAAACTGCAGAACACGCTCGAGCAAAGACTCGGTGAGAGTTTTGCGCGGGTGGCCGGGCAACTTGAACAGATGCATCGTGGCCTGGGCGAGATGCAGGCGCTGGCCACTGATGTGGGTGACCTCAAGCGCGTGCTCACCAATGTCAAAACTCGCGGCACCTGGGGCGAAGTGCAACTGGGCAGTCTGCTCTCGCAGGTGCTGGCCCCCGCGCAGTTTTCGACTCAGGTCATCACGGTGCCCGGATCCAATGATCGCGTGGAGTTTGCGGTCTGTCTGCCTGGCTCACAGGGTGCAACCGTGTGGCTGCCGATTGATGCCAAGTTTCCGAAAGAGGACTGGGAGCGGCTGCAGCAGGCCCATGACCGAGCCGATGCGGCTGCCGCCGAGCAGGCGCATCGCGCGCTTGAGCAGCGCGTGCGGACTGAAGCGCGCCGCATCCGCGACAAATACCTCGCGCCACCTCACACCACCGACTTCGGTTTGCTCTTCTTGCCCACCGAAGGCCTCTATGCCGAGGTCGCAAGACGCCCCGGCTTGCTGGACGATCTTCAGCGCGAATCGCGCATCATCGTGACCGGGCCCACCACCCTGGCAGCTCTGCTCAACAGTCTGCAGATGGGGTTCCGCACGCTGGCGGTCGAGCAACGCACGAGCGAGGTGTGGATGCTGTTGGGCGCTGTGCGCACCGAGTTCTCCCGCTTTGGCGAGGTACTGGCCCGCACGCGGGCCCAGTTGCGCAGCGTGGGCAACTCGCTCGATGCCGCCGAGGTTCGCAGTCGTGCCATCGAGCGTCAGCTTCGCCAGGTGGAGTCCGTGCCTGAGACCCAGGCACGCGCATTGCTCCCGGAGGAGGGTGAACCGCTGCCCCCTTCGGAGCCTCGATGAAGCACGCTGCTGCAGGAAATCGTCCACTGGGATTTTCACCCGGACGCCGTCTGCAATTCATGCTCGATCCGCGCAATGACCCGTACCGGGCCAGGCGCAAGGCCCGCGGCGTGTTGCGTTGCCCCGATTGCGGGCTGGTTTGCATCCAGGGTCGCTGGCAGCATGCGGCCACCGATGAAACAGGCACGACCCATCGATGCCCGGCCTGTCAGCGTATCGCCGATCGATATCCCGCCGGAACACTCACGATCGAGGGCCCCTATGCCTACGAGCGCCGCAGTGAAGTGCTGCAGACTGCCCGACATGTGGCTGAGCGCCTTCAAGCCGAGCATCCGCTCGAACGCATCATGGACATCGAGGCGCTCGATGGGCGCTTGCGGATCACCACGACCGATGTGCATCTGGTGCAGTCGATCGGCAAGGCGCTTCACCATGCCTTTGGTGGGTTGCTGCACTATGGATTTGCCGAAGGCCAGTACCAGTTGCGCGTGAACTGGGTGGCCTGAAGACCGGGGAGGGCAGGCGTGATGGCACAGCAACCTACTTCGCGGATTCCGCTGGAAGCGAAGCGTTCGAATGCTGCTTCGCTCAAACCGCCGCGGGGGCGCTCAAAGGCCGTCGCAGCCGCACCTGCGCCCGATGGGGACGGCCAGACCTTTCTGGAGGAACGTCAGCGCCGGGAAATGATTGCGACTGGGGCCTTTTTGAGAGCACAGCGTCGCGGATTCGAAAGCGGGGTGGAGCTTGAGGACTGGCTCGCGGCTGAGAGGGAGATCGACCGATGGCTGAGGGGAGTGGGCCGTGGATCCGAAGCCCCACCGCTCTTTGAGGAATGATCGCCCCGCCAGATTCTCGCGGGTGCCGCTTCGGGATCGTCTTGATCCATGCAGTCGCTCGTTGCGACTCTGAGCTTTTGAGCGGACAAGCCCGTATCCGTTCAGCCTTGCGGTCGTTCGGTCAAGACATCAAGGAAGGCATGAATAAATTCACTTGATCTTGGAACGGATGCATTTAGGCTCTAATCTGGCAATGCATAGTTGCGCCGGCTCTTCGCCTGGCCATGATTGCACAGACGATGATTCGACCAACAAGCTCCGGTGAGGCTCGTCCGCAAGGGATATTCATATCCAGTACCCTGCCATGGGGCCTCGATAAAGATCTGCACGGTGGCACCCTGCGGGCTCTTGTCATGTTGCAGGGCTGCCTGGACGCCTGGGGTTGTGTGGATTTGGTCTTTCTTGATCGTTCGCGTGTTGTGCGCTCCACCCAGGAGACCGAAGCGTTTGAAAGTTGGATTCGAGGGAGATTGGCCGGAGAGTTCACTGTTCAGGTCATTTCGGTGCCGCCCCACGAGCCTGTCTGGATGCCCCGCCGTTTGCTGGAGTACTTCCTTGCCTGGCCTCTAGGGGCCCCGAAGGAAAAGTCTCTGGCGTTGCTTGTGGACATGCTGCGCAGGCAGACTTCGGGTCGGATTTTCTGTCAGCGAATCGAAGCTTTCAAGCTTGCATGCAGTGCAGCGAAGGCAGTCGGATCGAAGTTCGAGATGGTCATGGACCTCGACGATATCGAGCACCGCGCCTACGCGCGCAGGCTGCGGGAGACGCCGAACTACCCAACCCGGTTCTTGTTGCATTTACATACACTTCGGTACTGGCTTTGGGAGCAAATTGCACTGTCGAAGTGCACACGCCTGTTTGTGTGCTCTGATCCGGATGCAGCGTTGCTCATGAAGCGAGCCCCCAGAAGTCGTGTCGACGTTGTCGCAAACACCATCGCTGACCCGGGACGATTCCCGTCACTGAAATCCAATGAATCACCGCCTGTGTTGCTCTTCGTCGGCGTGCTGACGTACAGCCCGAACCTGTATGGGTTGAGATGGTTCATCGATCGAGTTTGGCCACTGGTATTGCAAAAACAACCCTCTGCGAAACTCAAGGTGGCGGGCAAAGGCAGCGAACATCTTCATGTTCCTGAAGATGTTCGATCCAGTGTGGAGCTCCTTGGATTCGTCAATGATCTGACGGGGCTCTATCGACAGGCCACAATCGCAATTTGCCCGATCCGTTCCGGCGGCGGCACCCGGATCAAATTGATCGAGGCTTGTGCCCATGGTCTCGCGTCGGTTTCCACGCGTCTGGGTGCGGAAGGGCTGTTACTTGCTGAGGGTGAGTCGATCCTGATTCGTGATGAGCCGGACGAGTTCGCTCATGCCGTGATTGAACTGATTGAAGATAGGCAGAAAGCAGAGCATATCGGGTGGAATGCCCGGCGAGCGTTTGAGCAACATTACGAGAGAGCAGCGGTTATTCGTCATACCGCCGATCTGCTCAGATCGATTCCAGATCAGCGCGTTTCAAGCTGGCCTGCTGCGTGATCTTCTCTCGATCGGATTCGCTGAGGGCCGCGACATGTTTCATCATCAGGGCAGCCCTTGGATTGCGAGTCATTTCGGCCTCGTTACGGATCAGGAAATCCCAGTAGAACGTGCTCATCGGACAGGCTTTCGTGCCAGTGCGCAGTGTGGGGTCGTAGCGGCAGCCCGTGCAATAGTTGCTCATGCGCTTGATGTATGCGCCACTCGCACAGTAGGGCTTGGTCGTGAAGCGCCCCCCGTTGGCATAGAGCGCCATGCCCGCCACGTTGGGCAGTTCGACCCATTCCACCGCATCCACATAGACGGCGAGGAACCAGTCTTGTACAGCCTGCGGTTGAATTCCTGCCAGCAACGCGAAATTGCCGATCACCATCAGACGCTGGATATGGTGTGCATAGCCTCGCTCAAGGGTCTGCTTGATCGATTCGCGCAGGCAGTTCATGTGCGTCTGGCCCGTCCAGAACCAGTCCGGCAACGATTGCTGGTGATCGAAGTGATTGGCTTGCCGCATGGCTGGCATATCGAGCCAGTAGACCCCACGCATGAATTCGCGCCATCCCAGAATCTGGCGAATGAAGCCTTCGACACTGGCCAGGCTTGCTCGTTCCTCCCGGTACGCCTGTTCAGCGGCAGCGATCACCTCCCGGGGGTTGAGAAGCTTCAGGTTCAGTGAAGCTGAAACAAGGCTGTGATGCAGATAGGGTTCGTTGGTCCACATCGCATCCTGGGTTCGACCAAAGCTTGATAGCCGGGTGTCGGTGAAGTCCTTCAAGGCAACGAGCGCTTCGCCTCGTGTGACGGGCCAGTCGAATGAGTCAAGCGCTCCCGGCAGTTCGGGAAGGTGCTGTTTCAGGTCGCAGATGACCTCGCGTGTGATGGGGTCAGGTTCAAATCGCTTGGGCGAGGCCATGTTCCCAGGGCCCCGCTTGCCGAATGAAGCCCGATTCTCTGCATCGAAATTCCACTGGCCTCCCTCGGGCTCGCCGTGTCGAACAAGCACCTGATGCCGCACTCGCATGTGTCGATAGAATCGCTCCATCTGCAATGTTCGGCTTTTCCCTGCCCAGGCTGAAAACTCGCTCCGGTTGATCAGAAAATGATCGTCCACAAGCATGTGGAGCGAGCGCCCCGCTTGCTTGCAGCACAGGGTCAATTGCTGCTCGACCCGCCAGTCCCCGGGTTCGGTACACAGCACCCGCTCAGGTTGATGCTTCGCCAAGGCATGCGCCCATGCTGCACTCAGGCTGAGATGCGTATGCTGTCCCAGCCGCAGGTAATCGACCGTCCATCCGGCATCGCGCAACTGTTGAGCAAAATGACGCATTGCCGAGAGGAAAAGCGCGCTTCGTATTGCGCTGCTGCTTGGGGATCGACTCTCTTCCTGAACCTCCGCCATGAACACCACCGAACGCTCAGGATTGGAGGCTTTCAGACTGGCCTGATCACCGCACAGCTGGTCGCCCAGGATGAGAATCAGGTCGGGGCGGGTCATTCGGAACCCTTACGTTGACCTTGGGTTCGGCAACGATCGGAGCAGTAGCGAACCTCCTCCCAGTGACGTGCCCAGGCTTTGCGCCACGTCATGGGTCGCGCGCAACTCAGACAGGGTTTGCTGGGCAGGCTCTGCTTGTTCCCCTTGAATCCGCGTCTGGGCTCACCCACGGCTGTGACCTTTCGTGTTCACCCCGATGACCCAAGCGCAGTGGACCTTGAACGTTTCGGAACACGCGATCGCCGTCCCACATTGTGGAAAATCAATGCTGCCACGCATCAGATGCGTTTTTCGTTGTGGAAGAGCAAATTTCATATCGTGGAAGTTAGCATTCAACTATATGTTTAATAACAAATTTCATAAATTAAAAAGGGTTCTTTTTTGAGTGCTGCCGTGCAGCATCTTTCGGTATCTTTTCACCCATCCAAGCTTGAATTTCTCTTTTCGCATCCTCTTTCCGTCTTCATCTCAGTCCTCCAGGAGTCCCAAGCATGTCCACGCGCGAACTCGAAGCTCAAAAACTGCAGAAAGAATGGTCTGACAATCCCCGCTGGCGCGGCATCAAGCGTGGCTACACCGCAGCCGATGTCGTTCGCCTGCGCGGATCCGTACAGGTTGAGCACACGCTGGCCAAGCGGGGCTCCGAAAAGCTCTGGAACCTCATCACCACCGAACCTTTCGTGAATTCGCTGGGTGCACTGACCGGCAATCAGGCCATGCAGCAAGTCAAGGCCGGCCTCAAGGCGATCTATCTGTCGGGCTGGCAGGTTGCGGGCGACGCCAACCTGGCCGGTGAAATGTACCCCGACCAGTCGCTCTATCCCATCAATTCCGTACCCTCGGTCGTCAAGAAAATCAACAACGCCCTCACCCGCTGCGACCAGATTCAGTGGATGGAAGGAAAAAACCCGGGCGATGAGGGCTACACCGACTACTTCGCGCCGATCGTGGCTGATGCTGAGGCGGGTTTTGGTGGTGTGCTCAACGCGTTCGAGCTGATGAAGTCCATGATCGAGGCGGGCGCATCGGGCGTGCACTTCGAAGACCAGTTGGCTGCCGTCAAGAAGTGCGGTCACATGGGTGGCAAGGTGCTGGTGCCCAGTCGTGAGGCCGTAGCCAAGCTGGTGGCTGCGCGGTTGGCCGCCGATGTGATGGGTGTGCCCACCGTGCTGTTGGCCCGCACGGATGCTGAAGCAGCTGATCTCGTCACGTCGGACGTTGATGAGAACGACAAGCCCTTCATCACTGGAGAGCGCACTGTCGAGGGCTTTTTCCGGACCCGCAATGGCATTGATCAGGCCATCTCGCGCGGTCTGGCCTATGCACCCTACGCTGATCTGATCTGGTGCGAAACCGGCACGCCAGATCTCGCATTCGCGCGTCAGTTTGCAGAAGCCATTCACAAGCAGTTCCCGGGCAAGATGCTGTCCTACAACTGCTCGCCCTCGTTCAACTGGAAGCGCAACCTCGACGCATCCACCATCGCCAAGTTCCAACGCGAACTCGGTGCCATGGGCTACAAGTTCCAGTTCATCACGCTGGCCGGGTTCCACAGCCTGAACTACTCCATGTTCAACCTGGCTTACGGCTACGCCCGAGACAATATGACGGCCTTCGTCGAACTGCAGGAGGCCGAGTTCGCTGCCGCCGAGCGCGGGTTCACTGCCGTCAAACATCAGCGGGAGGTCGGAACGGGTTATTTCGATGCCGTCACCACGACCATCGAGAGCGAGGCGTCGACTGCAGCGCTCAAGGGGTCCACCGAAGACGAGCAGTTTTTCGATGGCCACAAGAAAGCGGCCTGAGCGCCCGGGTCGACCCGGCGTCGGCACGACCTGAGCGATCATTCGACACTGGAGAGGCATTGAGCCTCTTCTGAGACCGGGGGCTTCTGCCCCCGGTTTTTTTTTGTCAGACGAGGTCCCGCCCTGGGAACTAAACGAATGAACTAGATCGACCGATCGATTGATAGCCGTTGGTGCAATGGTTCGCGACCGCTTTGGCGAGGACCATGTGAACTCCTTTCCACACCTCAGGAGTTTCGCCATGCATCGTCTGATTTGCTCTGCGATTTCATCGGTCAGCCCAGTGCCGCAGGCCGCAGGCCCTGCCTTTCACACTGAACATCCTCCCCAAAATACGCGGCCTCGGCGGTGTACAGGGCAGGGAATGACCGAATACCTGATCGTGGTGGCCTTGATTGCGGTTGCAGCCATCGGTGTGTATTCGCTGCTTGGCCAAACCCTGCGCAGCCAGACCGCGGGTCTGGCCATGGAGGTCTCCGGCCAGGATGCCGGTGCGGCGATCGGCGCCTCGCAGGGGCAGGCCGCTGCGGCGCAGTCCTCGGCTGCAACCCGTAAGGGGCTGGCCAACTACAACGAAGCCAACCGCTGACCCCAGGGCGTTGCGCGACCATGTCGGTCTTGCCTTCAGTGAGCGTCGTGCCGGGCTGCCCCAGCCGGTGCAGGTTGGTGGGCGGCGGCCCTGCGGGCAGGGTGCGCAACCGAAGCTGGCCGCGCACGGTTGGACAGCGAGGACAGGCGCTCGTGCTGGCGCTGGGCTTGCTGGTGCTGGGTGTGCTGGCCCTGCGCCTGCTTTTTGAGTCGGGTCAGCTCACGGTTGCACGTCAGCGCTTGATCGACACGGCCGATGCCGCAGCACTCAGTGCAGCCACCTGGCGCGCGAGGGTGCTCAATTTCCACGCCTACTCCAACCGGGCCATCATCGCCAACGAGGTGGCCATCGCCCAGGCCGTCACCCTGGTGGCCTGGGCCCAGTATTTCGAGACCCTCACGCGCAATTCGGCGGCATTTGGCGCTTACCTGCCACCGGTTGAGCCGGTGCTCGGGGTGGTTGCTGAAACCGCCGCCTTGGCCGCCCAGGTGTCGCGCGCAACGGCTGCCATTGAAATCCCGGCACGGGGTTCCCCTCATGTGGGCTACAAGACCCTGCTGCAAAGCGCTCAGGAAGTCATGCACCTCTCGAGCCTGGGCTTCGGGCTCAACATGGTCACCGCCGAAGTGGCGCGGGCCAGTCATCCAGACCACTTCGCCTGGGTGCTGCCCGATCCCACTCAGGGTTGGTCTGGCTTCACGGCGCGGGCCTCCGAGGGTGCCGATCGCAAACGGGTGGCCGACCTGATGCAGGCCTCGCTCGATCCCTTCATCCGTCAACCCCGCAGCGAAGACATCCACACCCCGATTCCTTCGCTCTGTCTGAACCTGATGCGCTTGCGCAAGCGTGGCGTGACCACCTTGTCTGAGGATCTTGAGCGCTGGGAGTCTGTCGACACGCTCTCATTTCACCTGCGGCGCCTCTCCTGGTTTCGCTGTCGCGAGCGCGAGGCGCTGCCTTTGGGCTGGGGTGCCGCAGAGGCCGGGCAGGTGCTTCACGGGGTGACGGCCACCTCGGGTGATCTGTCCCTCAACCCCATGGCTCGGCAACTCGCAGGCGAGTCCATGTTCAGCACCTCGGGCTATGAGGGCATCGCTCGCCTTCGCGAACTGAACTACGAATCGCTCGCCAACACCCGATTTCCTTCGGCGCGCCTAGCTGTCATCGCCCGTCGAGATCAGGGTGAGGCGCACTCCCGGATGTGGGCCCTGTCCTCAGCGGAGGTGTATTTCCGCAGACCCCCCGGGGCGCCGCAGCGAACCGAATACGCAAGCCTGTTCAACCCCTACTGGCAGGCGCGTCTTGCCGAACCCTCTGTGGCCGAGCGAGCGCTCGCCCTGACTCAGGTGGACTGAGATGCACACAACCGACTTTCGATGCCGGCAGCAGGGTCAATCCCTCATTGAGGGGCTCGTGGGCCTGTTGGCCCTGGTTCCACTGCTGTTCAGTGCCATGTGGCTCGCCCGCGTGATCGATCTGCAGCAGGCGGTGGTGTCGGCTGCCCGCGAGGCAGCGTTCGAATGCACCGTTGGGCCGAGTGGATGCCCGGCGGGCCCAGTCCCCGATCCCCTGTCTTTGCAGGCTTTCAGTCGAGAGTCCGCCGTGTTGTGGCATGACGGTCGGGGCCAGTCCGCGCTGGCCGATCCCAGCCTTCGGGCCGCACGGTGGGAGGCGCTCCGATTCAATACCCCGTTCGCGTTTGCCGGGGGAAGTGCATCGCAGACCGTGCCTGGCGCGGTTCATCTGCTGTCCAACCTGGCTGGCCCGGGCCGCTTCGGTCTGCCCATCGACGCGGGCCTGTCTCGCGCTCATGTCGCAGTGCCTCTGCCGGGTTCGCCCCTGGAGCGGTTCAGCACGCACCGCTCCGGCCTCTTGGGTGGGTTGGGAGCTCTTCGGCTCGAGGCTCAGCTGGCCATCCTTTCCGATGACTGGATGGCCCGAGCCCCTGAGGGTTCGGCACCTGACACGGTCCGTTCACGCGTCGAGGCGGGCCAGCGCGTACCGGGGATCGAAGAAGCGTTGCGCGCGGGCTGGTGGCCCATTCGCGGCGTGTTGCAACTCGCAGCCTGGGTGGGCCTGGAGTCGAGCGCCGAGGGATTCAATCCCTACTTCATCGACGTCGACCAAGTCCCGCCTGATCGCCTTGGGCTGAGCCCTTGGCCGATTCCCCCAACCCCCACGCCCGATCCCTTGCCGGCCGATCCTGGAACAGGCGCCTGGATCCAGGACGGTGCCTGAGCACGCCCAGTGAGTTGTCGCCCACTGGAGTTGTCACCCAAGCCTTCACCCCCGATTCAAGTCTGATTCAACCCCCAGTCCACCCTGATTCAACCCAGCCTGGAGCCCCCTATGGATGCCTTGCCCGAACCCTTCCGCCAGGAGGTCGTGATGAGTGACTCAGCCATTGATGGTCAGTCAGTCCGAACCTGGCGATTTCGCAGTGATCAGAGCGCTCACTCCGTGAGCGAGGCCGCCCAGGCGCATTTTCGCGAAATTGGCCGGCAAGTGATTGCCGTCACACGCGGCGAGTGGCGCATCGTGTCGGCGCTCGCGCCTGAGGGGATCTACACCGTGCAGGTCCGAAGCACTTCGCACGGTGCCGAGGGCCTGAGTTCGGTCTGGGCCCGACCCGACACATCGACCACGCTGGTGTCCGGTCATGTTCGGCAGACCGCCACGGCGCTGGATGAACTGCAGGACTGGCTGCCCGACTCGGTGAGGGTGTTGCGCCGGATCACGCATCACGATGCAGGTCGATTGGCCGGCACGCTGGTGGCGAGCAGTGAGCGACCGGGCGCCGAGCTGGCCGCGTCCATTCTGGCGCGCGCGCGCCGTGCCGGCTATCAACCGGACCCCGTGCTGGGCCTGCCAGCGCAGCGGGCGGGCTGGTATCGCGGAGAGCCAGGCGAGGCCCTGGCCATGCGACGGCGCAGCGATGAACTGATTGCCACGCTGGCACCTCAGGGCGACATCACCTCCATCGTCATGCACTGGAGCCGCGCGCAATGAGCCTGCAAACGCACCCGCCTCGGCCGGTCAGTGCCGACTCCCCAAGATCATGTCAGCGAGGTCAGGCGGCACTCGAAGCCGTGTTGCTCACCCTCATCCTGGCGCTTGCCGTGTTCAGCCTGGTTGAAGACTCGCCCTTGAGTCGTCTGATCGCCTCATTGGGCGATCATCAAGCCCGGATGGCTCGTGGACTGACGCTGCCATGAGGGCCCGCCTGCATCAGGGATTGCACGCAATCCGGACGCACTGGGCGGCCTGGCGCACGGCAGGCCTGCTGGTGGGGATGCTGGGTTTCGGCCTGCTGGCTGTGATGGGGGCCTACAGCTATATCCAGGAACGGGTCGCGGTAGAGCGTGCGCGACTCGGCGCCGGACAGGAGCGGATCGAAGTCCTGGTGGCAGCCCGGGCATTGCAGCGCGGTGATGCCGTCAGCACCGACAACCTGGCGATACGCGCGCTGCCCCGTGAGGTTCTTCCCGGTGGCGCCTTGTCGCCTGCGCGCCTGGAGTCCGTTCAGGGCCTGCGCCTGCAGTGGCCGATGCAACCCGGCGAGCCCCTGCTCGCCAGCGCCGTGTTCGCGGCCGAGTCGGCGGGCCTGTCGAGTCGCCTGCGTCATGGCGTCCGTGCGCTCACCATTGCCGTCGATGAGACCAACGCGATATCCGGCCTCTTGCAGCCGGGTGATCGCATCGATCTGCTGTTGTCCTGGCGACCCACGCCGCTGGCCGGGGTTGCGCTGCCCGAGCTCACTCGAACGGTCATGCAGGATGTCGTGGTGATTGCCACGGGGCGTCATGCGCGAGCCACCCCGGTTGACGATGCTCCGGGGCGTACCTTCAGTGCGATCACCGTCGAGGTGGATCCCGAACAGGCCCAGAAGCTCGTGGTGGCCCAACGCAGTGGACGACTGACGGCAGTCTTGCGCAACCCCGCCGACCGTGACTCCCACGAAGACCGGGTGCTTGATGTGCATGAGCTCATGGGTGTTGCACGCCCGGCAGCCGGAAGTCTGGGCGTCATGCAGTCGCTCACGCTGGCCCCGAACCGGGGTCGGCTCGCGGGTCGCGATGGGGTGTCTGCACTCGCCGCTGACGTGGCCAGCCAGCCGTTGGCCGCTTCCCCCGGGGTACGTCATTCCCTGGCTTCCCGCACTGCCTCCGAATCCGGTGTTGAGGTGATCATCGGTGGGCGCGGTCCGATTGCCAACCCTGGAGTCGCTGGGTCCGGTATGCCGCCGGCTGCCCCGGCAGTGGGGTTAAACCGCGCGAACGACGCCTCGGAGGCCACCCCATTCACGTCGGCACTGCAGGCCGGTTCGCGCACCGGTGCCGCTGCGACCCCAACGCATGGTCCGGCACCTGCCTGGCCGGATCTTGCACCCCCGACCACGGTGCCCTTGTTGCGCTAGCCCATCACCGGAGTACGCCATGCCCTCGTCTCTTCCTTGCCGCATGCCTTCAGAAAGGCGCCCGGTCCTGTCCAACCACATGCGCTGGCTTGCCGCAGCGCTGTCCAGCCTGATCATTGCGCCCGCAATCGCCAGCGGGCCTGCGCCGGGTCTGGTTCATCCGGTGCCTGCCGGTACGGTGGTCAGCGCCAGTCTTCCTCTCAGCCCAGCTTTCGCACAAACCCTCCAACTGGCGGTGGGGCAGGCCCATGTGCTCCACGAGCCCGATGTTCGTCGCATCGCGATCGGCAACGGTAAGGTCTTGCAGGCAGCGGCCCTGGACGACCGTCAGGTCCTGGTTCTACCCGAATCACCCGGCCAGACCACTCTGCTGGTCTGGGGTCGGCAAGGTCCTCCCCGAACGCATGTGATCCAGGTGATCGCCGCAGAGCAGCATCGCGTTCATGAGGAGGTGCAAGCCTTGCTCTCCGGCCAGGGGGGCATCCGGGTTCGTACGGTTGGTGACAAGATCCTGGTGGAGGGTGATCCGGCCAATGAGGAGCAGGGCGCTCGTCTGCAGGAGATCACTCGACGCTATCCGGGCGTGATCAATTTTGCCGGCCGCATTGGCATGGAACGCATGATCGCCATGGACGTCAAGTTCATCGAGATGCGCAGAGAACTCCTGGAAGACATCGGGGTTCGCTGGAACGGCAGCATGAACGGACCGAGCTTTCAGGTGCTCGGCGATGCGCACCGCAGTCGGGCACTGCAGCCCGGCGGAACGGGAGAGGCTGCAGGGCTTGAGGTTCGCCCTCGCTCCTGGCGTCCCGGAGTGAGTCTCTCACTGGCTTCATCGCTCTCGTCCCGATTGCAGCTCATGGTGCAAAACGGAGATGCCGTGATTCTTGCCGAACCTCGCTTGTCCTGTCGCTCGGGCGGGCAGGCTCGGTTCGTGGCCGGGGGCGAGTTGCCGATCCCGGTTTCAGGCGCCCTGGGCAGCGCGTCGGTTGCCTTCAAGGAGTACGGCATCAAGTTCGATGTCAGCCCGGTGGCGAGCAGTTCGGGGGTGATTGCGGCTCGGATCGCCACGGAGATCTCCTCGATCAACTTTGAGGTGGCTGTCAAGGAAGTTCCCGGTCTGATCAAACGGCGAGCCGAGTCCGAGGTCAATCTTCGTGAGGGTGAGACGCTGGTCATTGCCGGACTCCTGACCGATGAAGGCAGTCGTAACCTCGACAAGGTGCCCGCTGCCGGAGACCTACCGGTGCTGGGACCACTCTTTCGCTCCCGTCAGTTCCGCGACAGGCAGACTGAACTGGCGGTCTTCATCACGCCGCGCTTCGTCGAAGGCCAGTCTGCGGCTGCAATTCCATCCCCGCCCAGTGGCGCCGAGACCGCCGAGCGCGCAACCACGCAGCGCAGGCAATTGCGCGAGCAGCCCGGTTTCCCGAATCGCGAGTGGACTCTGGAGCCCGCTCGCGCGATTGATGCCAACCCATCCGGTCAGTGAGACACGCATGTGGACCATCACCATTGAGCATCCAGATCATGCAACGCGCTGTCTGAGCGTTTTCGCATGGCCCTGCCGAATCGGGCGGGCGCATCGCTGTGAGGTCAGCCTTCCGGGGTGGCGAGTGGCCAAGCGCCATGCCGAGATCCGCGAAGTTGCCGGTGGCCTGCAACTGGAGGACGCAGGCTCCATCACGGGCACCCTGGTCAATGGACAGCGCATTGATCGATTCGGCCCACTCACCTCCGCCGACGAAATCGATATTGGCGGCTTTCGTCTCGTGATTCGGCCCTCCGACGCGCGCGCGAACGTGGCTGCACCCGCAGCACCTGACGCCAGAGTGGCAACCCTGCATGCCGCACTCGGTTTGCCTGCACAGGTCGTGCCTGCCCCACGCCCCGCTCTGGATGACCGAACGTCTCCCGCAGATGATGCGATGGTCTTGATGCCCACACCCGGTGGGTCAGCGCTCCTGGCCATGGCGAGCTTTGCCCTCCCAACGACCGGTGCAGTACCCCCTCGGGCCACGCAGCCCGGCACACTGCCCGGCGCTTATTGCGACGCGTCTCCCATCGTACCGACTGGGCAGCCCTCCAAGACCAGCGCGGCCCAGGGTTCGGTCGGTTCTGTTGGCGGGGCCACGGTGGCCTCTGGCGTATCGGACCTCCTTCAATCCTGGTCGGCACGGTTGCAACGCGAGACCCTGCGGGCACTCGATCTGCGGCGTCACGACCTCAGCCATCTCAGCGACGAGGCGTTGCGCAGTCAGGTCAGCGAGCTCGTGCGACAGCTCATTCTTGGTACCGACAATTTCCCGCGTGAACTCGACGCGGAGCACCTGGTCCGAGAGGTGGTCGATGCCGCGCTCGGTCTCGGGCCGCTCGATCTGCTGCTCAAAGACACCTCCATCAGCGAGATCATGGTCAATGGCCCTGGCGAAATCTGGCTGGAGCGCCAGGGCCGTTTACAGCGCAGCACGCTCGCGTTTCAGAGCGAATCCGAGCTCAGGCGGGTGCTCGACCGAATCGTTACGCCGCTCGGGCGGCGGATTGATGAAGGCTCGCCCATGGTCGATGCTCGCCTGCCCGATGGATCCCGTGTCAATGCGGTGCTCTCGCCTTTGTCGCTGCGAGGATCAGCGCTCACGGTCCGTCGCTTCACCCGGTCATTGCTGTCGATATCCGATCTGGTGAGCCGAAGAAGCGCCAGTCCTCAGATGCTTGAGTTCCTTCAGGTCTGTGTGGCCAGTCGGCGAAACATCATCATTTCGGGCGGTACGGGCTCGGGTAAGACCACACTGCTCAATCTACTCTCCAATCTGATTCCCCCCGGTGAACGCATCATCACCATTGAGGACTCTGCCGAGCTCAGCCTGCGTGGCGAACATGTCGTGAGCCTCGAGGCCAGACCCCCCAATCTGGAGCAACGCGGCGAAATCACGATTCGCGACCTGGTGCGCAATGCTCTGCGGATGCGTCCGGATCGCATTGTGGTGGGTGAGTGCCGAGGCGCTGAGGCGTTGGACATGCTTCAGGCCATGAACACAGGACATGACGGTTCACTCACCACCTTGCATGCCAACAGTGCACGCGATGTCACCTCGCGGCTGGAAGTTCTTTGTCTGATGGCGGGCATGGACCTGCCGGTTCAGGCCCTGCGTGAGCAGATCGCATCGGCGATTGACCTGATCGTGCACCAGGCACGTTTTGCCGATGGAATGCGACGGATCACCACCATCGCTGAAGTCACTGGGATCGAGTCTGGGCGCATCCAGATGCAGCCCATCTTCGACTATCAGATCGGGCGTGGTTTTTCGGCCTGTGATGTCGTGCCCCATTTTTACGAAGCGCTGACTCGCGACGGCGCCTCGCTCGATCTGTCGATCTTCGCCAGCGCACAGGGAGCCTGACGATGGCACTCATGTTTCTGGTGGCTAGTGCGGTGTTTCTGGCTGTGGGCTGTGCGGCCTTGCTCTTTCATGAGTCCCTGAGGGTCGCCTTGCGTTTGTGGACGGAGCGCTTTCGGCTTGATATGGGAGATCGCCTGGGCGAGCAGTTCGTCGCGATCAATGTGGCTCGTGGCCTTAGGCTTCATGCCCTGTCGGTGATTGCGCTTGCCTTTGTCGGTGGTCTCTGGACTGGGCAGTGGCTCTGGGCATTTGTCATCGGTGCGGCTGCATCGGTCGCGCCCGTGGCGCTGTCGCGGTTGCTCATCCGGCGGCGCCTGCATCGTCTTTCGGCTCAGTGGCCTGATGCGCTGACGATGCTGGCCGCCGGATTGCGCGCTGGCGCAAGCCTGACGCAGGCCATGACGCAGGCCTGCCGCGAGCTGCCTGCACCGTGTGGACAGGAGCTTTCCCTTTGCCTTCGGCAGCAGCGCATGGGCATCCCGCTTGAGACGGCCTTGATGCAGCTCGCGCATCGCGCTCCCAGCGAAGGGTTGTCCCTGTTCGTATCGGCGGTTCGAATTTCCCAGGAGTCTGGCGGGCAACTTGCGCAGACTCTCGATCGGCTGGCAGACACCTTGCGTCGCAAGGCGGCGCTGGAGGGGCGAATCGACGCCCTCACTGCGCAAGGTCGGCTGCAAGGCTGGGTCATGGTCGCTCTGCCGTTGGCGGTGGGCCTGGCGCTCTTCGTGATCGAGCCCCAGGCCATGCAGGCACTATGGACCACCTGGCCCGGTCAATTGCTGATGGTCGCGGTGGCACTGCTCGAGGCCTGCGGACTTCATTTCATTCGCCGTATCACCGAGGTGGAGGTCTGATGCTCTCCGATCCTGTACCGTGGGCTGTGATCGGACTGGGGGGGCTGGCCGCTGCCTGCCTCTG
>Ga0255100_1000295_pt1 | contig 21261 bp, 19 predicted proteins | sample Colum_Colum_RepB_2_FD_188449 | JGI IMG/M metagenome (GOLD analysis project Ga0255100, IMG submission 188449) | Freshwater microbial communities from Columbia River, Oregon, United States - Colum_Colum_RepB_8d | ecosystem: Environmental > Aquatic > Freshwater > River | place: USA: Oregon...
GATCATCTCTTCCAGTCCACCTCGACAGAATTGCACCATCGATACATCCGACAGTGACAGTGCGGTGGCGACCCCATTGGCTTCGGCTGCTTTGCGTGCATCAACGCAGGCCTGTTTACCGCTGGGCGACGCCGATAGGTAGCCTTCCAGGTAGAGATATTGGGAGTCTTTCAGTGCCTCCAGGTTCAAATCCTTACTGGCGATCTCTGCTGAGATGCCCAGGAAAGTCAGCATTGTGCGCTCGGCATCGGGGCTGACCATAACCAGACATTTGCCGGTGTCGCCGTATTCGCGATTCAGTGACAGGTTGGTGCGGATATTGTGATCGCCCAGTTGTCTTACATAGAAATCACCCGGCTCGTCGCCAGCGACCTTGCAAGTGTAGAAAGCTGAACCACCAAACTGCGAAACGGCATACATCGAGTTGGCCGCAGAGCCACCACCATCACGCTTCTTTATGCCGAATTTTGCGACCAGGCGATCGTAAAGAATTTTCTGTGCTTCACCGTCTACCAACGTCATCAGGCCTTTCTGGATGTTTTCGTGTTTGAGAAATTCATCGGTTACTTCGAATTCTGCATCGACCAGCGCATTTCCCAAGCCATAAACGTTGTAGGTTCTCATCGGTTTTCCTTGTTGTTGTGTGGGGGATGGTCGGTGTTCAGCTTTTGAGACTGGCAAAAGCAGACTCTGCTGCGTTCAGGGTGTACCTGAGTTCATCAACACCATGGGCGCTGGAGACAAAGCCGGCTTCAAAGGCGGAGGGGGCAAGATAAACTCCACAACTCAGCATATGATGGAAGTACTTGCGGAAGCGGTCTACATCGCTCTCCATCACCTGTGCGAAACTGGTGATTGCCCGGTGTTCATTAAAGTAGCAACCGAACATCCCGCCTACTTGCGTAGTAGTAAAGGGAATTCGGGCGTCATCGGCTAGGCTTTGCAGTCCTTGCAGCAGAGATGCGGTCGTGCGCGTAAGCGAATCATGGAAGCCCGGCTTACTGATTTCGTCGAGCACTACCAGTCCCGCAGTGACGGCCAGTGGATTGCCTGACAACGTGCCTGCCTGATACACCGGGCCGGAAGGTGCCAGCATGGCCATGATTTCCTTGTTGCCACCGAATGCGCCCACAGGTAATCCGCCACCAATTACTTTGCCCAGTGTGGTGAGATCCGGCTTGATGCCATAGAGCTGTTGGGCGCCGCCAAGAGCAACCCGGAATCCTGTCATTACTTCGTCGAATATCAGCAAAGCGCCATTACGCTTGGTTATTTCTCTCACAGCTGCCAGATAACCCGGAACCGGGGGTACACAATTCATGTTGCCCGCCACTGGTTCAATTATGACTGCCGCGATCTCATGCCCGGAAGTAGCGAACAATTGCTCGAGAGCAACGGTATCGTTGTATGGCACTACATAGGTTTGTGCGGCTGTGCTGGCAGGAATACCTTTGGAGTCAGGCGTACCAAGAGTGAGTGCGCCAGATCCGGCTTTGACCAATAAGGAATCGACATGGCCGTGATAGCAGCCTTCAAACTTGACAATCTTCTCGCGGTCAGTGAATCCGCGTGCCAGCCGGATTGCGCTCATCGTCGCTTCCGTTCCGGAATTGACGAGTCGCACTGATTCAATTGACGGCATCAATTGACAAATTCGCTCTGCCAACTGAACTTCCAGATCGGTAGGGGCTCCAAACGCAGTGCCCTTGTCGAGCTGGATGTGCAATGCTGCGCGCACGGCTGGATGGCTGTGGCCCAGGATATGTGGACCCCAAGCGCCTATGTAATCAACATAGCGATTACCATCGGCATCGGTTAACCAGGCGCCCTCACCACGTGTAAAAAAGACCGGATTGCCGCCCACGCCACAGAAAGCGCGTACTGGTGAATTAACGCCCCCGGGAATGTGCTGTTGGGCGCGATGGAAGAGCAGGTTGGATTTTGAATGTGACTGTTGGCTCATGTTGTGCCGCAATTCGGCTTTCTCTGCTGAAAATCGGCCTTTATTATAGAAAACCGGCACGCGACTGCCTACGCTAATTTGGTGTTTGCACTCAGGTCGCTGTCAATTGAATTGGGTACGGTAGGCTCGATGGCCACAGTCAAAGGCAGCAGACAGGACAAAATGATCGTTGTGCCCAAGCGGTTCTGGCACGAACCATTGGGCAAGATGCTATCAGTGGCTGCCTTGGTGCTTACTGCTGCTGTCTGCTTCCTGCTGGGTCGTATGCAGTCTGGGACACCAGGTGGAGGAGGCGGCGCCTTTCTGGCATCTGTGCGTTCCGGTGCCAGAGAAGTGCAGATAAAGGAATTGCAGGCGCAAGTAGTCAAGCAAGAACAGGCTGGTAGCGTAGACAGGCTTGCGCTGCAGGATCTACGGGTCAATATCGGTCGTCTGCGAGAGCAGATTTCGCAACTGGAAGAGGATGTACTGTTCTACAAGCAGATCGCTGATTCTGGCAGGAGTGAAACAGGCTTGGCTGTCAGTCAATTGGATTTGATTGCGACCGAACAAGCTGATCATTTCCTCTACAAGATCAAGTTCGAACAGATGGGTGATGGCGATAATATGATCGAGGGTTACGCTAATATCGCTGTGAGCGGCGTCAAGGACGATATGGAGCTGACTTTGCCATTGGTCACATTGTCCAATTCGATGCAAGGAGAGAACATAAAACTCAGATTTCGCTCGTTCCAGGCAGTCGAGGGGGAAATTACACTGCCTTACGGGTTCGAGCCGTCCCGCGTGGAAATCCTGGCGGTTACCGAGGAGCCGGATAGCAAAACATTACAGAAGAATTTTAGCTGGCTGGTGGAATCCGGCCAGCAGGTTATAGCCAGATGAGGTCTGCATGTGAGGCATTTTGACGGCGAACACAATGCTGCAGGTCGCCATCAGGCAGGAGTTGAGATGAAAAAAAATTTGCAAGCAACAAACAATACCTCCCTCATTGCTAGAGGTATGGAGTTCCATGGTGATCTGCAGTTTTCAGGCATTCTGGAAATTGAGGGACTTGTGGTTGGCAACATTGTTGCGCATCACGAAGTGGTAGCAGAAGTAAGAATTCGTGAGAGTGGTGTAGTCAAAGGATTGATCCGTGCGCCAGTTGTTATCGTCAATGGATTGGTGGAAGGTGACATCTACAGTAGTAATCATCTGGAGATGGCGTCCAAGGCGAGAGTTGCTGGTAATATCTTCTACCATCTGATGGAGATGGTGCTCGGGTGTGTCGTACACGGCCAGTTATCCCATAAAGGCTCTGGGGAAATCACCCAGCTGAACAAGCTGCACAAACTGCATGAAGTGGGAGAGATCCAGGATTTCCCAAGGGTTGCAAACGTAGACAGGCATTGAAAAGTTTCGCCTGCGCTACCAGTCATATCAGATGAAATGTCCGCGTTAACAAATCCGGTAAGCATATGAGCGTAGTCCAATCCCACGATGCCACCCCTATGCAGTTAACAGCTGGCGCTGCCCGCAAGGTCAAGTCGTTGGTTGCTGAAGAGGGCAATCCTAATCTGAAGTTACGCGTCTATGTGACAGGCGGTGGCTGCTCAGGATTCCAGTATGGCTTTTCGTTCGACGAAGCTGTGAACGATGACGATACCGTGATTGCCGAGGAAGGTGCACATTTGTTGGTAGATGCGCTGAGCATCCAATATCTGCTGGGAGCAAGGGTTGATTATTTAGAGGGCCTGCAGGGATCACGCTTTGTTGTCGAAAATCCGATGGCTTCTACAACTTGTGGTTGTGGTATGTCCTTCTCGGTATAGCCCACAGCAGCTCAAGGCCGGTAAATTCCGCCCGCAACCACGGCATTGCTGGCGCCGGTGAACGGAGTAAAGTCAATTGGTTGTCCGGCCAAAGTCTGGCTCGCGAACCACGCAAATGCCACGGCTTCAAGAGAGTCAGGGTCCACTCCGTAATCTGCTGTAGTGCGTACGACAAACGCTGGTAGTTGCTTTTGTAGACTGCGTAGTAAGGCGCCGTTGTGCGCTCCGCCGCCACACACAAGTACTTCACCGCTGACCAAATGCCTTTTGATCGCGCAGCAAACGGATTGAGTTGTCAGTTCCATCAATGTTGCCTGTACATCTGCAGCATCCAATGAAGCGAAGGGTAGTAACTTGCTTCCCAGCCAAGTCGGATTGAACAGTTCTCTGCCAGTACTTTTTGGGTATGGCATTCTAAAATAGGGTTCCTCCAGCAAAGAGTCGAGCAGTAGGCCATGGATATTGCCGCTGGCCGCCCATTGGCCATCGTCATCGAACGCTCGGTCCAGGTTTTTCCGAATCCACCAGTCGAGCAATATGCTGGCCGGACCTGTGTCATAACCGAAAGGGGCTGATGAATCGATTGGCAATATTGTGATATTGGCAATGCCTCCAAGATTGAGCACCGCGCGTGGAATGGTAGGACTACTCAACACTGTGCGGTGAAATGCGGGCACCAGCGGCGCGCCTTGGCCGCCGGCGGCCATGTCCATTCGGCGAAAGTCGGCTACTGTGACAATGCCTGTCAGTTGGGCAATCGTATTGGGGTCACCGATCTGCAACGTGAAACGTTCGCCACCTTGCTGGGAGAGTGGCTGATGCCAAACGGTCTGGCCGTGGCTTGCGATGGCAGTGATGTCTGCCGGAGACAACCCATGCTTTGCCATCATTTGCTGCGCGGTTTGTGCAAAGCACTTTGCGAGAGCAATGTCGGCATTGCCAAGCTCCCGCAAATCGGAACACGCATTGGCTGCGAGTAACTGTAGTTTCAGCTTTAACGATGGCGTTATCGCTGAACAGATGAAATCGAGCACCTTTGGCTGATTCTTATCGAACTCCACCAATACACAGTCAAGCGCATCCATGCTGGTGCCGGACAGCATTCCTATGAACTTTGAGGATTTCATTCTTTCAGCAGTCCAACATTTGTAGCACTTTGCGACATTTTGGCAGCCACGACCATGTTTCGCTGATGGATTTCCAGTGTCGTCACCAGTGGAAGCGTCTGACTGCGGAAGTCTTCCAGTTCGGCGCTGCTGATTGACTCGGCGCGTGGTAGCTGGTCAAAAACTCTGCGTGAATCACGATGTGCCCCGTCCATCAGGAACTCGTAATGAAGATGAGGGCCGGTTGCACTCCCGGTCGAACCGACGTATCCAATTACGTCACCTTGGCGAACCCTGACTCCAGTCTTGATGTTTTTTTCGTAGGCATTGAGGTGCGCATACTTGGTAACAAAGCGTTCTCCATGCTGGATGATCACGAGCTTGCCGAACGAGCCGTTGCTGTCAGCAAACGTCACCCGCCCATCAGAAGTGGCAACTACCGGGGTACCACGCGGAGCGGCGTAATCAGTTCCCTTGTGTGCCCGAATAGTGTTGAGGATGGGATGTTTGCGAGAAAGGCTGAAGCCAGAGCTGATGCGAGTGAAATCAACAGGGTTCTGCAGAAAGGCCTTACGCATACTCTCGCCTTCCGGGCTGTAGAAATTGGCTTTGCCGTCCTTGTCTTCGTAGCGAAGAGCGGTAAAAACATTACCCTGGTTGGTAAATTCAGCAGCCAGAATCTTGCCATAGCCTATCCATTGCCCATTCAGGTACTGATCTTCATACAGCACGCGAAAACTGTCGCCCTCGCGAGTGTCGTTGTAAAAGTCGATGACGCCTCCGAAAATGCGGGCTAACTCCTGTGCCATCGCTGCAGGAATGCCGCCTTGCTGGGCAGCCAGAAACAGCGACTCTGTGATTATCGCTTCCTTCACAACGTGTTTGACTTCGGGCTCCTTCCTCAAATGCTGGTATTCGAACGCTTCTTCCGTAAAGCGTGTGAACTTGAAGCTCTCGAGCGGTGATTTGATGATTTCCAGCGAAACCAGAGATTGGTTTGTGTCAATCTCAAAGGCCAAACGATAACCGGGGTAGATGTTGCTCAGAATCTTGGTGTCATCGCTACTACTTACAATGTCGTCCACCTGCTGTGGACCAAATCCCGCTGTCTTGAAGATTGACGACAGTGTGTCACCGGCACGTACCTCCAGAAACAGGCGATTGTCGGTAGGTTCTGGCATGCCCATGGTCGGGGCTATTGCGATTATTTCTGTTGGATTGCTTGGATACGAGAGTGTTGGCTCATTAAATTGCTGCCAGACGGATGAAAACCAAGGCGCGCAAAGCAGCGTTAAAAGGAGCAACAGAAGCCCCAGTAAGGCCTGTTGGTGCTGTATTGGCAGTTCCCGGGCAGTCTTGTTGGGAGACTGGATTTTATCGGTCATTAGGGATTTGACGCTTCGTTCAGGACGTATTGCTAACTTCTTGGATTGTAGCAAAAAGCCATGTCATGGCCACGTGTGGATTGGAGCTGCATACTAGAATTCGAAAACCTTGTGTTTTTCGGGGTTTGCAAACCTGCAAGGAGTTTGTAAAGTGCCGCCCTTTTCCAGCGAACCCCGCAAAAGCGCGGGTGGTATCATTTAATGAATAATAAAGTGCCCGGTGTTGTGTCTGAACTGAAAGCGCGTGGGCTCGTTGCATTCGTTTCGGCGGAAAGCGAGCTGGAGCAGCACCTTGCTTCAGCTAGCAGAACAATATACTGCGGATTTGATCCAACTGCCGACAGTCTGCATATCGGCTCATTGGTGCCATTACTGGCTTTGCGCCGCCTGCAGCTGGCGGGCCATAAGCCAGTTGCTCTGGTTGGCGGGGCCACTGGAATGATTGGAGATCCCAGCTTCAAGAGTAATGAGCGCAAACTCAATACGCTGGATACCACGCGGGAGTGGACTGCAAGAATTAGAGACCAGGTATCAAAGTTTATTGAGTTTGGCGGCGGCGCGAACGCAGCTGTGGTTGTCAATAACTTCGACTGGGTCGGTAAACTGGATGTGCTGACGTTCCTTCGTGATATCGGCAAGCATTTTTCTATCAATGCCATGGTACAGAAGGAGAGTGTCAAACAGCGTCTGGAAAGGGAAGGTGAAGGTATTTCATTCACTGAGTTCACCTACATGATCCTGCAGGCCTACGATTTCGCTGTTCTCAATCGCGACATGAATTGCACCCTGCAAATTGGTGGAAGTGATCAGTGGGGCAATATTGCGGCTGGTATAGATCTGGCGCGCAGAATGAATCAGCAGCACGTTTATGGACTTACGCTCCCCCTTGTAACCAAGGCAGACGGCGGCAAGTTCGGCAAGACTGAGGAGGGTACCATCTGGTTGGATTCACACAAAACGTCTTGCTACGCGTTCTACCAGTTCTGGATAAACACCGCCGATGCGGATGTGTACAAGTTCCTCCGCTACTTCACCTTTCTGGATTTGGAAGAAATGGAAGCAATTGAAGAGGCGGACAAGCGTGCTGTGGGCAAGCCTAGTGCACAGGGCGTTTTGGCTAGGGAGGTGACGCGGCTAGTGCATGGACATGATGGGCTGGCTGCGGCAGAGCGGATCACCAATGCGCTGTTCAGTGGTGAGTTGGACAATCTTGCGTTATCTGATCTGCAACAGTTGGAGCAGGACGGTCTGCCAGTAACAAGTGTTGCGGCACATTCAGTTTCTTTGGTTGAGTTGCTGGTTCAGAGCGGTCTCGCGGTTTCGAACAAAATGGCTCGTGAGTTTATAAATAGCGGATCTGTATCAGTGAATGGTCGGTGCCTCGAAGATGCAACTGCTGTTTTTGATTCTTCTTTGGCCATGTTTGGCCGATACCTCGTGCTGAGGCGAGGTAAGAAGTTGTTTCACATGGCAATTTTTGCTCAAGCGGAAGCCATGTGAATTTTTTCAAATCGCGCCTTGCCAAGGGTGAGTTGGTGCGTATAATGCGCGCTCCCGCAGACGAGGGTCGGCGGGAAAGTTCGAAGGGATATGGTTCAAACAGTCCTGACGAGCAGTTCTTTAAAAATGAAATCAAGTAATAGAAGTGGGCGCTTGGTGTGGGATTGTCATAGATACAATCTCAATCAAGCAACACTGTTAATTCATTCGGTGCTGGGACGAAAGTCTTGGTACTTGGCTTAAAAGTAAGTTGTTTAGTTGGGACATGAATCAGACAGAGATCAGCTTAGGCTGGTTGAAGTCGAAACACTTTAAACTGAAGAGTTTGATCATGGCTCAGATTGAACGCTGGCGGCAGGCCTAACACATGCAAGTCGAGCGGCAGCGCGGGGCAACCTGGCGGCGAGCGGCGAACGGGTGAGTAACGCGTAGGAATCTACCCAGTAGCGGGGGATAGCCCGGGGAAACTCGGATTAATACCGCATACGCCCTAAGGGGGAAAGCAGGGGATCGCAAGACCTTGCACTATTGGAAGAGCCTGCGTTGGATTAGCTAGTTGGTAGGGTAAAGGCCTACCAAGGCGACGATCCATAGCTGGTCTGAGAGGATGATCAGCCACACCGGAACTGAGACACGGTCCGGACTCCTACGGGAGGCAGCAGTGGGGAATATTGGACAATGGGGGCAACCCTGATCCAGCCATGCCGCGTGTGTGAAGAAGGCCTTCGGGTTGTAAAGCACTTTAAGTGGGGAGAAAGGCTCCTTGGCTAACATCCAAGGGGATTGATGCTACCCGCAGAATAAGCACCGGCTAACTCTGTGCCAGCAGCCGCGGTAATACAGAGGGTGCAAGCGTTAATCGGAATTACTGGGCGTAAAGCGCGCGTAGGCGGCTGCTTAAGTCGGATGTGAAATCCCCGGGCTCAACCTGGGAACTGCATTCGATACTGAGCAGCTAGAGTATGAGAGAGGGAGGTAGAATTCCACGTGTAGCGGTGAAATGCGTAGATATGTGGAGGAATACCGGTGGCGAAGGCGGCCTCCTGGCTTAATACTGACGCTGAGGTGCGAAAGCGTGGGGAGCAAACAGGATTAGATACCCTGGTAGTCCACGCTGTAAACGATGTCAACTAGCCGTCGGGGGTCTTAGTGCCTTTGGTGGCGTAGCTAACGCGATAAGTTGACCGCCTGGGGAGTACGGTCGCAAGATTAAAACTCAAATGAATTGACGGGGGCCCGCACAAGCGGTGGAGCATGTGGTTTAATTCGACGCAACGCGAAGAACCTTACCAGGTCTTGACATCCAGAGAAGTCGCTAGAGATAGCTTCGTGCCTTCGGGAACTCTGAGACAGGTGCTGCATGGCTGTCGTCAGCTCGTGTCGTGAGATGTTGGGTTAAGTCCCGTAACGAGCGCAACCCTTATCCTTATTTGCCAGCGAGTAATGTCGGGAACTTTAAGGAGACTGCCGGTGACAAACCGGAGGAAGGTGGGGATGACGTCAAGTCATCATGGCCCTTACGACCTGGGCTACACACGTGCTACAATGGCGCGCACAGAGGGCCGCAACCCCGCGAGGGTGAGCAAATCCCACAAAACGCGTCGTAGTCCGGATTGGAGTCTGCAACTCGACTCCATGAAGTCGGAATCGCTAGTAATCGCGGATCAGAATGCCGCGGTGAATACGTTCCCGGGCCTTGTACACACCGCCCGTCACACCATGGGAGTGGGTTGCACCAGAAGTAGCTAGTCTAACCGCAAGGGGGACGGTTACCACGGTGTGATTCATGACTGGGGTGAAGTCGTAACAAGGTAGCCGTAGGGGAACCTGCGGCTGGATCACCTCCTTAACGACAGACACATCCCTGCCAAGCGTTCACTTCTATTACTTGATTCAATCAGCATGAGATACGTGTCTCTGGCTTTCGTGGCAACAGGCCCCGACTGGGTTCAAGCTCTTTCGAATTCCGGATTCGGGTGTGTAGCTCAGGTGGTTAGAGCGCGTCCCTGATAAGGACGAGGTCGGTGGTTCGAGTCCACCCATACCCACCAATCTCTGCTGTGCATTTTTGGTTATCCGGTAAGCCGGCTGACAAATGTTCTTTAACAATATGACGAGAGAAAGCGTTGTTACCGATTTGATTTCGGTGTGTTGTGGGCGAATGCCTTCAGCTTGCCGGGTTGAGTTTGGTGATAACGGAAGTACTGTACAAGCGCATAAAGTGTGTTTATTGGCGAGGTTGCCTGGGTAGAAAAGGGCCTAGGACAACCATTGTTACGATATGACGGAAGGATCTTGGTTGATTGCCTGAAGGGGCAATTACGAGAGAGTCTGAGGTTATATGGTCAAGTGAATAAGCGTACGTGGTGGATGCCTTGGCAGCCAGAGGCGATGAAGGACGTTGTAGACTGCGATAAGTCTCGGGGAGCCGTCAAACAGGCTTTGATCCGGGAATTTCCGAATGGGGAAACCCACTCTATTTATAGGGTATCGTGCACTGAATACATAGGTGTACGAAGCAAACGCAGGGAACTGAAACATCTAAGTACCTGCAGGAAAAGAAATCAATTGAGATTCCCCCAGTAGCGGCGAGCGAACGGGGAGTAGCCGATGATGATTGTGGTAGTGGAACAGGCTGGAAAGCCTGGCGAGAGAGGGTGATAGCCCCGTACACGAAACCGCAGTTGTCACACATTAAGTAGGTCGGGACACGAGATATCTTGACTGAAGATGGGGGGACCATCCTCCAAGGCTAAATACTCCTGGCTGACCGATAGTGAACGAGTACCGTGAGGGAAAGGCGAAAAGAACCCCGGTGAGGGGAGTGAAATAGATCCTGAAACCGCGTACGTACAAGCAGTAGGAGCCCCTTCGTGGGGTGACTGCGTACCTTTTGTATAATGGGTCAGCGAGTTATTGTTGCTAGCGAGGTTAACCGTTTAGGGGAGCCGTAGGGAAACCGAGTCTTAATAGGGCGATAGTTGGTAGCAATAGACCCGAAACCAGTCGATCTATCCATGAGCAGGTTGAAGGTGCCGTAACAGGTACTGGAGGACCGAACCGGGATCTGTTGAAAAAGATTCGGATGACTTGTGGATCGGAGTGAAAGGCTAATCAAGGCTGGAGATAGCTGGTTCTCCTCGAAAGCTATTTAGGTAGCGCCTCGTGAGTGTCCACTGGGGGTAGAGCACTGTCTGGGCTAGGGGGTCATCCCGACTTACCAAACCCATGCAAACTCCGAATACCGGTGAGATGAATCACGGGAGACACACGGCGGGTGCTAACGTCCGTCGTGAAAAGGGCGACAACCCAGACCAACAGCTAAGGTCCCCAATACCAGTTAAGTGGGAAACGATGTGGGAAGGCATAGACAGCTAGGAGGTTGGCTTAGAAGCAGCCATCCTTTAAAGAAAGCGTAATAGCTCACTAGTCGAGTCGGCCTGCGCGTAAGATATAACGGGGCTCAAACTGGTAACCGAAGCTTTGGATGCATCGCAAGATGCGTGGTAGAGGAGCGTTCTGTAAGCCTGTGAAGGTGGGTTGTAAAGCCTGCTGGAGGTATCAGAAGTGCGAATGCTGACATGAGTAACGATAAAGGGGGTGAAAGACCCCCTCGCCGAAAGATCAAGGTTTCCTGCCCAACGTTAATCGGGGCAGGGTGAGTCGGACCCTAAGGCGAGGCTGAAAGGCGTAGTCGATGGAAAACCGGTTAAAATTCCGGTACCGGCAATTACTGCGATGGAGAGACGGAGAAGGCTAGGCTGGCAGGGCGTTGGTTGTCCCTGTTTAAGCGAGTAGGGGGAGTGTCTAGGTAAATCCGGATGCTCATTGCCCTGAGACGTGATGACGAGTTGGCCCTTGTGGCTGACGAAGTAGCTGATGCCATGCTTCCAGGAAAATCTTCTAAGCTTCAGGTAATTGTCGTCCGTACTGTAAACCGACACAGGTGATCTGGTAGAGAATACCAAGGCGCTTGAGAGAACTTGGGTGAAGGAACTAGGCAAAATAGTACCGTAACTTCGGGAGAAGGTACGCTCCCAGACGTGAAGTCCTTGCGGCGTAAGCGTTGGGGAGTCGAAGAAATCAGGTAGCTGCAACTGTTTATTAAAAACACAGCACTCTGCAAACACGTAAGTGGACGTATAGGGTGTGACGCCTGCCCGGTGCCGGAAGGTTAATTGATGGGGTCAGCGCAAGCGAAGCTCTTGATCGAAGCCCCGGTAAACGGCGGCCGTAACTATAACGGTCCTAAGGTAGCGAAATTCCTTGTCGGGTAAGTTCCGACCTGCACGAATGGCGTAATGATGGCTACACTGTCTCCACCCAAGACTCAGTGAAATTGAAATCGCTGTTAAGATGCAGTGTTCCCGCGGCTAGACGGAAAGACCCCGTGAACCTTTACTATAGCTTCACATTGGACTTTGATATTACTTGTGTAGGATAGCTGGGAGGCTTTGAAACCATGACGCCAGTTGTGGTGGAGCCGTCCTTGAAATACCAGCCTGGTGATGTTGGGGTTCTAACTTAGGTCCATTATCTGGATTGAGGACAATGTGTGGTGGGTAGTTTGACTGGGGCGGTCTCCTCCTAAAGAGTAACGGAGGAGCACGAAGGTACCCTAATTGCGGTCGGAAATCGCAAGGTTTGTGCATAGGCATAAGGGTGCTTGACTGCGAGACTGACAAGTCGAGCAGGTGCGAAAGCAGGTCTAAGTGATCCGGTGGTTCTGTATGGAAGGGCCATCGCTCAACGGATAAAAGGTACTCCGGGGATAACAGGCTGATACCGCCCAAGAGTTCACATCGACGGCGGTGTTTGGCACCTCGATGTCGGCTCATCACATCCTGGGGCTGAAGCCGGTCCCAAGGGTATGGCTGTTCGCCATTTAAAGTGGTACGCGAGCTGGGTTTAGAACGTCGTGAGACAGTTCGGTCCCTATCTGCCGTGGGCGTTGGAGATTTGAGAAGAGCTGTTCCTAGTACGAGAGGACCGGAATGGACGAACCGCTGGTGTTCGGGTTGTCTCGCCAGAGGCATTGCCCGGTAGCTATGTTCGGACGGGATAACCGCTGAAAGCATCTAAGCGGGAAGCCCCCTTCAAGACTAGATCTCCCTGGGACTTTAAGTCCCCTAAAGAGCCGTTCAAGACCAGGACGTTGATAGGCTGGGTGTGTAAGGGCTGCGAGGCCTTGAGCTAACCAGTACTAATTGCTCGTGAGGCTTGACCATATAATCGCAGATTCTTTCAAGGCCTGACTGCAGGGCAGTCAGAGGCTGAAGACTCCGATGAAATAGCGTAACAACCAATAAGCGCAGCGTGCTTGTACAACTACTTCAATACAGAATTCTTTCTCTCAATCATATTGTGCCAGTTTTGCCTGACGACGATAGCGAGCGTGAACCACCTGATCCCATCTCGAACTCAGAAGTGAAACCGCTCAGCGCCGATGGTAGTGTGGGGTCTCCCCATGTGAGAGTAGGACATCGTCAGGCATCTATTTAGACCTGAGTGCAGAGCGCTCAGGGGCTTAAGGCTCTAAAGCCGATGCCGATCCAACTCAAAAAACCCCTGTCGGGCTCCGACAGGGGTTTTTTTTTACACCAAATAATACGCACGAAAGGTCTCACAATCGCCGGATCGTGCCGGGTGGTACGCACCACTTTGCCGCGCCTGACGCCTTGTAATTGCAGTCTTTTCATCAGGCGCTCGACAGTACAACGTGCCACCGCAAAGTCCTCGCGATTCATCTGTCGCCACACCTTGTCGGCTCCGTAGACCTCAAGGTTGGCGTGCCAGACACGCTGGATCTGCGGAACCAACTCTGCATCCCGCTGCTCGCGTGCGCAGCCCAATGCCGGGTTACGCTGCTGGGCAGCGCGGCGGCGATACCCTGATGGGGCGACCTGCAAGACTTTGCAGATCGGCTCGACCCCGAAGGCATCACGATGCTGATCGATAAACGTGCTCAGGATTTCAAACGGCGGTCGAGCTCCGCCTGGGCGAAAAAAAAGCGCTGGCCAGCTTGAGAATCTCATTGGCTCGGCGCAGTTCCTTGTTCTCTCGCTCCAGGGCTTTGATGCGCTCGCGCTCTTCAGTCGACACGCCGTCACGTTGACCGCTATCAACCTCGTGTCGATGCACCCACCCATGCAGCGTTTGCGGCACAAAGCCGATCTTGGGGGCAATTGACTCGATGGCGGCCCATAGGGAGGGGTACTCGCCGCGTTGATCGTGCACCATGCGTACAGCGCGTTCGCGAACTTCGGGGGAAAACTTCGGGGATTTTTTCATGGCTCCATTCTCTCAAGGATTGGAGCCTCCACCAAACCCGGGGTGATTCAATCAGCAATATCGGCATTGAAAAAGCCTTGGTTTTTCCTCTTCCTTAAGACGTTGAGGTATCGGTTATCATCGCCCCGCTTTCAAACAGTCCCGGGAGTAATCTGTGGCCACTCGTGCCGAACTTGTCCAACGTCTCGAACTACTCGACGCATGCGCTGTTTCTGACGCGCTCGACAGCGTTGGCCTCCGGGGCGCCCACTCCGGGCTGCCGCGCCGTTCCACCCGCAAACGCATTGCTGGCACTGTTGAAACAGTGAAATTGCATGCGCAGACGCCGGTGGGTGGCTCCAAACGTCACCTCGGCACTGCCGCCATCGAAGCCTCTGATGAGCTCACCATTATTGTGGTTGAACAGCGTACGGGTATTGATTGCGCCGGCTGGGGCGGCGTGCTGGCCAGTGCCGCCAAAACCAAGGGCATACGCGGCGTCATCATCGAAGGCCCGGCGCGCGACATCGACGAATATGAAGATCTGGGGTTTCCGGTGTTCTCCCGTTACACCACACCACACACTGCCCGCGGCCGGGTATGGGAAGAAGCGTTCAGCGTGCCGGTGCAGGTGGGTGATGCGATGGTGTACCCCTGCGACTATGTTATTGCCGATGGTAGCGGAGTTGTCTTCATCCCAGCAGCGCGGGTTGAGGAAATTCTCAAGGTGGCAGAAACCATCGCCCACAAAGAGCGCCTGATGACACAGGACGTGCTGGCCGGCAAACCGGTATCGGTGGTGATGGGCACCAACTACGAAAACATGCTGAAGTAGTGAGCCTGGCGCTCAGCGGCCCACCAAGGTATTCAGTTACAAGTTTTTCCGAATAACTTTTCTTCAGGGGTAACAATGTCAGACAAGAACGTGGAACGGGCGGCGAAACTCGATACCGCCACCATCAGCGATGCGATGGACAAATTGCGCATCAGCAGCCAGTGCCTCGGCATCAAGCCGCGTGACCAGCAGTTCCGCCTCGCTGGCCGCGCCTACACCATCTTGTATGGTCCGCTCGATGCCGAGAAACCCGGCACCGTCGGTGATTTCATCGACAAACTCGGCCCCGGTGATGTGGTAGCCATCGACAACGGAGGCCGTGAAGACGCCACAGTGTGGGGCGACATTCTCACCTTCCTCGCCCATAAGAAAGGCCTCGCCGGCACGGTAATCGACGGCGCCTGCCGCGATGTGCATCTTTGCCTGAGCCTCGGTTATCCGATCTATTCGCGCAGTTATTCGATGCGCACCGGCAAGGACCGCGTGCAGGTGGATGCCGAGCAGGTGCCGGTCAACATAGGCGACGCTCGCGTTAACCCGGGCGACATTCTGCGCGGTGATGCAGATGGCGTAGTGTGCATTCCGAAATCGCGCGAAGAAGAAGTACTTGCCACTGCCGAACAGATCGATGCCGCCGAGATGAAGATCCGCGCAATGCTGGAGGAAGGCAAAACCATTACCGAAGCACGCGCGTTGATGAAGTATCACTCGCTGCAGACGCCGACCAAGTAAGTCGACTTGAGAGAACAAGGAACAACTTATGATCATAGATTGTCACGCCCACACCTCGGCGCCCCCGCAACTTGCCGTTTACAAGGCCGGCCTGGTCTCACATCGCGGTTCCCACGGCCGCGGCAAAGTCAGCTACACCGATGAACAGCTGATCGCCTCCTGGCACCGCAAGGAAATGGCGCCCTGCGGCCACATTGAACACATGGCCAACAACGGCATCGACCTCCAGTTGGTATCGCCGCGGCCATTCCAGACGATGCACTCGGAGAAACCGGGCTATCTGGTGGAGTGGTACATCCATGAAGTGAACAACATCATCGCTGATAGCATCCGGCTTTTCCCCAGCAAGTTCTTCGGCATTGGTGGCCTGCCTCAGCAGGGTGGTGAGCCGGTGAACGTAGTTTTTGCCGAGATGGAACGCTGCGTAAAGAAGCTGGGCTTCAAGGGCTTCTTGCTGAATCCCGATCCTTACGAGAACGATGGCAATAAGGCGCCACCGATGGGCGACCGCTACTGGTATCCGCTATACGAAAAAGCCTGCGATCTCAACGTGCCCCTGCACATTCACACTGCCGGCTCGCGGTTTCCGCAGCGCGAACCCTACAGCTTGTATTTTGTGAATGAAGAAACCACCGCAGTGTATGGCTTCGTCAACTCCACCGTGTTCCAGGATTTCCCGCAACTCAAGATCGTCATCTCGCACGGCGGTGGTGCCATGCCTTACCAGATCGGCCGTTTCAATGCCGGCTCGGCCAAGGGCGGTGCACAGGGCAGTGGCAAACTCTTCATCGATGGCATGCGCAACATGTATTACGACAGCGTATTGTATTCAAAGGAAGCGTTGGAACTGTTGATCAAGGTGGTGGGTGCCGACCGTATCCTCTACGGTTCGGAGTGCCCCGGCGTGGGTTCGTCGATCAATCACGAAACCGGCGAAACCTACGACAAGACCGTGCCCTTGATCGAAGGCATTGATTGGCTCTCAGCGGAAGACAAGCACAAGATCTTCGAAGGCAACGCCCGCCACGTATTCAATCTGGATTGCTGACATGGCCACCATCTCGCTCGGCATGTGCACTACCCACGGCCCTATTCTCAACACCACGCCGGAAGAATGGATGCTGCGGGTGCCGGTCGATCTCAAAACCCGTCACTGGTTCCGCAACAAGGAATACAACTTCGACGAACTGGTGGAGTTGCGCAAAGCCAACAACTTTGCCGCGCAGATCACGCTGGAGGAGCGCACGCGTCGCCATGCACTTTGCCAGCAAGGCGTGGCGAAGCTTGCCGAGATATGGGATCAAGAAAAGCCGGATGTTGCAGTGATTCTCGGCAATGACCAGCGCGAGCTGGTGCTCGACAGCATGCAGCCGATGTTCACTATCTATTACGGCGATACCTTCTGGCAGAAGCCACTGGACGCCGACCGCACGGCGCGTCTTTCAGTCGGCATCAAGGAAACCGAGTGGGCTTATCGTCCGCACGAGCCGGTGGTGTGGCCGGGTCTGCCCGAGCTGGCCAATCTCGCATTTGAAATGGCAGAAGATGCCGGCTTTGATTTTGCATCCAGCAAGTCATGGCCTGATATGGGCAATCATCACCACCTCGGCACACCGCACGCATTCAGCTGGATCATCCGCCGTGTAATGAAAGACAACCCGGTCCCCATCCTACCCATCATTTCCAACACCTTCTTCCCGCCCAATCAGCCGACAGCGAAGCGCTGCTATGACATGGGTCGTTTCATTGCGAAAGTGATCAAGGCGTGGAAGCGCGATGTGAAAGTGGCAGTATTCGGCTCAGGTGGCCTTACCCATTTCACAATCGATGAAGATTTCGACAAGGCGCTTTACCAGGCGATGCTGTCGCGTGATGAAAAATTCCTGTGCTCGGTGCCGCAGTCAACTTTAATGCAAGGTACTTCCGAAATTCGCAACTGGATTGCCGCTGCTGGCGCCTTGGCGGATACCGAACTGGCCGGTGCGGCGATAGATTACATTCCGTGTTATCGCACGGTGGCAGGCACCGGTACCGCGCAAGGCTTCATGGTTTGGCGCTGAAAATTAAGGGACTTTACGAGTTGAAACCATTTCCACATTGTTTGCATTGAGCGTGGACTTGGGCAGTAAAACGGGTGTGCTAGTATCCGGCGCAATTCCAGAAAACCAAAAATAAAACACACGTTTTTCCACGCAAGAACAACTATCGAGGGGCTAGTTATGGGTGCCAATGTTGCGGGTAGTGCCAAGGCTGAACTGATGGCCAACTGGCAGATACTGGTAGTTGCTTTCCTGCTGGTGTTCTTTTCGTTCGGCGTGCCGAACTTTTCATTGCCCTATATGTACAAGCCGGCAATGGATGAGTTCGGCTGGAGCAACACCCAGGTCAATCTGTTGTCGACTGCCAAATTCCTTATCGGTGCTATTGCTGCACTCGGCATGGGCATTCTCATCGACAAGATCGGTGGCAAGGTGGCAGTGTTGGTCGGTGCCCTCGCCGGTGGTTGTGCGATGGCGCTGTTCCTGATCGCCACCAACCTGCCTATCTACTATCTCGCCGGTGCCATGCTGGGGCTGTCGGCGTCGTCGATCGTATCGGCGATGAAAGTGGTGGTATCGCGTTTGTACGAAGTGAACCCAGGGCTTGCACTCGGCATCGTGCTCGGCGCCACCAGTCTGGGTCAGACATTGATGCCGTTTGTGTGGACACCACTGCTTGATGCCGGCATCAACTGGCGCACCATCGCCGGCATGTTGAGCCTAGGTTCGCTATTGATCTCTGCGCCGCTGTGGATGTTTTTCATGTCGCGGGTAGGAGCCACCCAAGACATTATCAATTCGAGTACGGCGCGCGCAGCCGGCGCCCCCACCATGTGGGAACGCGCCAAGGAAATCAGTCATGAGCGCGGCTTCTGGTACATCATGCTCGGCATCTTCCTGGTGTCTGGCGTCGACCAGGCCATGACGCAGAACACCGTGACCTACCTTCGCAACGATAAAGGTTTTAACCTCAACGACATCGTCTGGTACTCGTCGTTTACCGGCATTCTCGCGGTGGTGGCGAAGCCGGTGGCCGGCTGGGTGTATGACCACTACTCTATCGCGGGCATCCGTTTCTTCTACTTCCTGCTGGCGGTTTCGGTATTGCTGGCCTTGCCGGTATCGGGCGGGTTGTCGTTGTTCCTGTTCGTGACCGTGTTGGGTATAGCGCATGGCGGCCTGATCGTTGAGGCACCGGTGCTGACCAAACATTATCTTGGCCCCCGCAACCTCGGCATGACCATCGGCATCGTGTCGGTGGCAGTGAATCTGGGTTTCGCCGCTGGTCCGCCCGCGCTGGGCGCTTTTGTCGACTATTTCGGCAACTACCAATACGGCTTCATGGCCTACACCGTGGTGGCACTCGTGGGCTTCGCGTTGATGCTGCCGATCAAGCCACGCTTCTGGACCCCGCCGAGCAAGCGCAAACAGGAACCGGAAGCTGTTGCTACCGGCAAACTGCAACCCGCTGCCGTTTGATTTTTTCGCAACTGATCAAAAGGGTCGACCAAAGGGGGCGGAGACACTTGATCCGGATTTTTCCGGCGCAGTGTAAGCACGCTTGATCAAGTGTCTCCGACCCCTTTGATCCCGGTTTTCACCTACCAGCTTCTAAACTACCAGCAGGAAATCCCTCCCGTGAAAAAGATCGATATCTTCAACCATATCTGGCCAAAACGTTTCTACGACAAGTTGCGTGACGTCACCGGCAAGATGACTGACATCACCCGCCGGTCGGAAGCAGTACCGATGATGACGGAACTCGATGAGCGTTTCCGCATCATGGATCGCTTCGATGAATACTCGCAGGTGCTGTCACTGGCATCGCCGCCGCTGGAAATTGTTGCAGAGCCGGAACAGCAGGTGATGCTGTCGCGCGTGGGCAGCGAAGACATGGCCGAGTTGTGCCAGAAGTATCCTGATCGCTTCCCCGGCTACATTGCGTCGATTCCGATGGGCAATCCGGAAGAGGTGCTGGCTGAAACGAAGTATGCGATCGAGCAACTCAATGCATCCGGTGTGCAGGTATTTACCAACATCAAGGGCAAGCCGCTTGATCATCCCGACTTTGTGCCGGTGTTCGACTACATGGCGTCGATTGATCGTCCGATCTGGATCCATCCGGCACGTGGTGCGCTGTTCGCCGATTACAAAACGGAAGAGCGCTCGCTGTATGAAATCTGGTGGACCTTCGGCTGGCCCTATGAAACTTCGGTTGCGATGGCGCGACTGGTGTTCTCCAAATTGTTCGACAAACACCCCAACATCAAGATCATTACCCACCACGGCGGCGGCATGATCCCGTTCTTCGAAGGCCGTGTCGGCCCGGGTTGGGACCAGCTCGGTGCGCGCACCTCGCACACCGACTACTCGATCCTGCTGAAGGAATTGAAGAAGCGCCCGTTCGACTACTTCAAAATGTTCTACGCCGACACCGCGACTTTTGGCTCTGTGGCCGCCACTGAGTGCAGCCTGGCGTTCTTCGGTGCCGACAACGTGGTGTTCGCCTCTGACGCGCCGTTCGATCCGGAGAAAGGCCCGATGTACATCCGCGAGACGATCAAGATCATTGATAACCTGAATATCAGCGAAGCAGACCGCGCCAAGATCTACTACAAGAACGCGCAGAAGCTGTTGAAGCTGAAGGCCTGAACCAGGTTCGGCTAGAGAAAAAGAGAGTCGGTGTAACTGCCGGCAACCTGCCGCGCCAGTGCCTGCTCCGGTGTCAGCATCGCGCTGATGCCGGCAGGCCCGACCTCATGTTCATGTATGCGGTAGCCGGTGTCACTCATGCGGTGGATCAACGCTTCCGCGCTGCTGCCAAAGCCCTGCAAGGCGCTGTCGTCGCATTCAATGAACAAGGCGGGATGTTGTGTCTTGATCAGTTGCCGGCCGCCATCGAGTACCTGCATTTCTGCACCCTGCACATCAATCTTGATGAAGGACACCGGCTGGGCGCGGGAGGCTGCCAACGCATCCAGCGTGACTGCAGTCACCACAACACCCTGTGAGCCGATCTTGTGGTTGGCGGGGTGGTAGGGATCCAACTGCAGATGGCGTTCGCCGGCACTGTCGGCGGCAACAGCTTGCAGAGCGGTAACACGGCTCGCCAGCCCGGCCCGCTGCAACTGTTTTAGCAGCTGATTGAAATTGTGCGATTCCGGTTCGATGGAAAACACATGGCCATCGCTGCCTACTTGTTGCGCAAACTGCAAGGTGAAGAAGCCGTTATTGGCGCCCACATCAATCACACGAGTGCCGGGCGTGATGTAAGTCATCAGAGCTGCGGTGTGGCGGGCTTCAACCAGCCGTTTGTACATCATTTAGCTGCGGCTGAAGAGTGCCTGCCCGATGCGGGTCTGCATCACACCGGTTTTCACTACCAGCTTGTAGAGACCAAGCAGCAGGTAAACGAGACGATTCATGGCAACTCCCGGTATTGGCGGCTCTGTTCCAGCTCGGCCGGAGTCAGTGCGCGATAGCCGCGCGGCCAGGGCCAGCCATAGCCCCAGCGAAAGCGGGTTGGCAGATAGGGCGTGCCGCCTATGCGCACACCAGCGAGCATCAGCGTAGCGATTGCGGGTTCGCCCACCTGGTCTACACAGTCGTGCAGCGCACGG
>Ga0255100_1000297_pt1 | contig 21118 bp, 14 predicted proteins | sample Colum_Colum_RepB_2_FD_188449 | JGI IMG/M metagenome (GOLD analysis project Ga0255100, IMG submission 188449) | Freshwater microbial communities from Columbia River, Oregon, United States - Colum_Colum_RepB_8d | ecosystem: Environmental > Aquatic > Freshwater > River | place: USA: Oregon...
GGATACATGGTTCCACCATAGGCATTTGATCCCCAATCTGCGCGAACGGCTAACCCCACATGATTGAAGGGCGCCGGATATAATTTGGCCAATTCTGCATCTGCAGTGGCCCGCAATGGGTTGCCTGGATTCGTTTCAGTCCCGACCATGTACACGCCGAGCATGCCAAAATTACTGGTGTGACCACCACGACACATTTTCCCCGAGAGACCCTGCACGATGGAAAGTTGATTTTGAAATGGCTCTAATGGCTTCATTGAAGGGGGCAGTGCAGTCTTAGTAAGCGATGAATTGATCGCATTACTTCCGCTAGGCACGAATTCTTCGGGAGTGATAGCCGAGGGCCAAATGCCACTGTTCTTAACAACAAAAACAAAACGACTGGGCAAGTTTTTAACAGTGCCCTCGGCATGCAATTCCACCTGTCGTAAAAAAGGAGTTAGCAGAAGCCCGCCGGCTCCTAGGGAAATGCCTTTGAGAATGCTGCGACGCGATTGTGTCATGATTTGCACCTTATTCTTTGGTTAGTGTTTTTCGATAAAGGAAGGAGTCGGAGGTAAGCAAAGAAATCAAAAGCGCATTGAAGCTTCCACCACTTTCAAGGTAGGCTTTGTCAGCGGCGATTAAGGTTATCGAGTCAGACAACATCTCATTGCGACCCATGTAATATCGAAAAACATGTCGAATAATGGACTGCCTAACCTTGTCCGAATTAGCCATCTTATGGATTAGTTCTAAGGCATCTTTAACATCCCCATCAATATTTTTTTCACCTGTGCCCGCTAGCACACCACGGGAATCGACCGGTTTGCTGGGGAATTTGCCATTCACCATGGGCAATTTATCGAGAGTCTCTATCGTGCGGAAGCGTCCGAAGTCGTCGAAGATCTCAAAACTGTAACCCAAAGGGTTCATCTGTTCGTGACAACGCCAACATGCTTTCGCTTCCGTGACGGACAACCTCTCTCTTAGGGTTTTATGATGGTCTTCAGGAATGGTGGCATCGACGGTGATGGGTACATCCAGAACCACACCTGCCAACAAGCGTTGTCTGATCCATTTGCCTCGACGAATGGGGTCGGAGATGTCATTGAGAGAGTGTGCAATCAACCAGGCGGGATGAGTGAGCATGCCCGCGCGGTTCGGTCTTTTGTACGGTTGAGGTAGGAGGAAATTCTGTTCACCGTCCCTCAGATCATAGGCCATGGGGTATTTCTGGTAGAGCGTATGCATGCCCTGACTAATGACCTGATAGGATTTGTTTTTGTTGCGGTTATCGATCCTGCCCTCAGTCGGGATCTCTTTCCCAATTTTCTTTATCACCTCAGGACTGCCATTAAAGCCCCTGTCAAAATTGTGTAGATAATACTTTTTGTTTAGTTCTTTCCAATTCTTCAGGCCCAGTCTTTTCAGCAATTCCTTTGACTTCTCTTCTGTTAGCTGCCCCTTGTCGATCAGCTCCTTGTTTTGTTCGTAAAAATCATAGACAGTATTTCTGAAGGTCTGCCGATTTAAAATGAAGTACTCGTCCGATGTCAACATCTGCTTGAAAACATCTTTGTCCTTTTCAAGAATATTTAACACGAAAAAATCAGCATCACGCTCATAGATAACAGGATAGTTTTCCCCGTAATAGCTGAAGCCCCCAGAGCGGGCTTCATCCTTAAAAACAATATGAGCTTGGTTGTATCCAAAGAACTCCTGAAAAAATCGCAGTATTCTTGGCTTCTCAAGGGATTCATCATCGAGCATCCGAGAGATCTGTGCGTGTACTTCGTCTTTGGTTCTTAACTTTCCTGATTCGGCGGCCCGAAGCAGAATGCTGTCCGGATGACGATCAGTTATTGCATAGGAAATCGCAAAGGCGAGTTCGGTGGATGACAGCATTCGACGGCCAGAAGCATCCGATTCTCCAAGGCCAATTTCAATTCTATAGACCGATTCGGGATGCATCATGATCGCCATCAGCATGACTCTTAAAGCTTCCGAATGAACCCCTTCTTTGGCAGATCCTGTGAACAGGGCGACATAATTCTTCAACTCCTCTTTCGTGGGATCGCGAAAGACAACCTTTTTAAAATGTTGCGATGCAGCGACTTCCAGTTGATCTCGGTTGGGTGCACTTTTTTGAGAAGCGATGTCCTTATATATCTGTCCTTTTTGAATGAGCTGATCTGCACAATAGCCGGCATTTACAAGCAAGACATCGACCACTGCCGAATCCGCAAACAAGAGGTTTGCATATTCCTTAATGCCTTTCCTGTCTTCCACAAGAAATGGTTGCCTAATACTTCTGGCATCGCCACCGTAGTTAGACTTAATATTATCAAACACATTTGGACTTGTTCTCCATAAGCGAGCCGGGGAAAACGGCTTCGTTTTGATCTCCCCGCTGAACAACTTCTCATGGTTCACTAAATTGCCATAGTCTGGATGCTCAAGTTTTTGATAGAGGCTCGTGGCATTGCCTGATTTGTTAAGTTCCGCATTGATCCAATCAATCACCTTGCTCACATCACTCGCCGAGGGTTGTTTTTCCTTGGAGGGAGGCATTTCAGACAAAACCAACTGCTTGAATACCAAATTCCATAGCTCTAAGTCTTTTCCAATGGCTAGTTTCGCACTAATATTGTGCAGTGTTACATCGCCTTTGGATTTTGTTGAACCATGGCAGGAAGTGCAATGGGTATCGAGAAACGGCTTGATGACAGATTCAAATGTTCTACTATCTGCATCAGCTATTTTTACTTCCGGTTTTTTTTCGGCAGACTGCAAGGTCGAAGTGCCTGTGTGCAAAAAAGCCAATGTCGCCATGAGCGACAAGCAGGCGACCAATGCGATAAGCAGTCGTTTACAAATCACACTGAGTCTCCTTGTTCTGCGTTAATGCATGGATCAACGCACAGTTGCAATGTCAGCTAACTCCAAAGCATCCAAGGCCACCCGTGATGCTGCGGCATTCTTTTGTACTGATCTTGCCCAGATGAACGCCATTGGGAAGATGAACCGCTATCATCTTCAGAGCAGATGGAATATTTCGAACTTTTTTAACCAGCGACTGGCGAATCTGAGATTCGCAGGGAGCCAACCGTTAGCTTTCCCACAGGTATCAGATTTCGGAAATCACTTCATCCGGTAGGACGCAAATACAATCCATATCAAAGTTTACCCCCACTTAGGCCTGCCGTCAATCTACTGTTCCGAACCTAGATCCATCGGCAATGCTGATCCTCTACTTCGAAATCGGCCGAGGCTTATAGAATGCGCTGCGAAATTGCTCAGGAAAACTCAAACTATCAAAGTCTCGGCATCTTACTCTCTGATCGAAACCATACAGTTTCGAACCCGTGGTTCGGCCCAGACATCAAAGTGTCTCTCGCGGTGGCATTCGGTAGTTTGAAGTCCGTCGGCACCCTGTACTTTCTTTTTCCCCTTGAAATCAGCTTTAATGAAACCTATTGCACCAATACTCGACTTAAACCAAATTCCCTCAATGAATAGCTAGGTTTTCACCCCTCCAACTTGGAAACTTAGAAATATAGCTACTTTAACATCACAAAAGCCAAACTCTAGTTGACCTGCCCACCAGACTCCCATACCTTGGTCTAATGTCTATAAGCAATGCAATCCAATTTCAGTCAAAAAGGCACCAGGTAAAAAGATGAATGTAATCGTCACAGATTCGCCTTTAAACATTGAGACTGAATATTTTGAAGTAAAAATCCTCAACAGACCGATTCATTGGCCCACTTTTGGAGCAATTGTAATAATACACCTTGGTGCATTAATTGCCCCTTTTTACTTTTCTTGGCAAGGCTTGGCTTGCTTGATCGCACTCTATTGCTACACCGGTTGCATAGGTATCACTTTTTGCTATCACCGTATGCTTACCCACCGCGGTTTTAAACTAAACGCCATCGCTAAATGGTTCGCCCACCTCGCAGGTGCATTAGCATTGCAAGGCAGGCCACTCGATTGGGTAATGAGCCATCGAATTCATCATGCACGATCCGACAAAAAGGGGGACCCCCATTCGCCTCTCGATGGCAGTTTATGGTCGCATTTCCTATGGCTAATACCTCGCCGCAATAAACAAACTCACGCACTTCTAATCGCAAAATACACGCCCGATTTACTTCAAGACCGCTGTTGTGTATTCTTCAACCGCACTTATATCTTTTGGAATATCCTGCTAGGTGCAGCACTTCTAGGCTTTGGCGGGCTTTCATGTTTCTTGTGGGGTTTTTGTTTACGAACTGCAATGGTCTGGCATATGACTTGGCTAATCAATTCCGCAACACATATTTGGGGCTATCGAAATTACACTACTTCCGATCAATCACGCAACTTGTGGTGGGTCGCATTGGTCACCTTCGGAGAAGGTTGGCACAACAACCACCATGCACAGCCGGTTGCTGCCTACCATGGGCACCGTTGGTGGGAAATTGATGCAACAGGGTGGGTGATTTCTGTTTGCAAAGTTTTGAGAATCGCAACGAATGTTAAAAACCCCAAACCTATGACAGCGAATTCTCAAACAGAAACGGTTTACAGCTAAATTTTAGGAAAAGACTAGAGTTCCTGAATCTCGTCGTTCAACTCGCTCCAAAGATCTTCTGCAGCAGATAGTCTTTCGGTAACAGAAATCAACTCTTTTTCTAACCGATCCAATTCCTCGATGTCGGTTACCTTGGGCAACTGAGTATTAAGGCTTCGCTTCTGAGCATCAAGCTGAGCGATATTTTTTTCGACCAGTTTGATTTCCTTGGCAGGATCCCTATCAACATTTTTTGGTACTGCAACTTCAGGCTTTACAGGCTTGGCAACCGCCTGAGGAATTTTAGTCTTCTGTGAAGCTAATTCTCTTTCGCCCGCTTCAATTTCCTTATTTACTTTGTAAAGATAATTATCGTATTGCCCGCTGTAAATAGTCACTCGACTGTCGCGAACCTCGATGATGCTAGTAGCAACTGTTTTGGTAAAATGCCTATCATGGCTCGTAAAAATCACTGTTCCTTCGTAATTGGTTAAAGCATCTGCAAGTGATTCAACCGTATCAACATCCAAGTGATTTCCTGGTTCATCAAGAATCAGAATGTTCAAGTCGCTCAACATTAATCCTGCAAGGCAAAGCCTAGCGCGTTCGCCACCAGAGAGAACAGAAACTGGCTTTTTAACATGCATACCTCTGAACAAAAACGAACCAGCAACTTCTAGGATGTCCTGATCTTTTTTTCCCTTGGCAGCGTTCTGGTAAAGGTATTCCAAAACGGTTTGTTTTTCTGAAAGACTGGTGTAAACATGTTGTGCATAAACACCAATCGAACAACCATGGCCCCATCGAACTTCACCTGTAACGGGTTTGAGTGAATCAACCAAGGTTCGCAGGAAAGTGGTTTTTCCCTGTCCGTTATCCCCAACAATTGCAACCCGCATGCCGTGGTCAATTTCGATATTAACATCAGAAGCAATGGTTCGATCAGGATAGCCGATGCTAAGATTTTTGCATCGTAAAGCAGGGCCTTTGCGGGGGCTAATTCGGGGAGGGCGAATTCTTGCAACGGGCTGAGCAGATTCAATTTTGGTAAGTTCTAGGCGCCCGAGTTGCTTTTCTTTAGATTTCGCCAAAGTTGCAGTACTGGCACGCGCCTTATTTTTCGCAATGAATTCTTCCAAGTGTTTCATTTTCGCAAGCACGGCTTGATTCGATCGCTCTTCGTGCATCTTTTTTTCTTGGAGAAACTCTAGATATGCATCAACCTTGCCTGGGAAGGCTGTAAGTTTACCCATGGAAAGATCCAAGGTATGATCACAGGTTGCCCCAAGAAAAGTGCGATCATGAGAAACAATAAGGCAAGCAGCTTTGTAGTTGACCAAAAAATGCTCTAAAAGAATCTGGGTTCGTAAATCCAAGAAGTTCGTTGGTTCGTCAAGCAGAAGCAAATTTGGTTCCATTAAAAGCAAACTTGCAAGCTTAACTCTAGTTTGCCAACCGCCCGAAAGTGCAGAAATTGGCCCATCAAGATAAGAACCTTTTAACTCAAACTGCCCCGCAACTTCTCCGCATTTCCACGAGGGTTGGCCACTTTCTCGCAACAAGAAATCCATTGCGGTTTCGCCCTGCACAAATGGATCATGCTGCCTGAGATATCCCAAACGAAGATTTGGATGTCGAACCACTTCACCATTATCTAATTCCTCTTCACCCAAAAGAATACGCAGTAATGTGCTTTTTCCTGCGCCATTACGCCCAATGAAACCAACTTTGACATTATCTGAGATGGAAGCATCGGCTTCATCCAGTAAGATTTGTTCCCCGTAACCTTTACAAGCACTTTTTATTTGCAACAAAATAGCCATTTAAATCAGATTCCCCGGCATTAATTACATATTACAGTAAAACCAAAAGCCACAATTTATACGATGCGTTTATAGGCATAATGCTGTTTGCGTGGCAATGGTTATAAATTTTAATTTAGCTAAAAAGTCGATATTTTTCAAACTCATTACCATTATTTTAGAAGCAATGCCATGTTTATTGCCATGATAATGCCCACTTAAGGAATTCTTAACGGTTTTGCATTTTTGACTTAAACATGATTTTGTTAATAAGTTAGACTACGTATTCGTGGTTATAATTCAGTTAAAAGAAAAGGAATCTTCATGATGTCTACACAATTAGCCCACATGGTTTTTTTCAAATTAAAAGATAACAGTGCAGCAGCATCTACCAAATTGGTTGCCGAATGTTTCAAATACTTAAAACCGCACGCAGGTATTGCATACTTTTCCGCAGGCACTTTGGCCCGAGAACTTAACCGAGAGGTTAATGATCAAAATTTTGATGTCGCCCTTCATGTGGTATTCAATGATTTAAAAGACCATGATTATTACCAAGACAGCGACATGCACAACGAATTCATCGCCAATAATAAGGATAACTGGGAGAAAGTCCGTGTGTTTGACTCCCATGTTTAATGTTAAGAGGCCTCAGGTTAGGCTTTATTTCTTGCCATCCTAACTTCGATAAAGGAAATAACGCAAATCACCACAAAGTGAAGCATAAGCAAATTGGTGATCAGTTTGCTTATTGATGCAGCGGGTTTGGGCAGGTCGTTCATATTTCCTGAAAGAAACTTTGGTAAGTCGGTCAAACCGCCCGAAATCGTTGCTAGAAATCCAAGAATTGCAACCATGGCTGCACCATGCATTACATGTTTTCGCAATTTCGGATTGAAAGCCAAAAGCCCAAGCACCAGCAATAAAGTTCCAATAAACGATGGAATCAAAGCGGTGAAGTGTTCTTTCCCGGTTGCAACAAAGCCAACTATTCCAGTAATAATTAAATCCAAGGCGAAAAGGATTGTGATAAAAGGCATGCGGAGCTCCTAAAATAAAATTTCAGTTTCGAAAATCTATACTATTATATATAATAATAGAGCCTCTGCGGTGTTCGTCACCTAGCTTGCTTTTGGCGAACCGATAAGAGTACCCGATGGGATCCAAAAGGTTTCTGGTGCATGTAAGCCCGCCCAAGTAGTGGGATTCGTAAATCAGAACTGAGGATTCCAACGTTAAAATGCGGGTTCTCAAAAGAGCTAAACGGCACAGGTGGGGGCTTTATTGTTTTTATTTAGAATTAAAACCAAACCTCAATCACTCCTTCCTAAATACCCTAACCTAAATCAATTTAACACATTATCACCTCCAGCTGGAACTGGCGTTGACATATTCATCTGAATACTTAATCTTGGAATCCATACTGGTTCAAGTATTCGTGTTAGTCACCTGGGTCATGGATGACCCGCGATAAGCTGGCAAGGATTAGCTGGAGGTCGAGGGACGACTTAAAGTTTCGCAAGGTTTTTACGAATACTTGAACCTTTCATTTTAATTCTCAGATCATAAATTTTTTAGTCTAACTCTTTTATTCTCTGCGGTTTAATTATAGAGATGCGTTTTTTAATCCACTTCGCTATACTTCCTACATAAGTGGATGTACTTACTTTGCCTGATTTCAGGCCTTTAGGAGAATTAAAAAGGCTAATGGGAAAATCGATCATAAAGGACAGTGCTGGCGTTCTAGAAGAACTTTTACAAAAGAAAATCCTTGTCATGGATGGTGCAATGGGATCGATGATCTACTCCCATGAACCAACGGAAGAGGATTATCGTGGTGAAAGGTTCAAAGACCACCCAGTCTTATTAAAAAATTGCACCGAGATTATGTGTCTCAGTCAGCCCGAACTTATCAAAAATATTCATACGGCCTACCTTGAGGCTGGCTCTGACATCATTGAAACAAACACTTTTAACTCCAGCATTATTTGCATGGAAGAATTTCAATTGCATGAACATGTGCGCGAATTAAACATTGCAGCAGTACGCATTGCTCGCGAAGCAGCAGACGAAATGACCCGCAAAACTCCTTTTAAACCAAGGTTTGTTGCAGGCAGCATCGGGCCCACAAAAAAAAGCCTTTCTCTTGGCGTTGATGTCAACAACCCCGCGAAAAGGGAAATTACTTTCGACAAAATGGTTGCAAATTATTACACCCAGATTGAAGCTTTAGTCGAAGGCGGCGTTGATATCCTTTTACCAGAGACCTCCTTCGATACGCTGGTTTTAAAGGCTTGCTTATTTGCAATCTCCACTTATTTTGAAAAGACCGGCAACAAGATTCCCGTCATGATTTCTGGCACTATATTCGACAATGGCCGAACGCTTTCAGCACAGCCAGTTGAGGCTTTTTACACCTCGGTAGCTCATGCCAACGCTATGAGTGTTGGCCTTAATTGCGCTGTGGGCATCAAGCAAATGCGTGGCCCCATCGAAACACTTTCCGAAATGTCGAAGTTTAAAATCAGTTGCTATCCCAATGCGGGTATGCCTGATGGGTTTGGCGGATTCCAAGGAAATATCGAAGAAACATCGCAACAACTCCGTGAGTTTTCCCAAAACGGTTGGTTGAATTTTGTGGGTGGTTGCTGTGGGACAGACCCACAATGGATCAAATCAATTTCGGAAGTCGTGGAGGGTATTACGCCCCGACGCAGAGATATTTTAGGTGTGCATTCTTGGTACTGTGGCACCAAGACTCTCACCATTCGGGAAACTACGGGATTCATCACAATCGGTGAACGTACGAATATCACCGGTTCGAAAAAGTTTGCCCGGCTTATTCGGGAAAGCAATTTTGAAGAAGCCATCAAAGTTGCCCGCGAGCAAGTAGAAAATGGCGCAAACATTCTTGATGTCAACATGGATGAAGGATTGATCGATGGCGAAAAAGCCATGACTCAGTTCCTCAACCAACTAGGATCAGAACCTGATATCACCGAAGTGCCAATCATGGTCGATAGTTCGAACTTCGCAGTGATAGAAGCTGGCCTTAAATGCCTTCAGGGGAAGGGTATTGTCAATTCAATAAGCCTAAAGGAAGGCGAAGAAAAGTTTCTTGAGCAGGCAAAAATCATTCACAAGTATGGCGCTGCAGTAGTCGTAATGGCTTTTGATGAGCAAGGGCAGGCGGTTACCGCGGATGAAAAAGTTCGCATCTGCCAGCGGGCTTACAAACTGCTTACCGAAAAAGCTGGGTACGATCCCACCGACATCATTTTCGACACCAACATCCTTACTGTTGGAACCGGAATGGAAGAACACGCCAACTATGCGGTAGAGTTTTTTGATGCGGTGCGAAGGCTTAAAAAGCTTTTACCTCTGGCAAAAACCAGTGGCGGAGTAAGCAATGTTTCGTTTGCTTTCAGAGGCAAGGATTTTGAAATCGTGCGCGAATCCATGAACAGCGCATTTCTTTATCATGCCATCAAAGCGGGACTAGACATGGGTATTGTAAATGCTGGGCAACTGCAAGTTTACGAAGATATACCCAAGGATCTTCTTGAAAGAGTTGAAGACGTTCTGCTTAATCGAAGGCCGGACGCCACCGAACGCTTGGTCGATTTTGCCAAGACTTTGGGCAAGAAAGATAAATCCGAAGTTAAAGAACTTGCATGGCGAGAAACCAATGTCAAGGAAAGACTCAAGCATGCGCTTATTCATGGCATCGTAGATTACATTGATCAAGATGTTGAGGAATGTAGAAAACTTTACGAGCGGCCATTGCATATCATCGAAGGCCCGTTGATGGATGGCATGAACATCGTTGGAGATTTGTTTGGTTCGGGAAAAATGTTTCTGCCCCAAGTTGTAAAAAGCGCACGAGTCATGAAAAAGGCGGTTGCATACCTTGAACCTGCGATGACTGCAGAGAAACTCGCCTCGGGAAATGTTCATAAATCCCGCGGAAAAGTTCTTATTGCAACGGTTAAAGGAGATGTACACGACATCGGCAAAAACATTGTTGCTGTGGTATTAAACTGCAACGATTTCGAAACCATCGATTTGGGGGTAATGGTTTCTTGCGAAAAAATTCTAGAGCAAGCCAAACTTCTTAACGTTGATATGATCGGCCTTTCTGGACTCATCACCCCGTCTCTAGGCGAGATGGTTCACGTGGCCAAGGAGATGGAAAGACAGGGATTCAAGATACCACTTTTAATTGGCGGCGCAACCACTAGCTCCAAACATACTGCGGTCAAGATAGCAAACTGCTATCACGAAACCGTAATCCATGTTAAGGATGCATCGAAAAGCGTAGGCGTGGTAGAGAGGCTATTGAAGCCAGAAACCAAAAAGTTGCTCGATGAAGACAATCGAAAAACCCAAGACCGCGAGCGGACTAATTTTGCCAAGAAAAAAGAACGTAAATTGGTTCCTTACAGCGAAGCCTTCAAACGCAGATTCCAAATCGATTGGGAAAAAACCATCCCAGACAAGCCAAGCTTCACGGGAATCAAGGTACTGAACAACTTCCCTTTAAGTGAATTGATTCCGTTCATTGATTGGTCACCTTTCTTCGCATCCTGGGAACTCAAAGGCAAGCACCCGTTTATATTCAACGATCCGGAAACAGGGAAACAAGCCAGGGAACTTTTCGACTTGGGAAATGAATTACTTCAAAGGATGATCAAAGAAGATAAGGTAAGAGCGCATGGCGTGTACGGGTTTTTCCCAGCTAACTCCGATGGCGATGATATTCTTGTTTTCGAAGATGAATCACGCAAGAAAGTAAAATATCGGTTCCCGATGCTTAGGCAGCAATGGGAAAGGGAAGGGCAGGAAAATTTCAAAAGCCTTGCTGATTATATTGCGCCCTTAAGTTCTGGAAAAGCAGACTATATAGGTGCTTTTGCTGTAACAGCAGGCGAGGGCGCTGATGAGTTTGCCGACTATTTCGCCAAACATCTTTTAGATGATTATTCTTCGATTTTGGTGAAAGCCTTGGCAGACAGGTGTGCAGAGGCCTTTGCGGAATACATGCATTACAAGGCAAGGCAGGACTGGGGTTTCGGCCTGCTCGAAAAATATTCTAACGAAGATATGATCGATGAAAAATATCAGGGGATTCGCCCAGCTTATGGGTATCCTAGTTGCCCGGATCATACCGAAAAAGCAACTCTCTGGAATCTTCTTGAGGCAGAAAAGAACACCGGGATGATCCTTACCGAAAGCTTTGCAATGTTTCCCGGGGCTTCCGTCAGCGGGCTTTATTTTGGGCACCAAGAAGCCCGATACTTCGCTGTCGATATGATCACCCGCGATCAGGTTGAAAACTACGCCCTCAGAAAAGATATTTCAATCGCTGAAGCAGAACGATGGTTGGCACCAAACTTAAATTATGATACCGAATAGTTTTATAAGAGTTTAATAATGATCAACATCGATTTAGCTCTTAAAACCATTCTTGCGCAGATTAACCCTTTGCGATCTGAAATTACACCTGCTTCTTCAACCATGCTTGGAACTTGCATTGCTGAAGATATTTATGCAGACATCGCCAGTCCGCCTTTCGACAAATCGATTGTCGATGGATTTGCATTGCGGATCTCAGACATTGAAAAGAACAACTGGGAATTACCACTCGGCTGCGAAATCCCTGCCAACTCCAACGGCCCAATCGAATTACCTGTAGAAACAACCGCCGAAATTATGACAGGCGCGCCTATTCCTTTTGGTGCGGATGCTGTTATTGCCAAGGAACAATGCAATCATCTGGGAATGCGCATTCAATTCCAACGCCTGACCTGCAAAAAAGGCATGAATATTCTTCCGATGGGAAAAGAATATCAGCAGGGCGAATTGCTATTAAAAGCAGGAACAAAAATAACGCCTCAGCGCGCAGGAATTCTTGCAGCTTGTGGCAAAACATCCGTCATGGCTCAACCTGCCCCCCGGGTTACAATCATTTCTACAGGCACTGAATTAGTTGAAGCCAACATGAAGCCCAAAGGTGGGCAAATTAGAAACAGTAACGGCCCGATGTTGGTAGCACTATCAGGCGTTTCGGGTGCGCTGCCGAAATATTTGGGGATTGCTGGAGATTGCAAAAAGAATCTTCATTCGCTTCTGAGTGAAGCAGAAAGTTCGGATGCTATCATATTTTGTGGTGGTGTGTCTGCTGGAAAGTATGATCTCATCCCAGAAATATTGAAGGAATCAGGGGCAAAGATTCTCATCCACAAGATTAATCTAAAGCCTGGTAAACCATTTCTTTTCGCAATATCCGCAAAAGGCAAACCAATTTTCGGACTCCCAGGAAATCCCTGCAGCGTTTTCGTCTGCTTCCATCTTTTTGTTGTACCAGCGCTGGCTGCACTCAAGGGAGAAACAAATATAGCACCCAAAATTCTTGCACTCCCCATTGCTGATTCGTTTCATCACGAGAGCGACCGCGACACCTGCTTTCCAGCTAAAATCTTTATTGATCAGTTTCAGGCAAAGGTAAAACCGGGCACATGGTTTGGTTCTGCAGACCTTAAAGGGCTTTCCGAATGCAACGCTCTTTTACTTTGTAAAGAAGGTGTTACAAATCATAAAGCAGGCGATATGATCCAGGTTCTAATTACCGAACCCGATTTTTTCAAACTTACTTCTTTATGATCGTTAACCCAAAGCAATCTAAAATATGACCGCCTCAACCCTACAAAATGCCTTCATGATTCTTAAAGCCGAGGGCTGGGCATTAGGGCTTGGATTTCTTTCTAGCGTACTACTTTACCTTTCTTTTTTTCCAGCAGACCTTGGGTTTCTTGGGTGGATCGCCATGGTGCCCATCCTTTATGTAATGCGCTCCAATGTACAATTGCGCATTAAATTATTATCTGCATCCATTTGTGGCTTATGTTTTTTCATTCCAGCACTGCAGTGGATGCGCCTTGCAGACCCAATGATGTATTTCACTTGGATAGGGCTGGCGGTTTACTGCAATCTGTTTTTTGTTTCAGCTCTTTTTCTCATCTTGAAATTCAAGAATCTCTCTTTGGTTTTCTCTTTCCCCCTGATTTGGATTGCATTCGAACATTTTCGTGCCACTTTTTTAGGCGGCTTTTCTTGGTATCTCCTCGCACATTCCCAGCATGATTACCCCTTCATCGTTCAAATTTCGGATCTGTTTGGCGCCTATGGTGTTTCTTTTCTCGTAGCCTCGGTCAATGGCTTTTTAACTGAATCTTTTCTCCTCTTAAAAAGTAAAACCCTCAAAGCTAAAGCTGTTTATGTACTGCTATTAATCCTTTTCACTTTAACCTACGGGGCATATCGAACTTCCCAAGGTATTGGGGAAGCAGGCCCTGTTTGTGCTTCGCTTCAAGGCAATGTTGAGCAAAATATTCGCAATGAACAGGTAAGTGCTGAAGCCGCAACTAGTCCGTACCTTCTGCTTTCGGATTCAAGCATCGCATCAAACCCCGATCTTATCATCTGGCCCGAAACAAGTTATTCACGCGAGTGGTATTCCATATCGCCTGAAATGAAACCTGAAAAAGTTCCTCCAGACTGGAATCGAATCACTCAAATCCAGAAGACACTTGGAGAAGAAGTACGAAAACGATGGAACACCTCGGTATTATTGGGCCTGAACTCTCAGGAACTGACGCCTTCGGGTGTCAAAAGGTATAATTCTGCACTTCTCGTTTCCAATGACGAGAATAAAATTTCTCGCTACGACAAAATCCACAGAGTTCCGTTTGGCGAATTCATTCCCTTCAAAGATGTTTTCCCTTGGCTTAAAAACTTTGCACCGTATGATTTTGAATACAGTATCGTTTCTGGGGCAGGGTACCCCATCCTCGAATTCCCAATGGGGCCAGACAAACAAAAATCTGCCAAGTTTGGCACCCTTATCTGTTACGAAGATACCGACCCATCGATTCCTCTGGGCTTTTTCAACTCAGGCTACAGTCCCAATTTTTTCATCAATACCTCAAACGATGGCTGGTTTAAAGGCAGCGAAGAACATGAACAACATCTTGCAATCTCAAGGTTCAGAGCTATCGAAACTCGCAGGGCCATTATTCGCAGTGTCAACATGGGCATCTCCGCACTGATCGATAGTAACGGCAAAGTTTTGAAGCCTGAATCCACCGAAGCCACGAATCAAGCCAACACCTTTATTTGGAAAATCAATTATCCCGGCCCAAAATCTAAAGCCCTTGCTGTATCAGATTGGCACAAATTCAAAACCAATCAGGGGATGATTATTGCTGCAATCCCCATCGATTCACGGTTCAGCCTTTACACTAAGACAGGCGATCTTTTGCCCTACGCCTGCTGGCTTACTTTATTTTTCATCGCCATTCTTCCCTCCAAGAAACCCCCTGTTCCAGAACCGGATAATTAACATTGCTTCAGTTCGTAGAAAACTTTTTTTTGTTTAAGCCCACAATCGCAGCCAAGGAATGGATTTCGCCGCCCGAAGGCTATGGCATTGAAGAACTGTGGCTTCAAGCAAGCGATGGCAATAAAATCCACGCCTGGTGGATTCCGCCTCCTGCAGGCAAACCCAAAAAAGCAGTTTTATACTGCCATGGTAATGGTGGAAATCTCAGCCTTAGGTTCGAAGGGGTGAAGCGATGGCTTCAACTTCTTGAGGTGGGAGTATTGATTTTTGATTACCCTGGGTATGGTAAAAGCTTGGGTAAGCCTTCCGAGCAAAGTTGCTACGCATCCTCAAAAGCTTCACTCGATTGGTTGCTTCAACAAGGGTTTAAGCCGACCGATCTTATTTTTTATGGCGGATCGCTTGGTGGCACTATTGCTGCAAATCTTGCAGCTTCATACAACCCGGGCTGCACTGTGCTTGTAAGTGCCTTTACCTCTTTCAAGGATATGGCCAAAAAGCTTTATCCTTGGCTGCCAGGGACTTCGTTTCTTAAAACCAAGCTCGATACTCTTGCGTATATAAAAGCTTCTACCTCACCGCTTTTTGTTGCGCATGGCACTGGAGATAGGCTGGTGCCTTTCGCCCATGGCAAGATTCTTTACGAGGGTTCCAATGCTAAAAAGTTCTTTCATGTGATGAAAGATTTAGACCATCATCACAGCCCAAACCCTGCCTTTTACGAGAATTTGAAGCATTTCCTCACCCACGAACTTGGTTTCTACCTAAAATAAGCTGGTTTTGACCAATCATGGTGCAAGTGGACTTGGACGATTTCTAGCCGTTTGCTACATTTCTATTCGTTCGGGATAGGATAAAATATCTTTATGGAAAATTGCCATGCGACGATTTCTTTCAACCTTGGTTCTGATAGCTTCGATTTACTTTGTATCTACGATTGCATTCGCACAAACTCCAACGGGATTATTTAAATGGAAAAAAGGCCAGCAACTCACCTACAAAGTAGAGCACAACACTGTTGCAACCGAAACTATTGCAGATTCAAAAACAGAATTCAAAAATCTGTTGGAATTAACCAAGCGCTGGACAGTTGAAGATGTTTCTAGCGAGGGTCTGGCTACCCTAACTTTGGTAGTAGAAGGAATCAAAATGAAAAGCACCAATCCAAAGGGTGATGAATTGATATACGATTCCGTAAATCCAAAAGATTCCACACCGCAATTAAAAGAACAACTGGAAAAATACATCGGAACCAAAATCGCAACCATCATCATGGATACTCAGGGAAGAGTTCGATCTGTCAAAGAAAGCAACTTTGGCGCAGCTTCCAAGTATGAAGTCGAATTACCCTTTGCTGTAGTTGTTCCGGGTGGGGATATAAAAAAAGGGCTAATCTGGCAGCGCAACTTCAACATCACCATGGATCCGCCACAAGGCACGGGCGAAAAATATGAAACAAGCCAGAAGTACGAATGCACTTCAATTGATGCAGGGAAAATTAAACTGCTTGTTTCCACCGAACTGAAAAAGAATCCCGAAAACATCGCAGATCAACTACCATTGCTACCTTTCCTCGTCGAGGGCGAAGTCACCCTCGATGCCGAGAAAGGCGTTATGACTGAATCGATCATGAAAGTAGATAAAACCTTGAAAGGCCACCAAGGAGAGAATAGCTCCTACCGGATGTATTCTCTCTTCAAGGAAACTCTCACAGGCTCAAAATAAGGACTAAGAAGGAATCAAATCCTTCACTGCATCCTTTTCTTCAAGCAATTCTTGAAGGGTTGTTTGGAACTTTGCTTGGCCAAACGCATCGAATTTTAAGCCATCAACTACTTTATAATTACCCTTGCCATCTGTGGTGCATGGGTAACCAAAAACCATATCCTTGGGCACACCATATTCGCCCTGCGAAACCACAGCCATGCTAACCCAATCGTTGGCAGGTGTGCCTCTAATCATGCTCTTAACATGATCAATTGCGCCATTAGCTGCAGACATTGCAGAACTCATGCCACGCGCCTTGATAACTGCGGCACCACGGGTCTGAATGGTGGAAACAAAGGTTTCCTCAAGCCACTTGCGGTCGGTGATGATCTGCTCTGCGGGTTTGCCATTAATCTTTGCATTAGAAAAATCTGGGAATTGCGTGTTGCTATGATTGCCCCAGATAGTCATCTGGGTGACATCGCTATTGGAAACACCAGCTTTTTTTGCCAACGCAGTACGGGCACGATTATGATCAAGGCGGGTCATTGCGGTCCATCGTTCTGCAGGAATGCTGCGTCCGTTGGATCGGGCGACCAGGCAATTAGTGTTGCAAGGGTTACCAACCACCAAAATGCGTACATCCGAGGCGGCCTTTGCAGCAAGCGCCTTCCCTTGGCCAACAAATATCTTCCCGTTTATGTCCAGCAGTTCTTTTCTTTCCATGCCTGCCTTCCTTGGAAACGAACCAACCAACAAGGCATAATTGCAGCCATCAAAGGCCTTTTCTGCATTATCTGTAATCACGATGTCTTTTAATGTTGAGAAAGAGCAATCATCAAGTTCCATCGCAACGCCTTCTAGGGCGGGCAACGCAGGGGTTATTTCAAGCAAATGCAAGATAACCTGAGTATCTGGACCAAACACTTCGCCAGAGGCCAATCGGCCCAACATTGCGTAAGCGACTTGACCTGCTGCCCCTGTTACTGCAACTCTTACTGTTCCTGCCATGATTATGCCCTCAATCGTTTAATAAGAAAAATCAATGAAGCTTCGGACATCATACCCTCGACTTCATGCGTAGAAAACATATTTTATAAGGTACCAAGGCATGTGCGACTCGGCCACAACCTATTTATAGGTTTACTCTCAAAATGACCGGGTTTCAATTGCTTCTGTCTTTATATTTTGTGGTCTTAGTACTCTTTTAGACATGTGAGGTTTAAAGAAATGGCAACAAAGATTGGTATTAATGGTTTCGGGCGAATTGGAAGAATGGTGTTCCGCGCTCTCATGGAAAAAAAATCCGAACTTGATGTCGTCGCCATCAATGACCTCGGTAACCCAAAAAGCTTGGCTTTATTACTCAAATACGATTCCGTACATGGCAAATTCCCACACACAGTGGAAGCTACGGAAGATTCACTTATCGTTGCAGGTAAGACCATCAAAGTTCTTAAAGAACGCGATCCTTCCAAGCTTCCTTGGGGCGCTATGGGCGTTGATATCGTGATTGAATCCACCGGACTCTTCACCGAAAAAGAAACACCTAAAGGTGGCTTTATCGACCATATCAAAGCAGGCGCTAAAAAAGTTATCATCACTGCTCCTGCAAAAGGCGAAGATAAAACTGTGGTTATCGGCGTAAATGATCACGAACTTACTGCGGATCACCAATGCGTTTCCAACGCTTCTTGCACCACCAATTCCCTTGCTCCCATGGTTAAAACCTTGGAAGACAACTTCGGGATTGTTTGTGGCGTAATGACCACCGTTCACGCATACACCAACGATCAAAATGTTGCTGATCAGATTCACTCCGATCCTAGAAGGGCTCGTGCCGCTGGTTGCAACATCATCCCAAGTAGCACTGGCGCTGCCAAAGCTATTGGCTTGGTTATTCCTGCGATGGCTGGCAAACTTGATGGCACCGCTCTTCGAGTTCCTGTACCAGACGGTTCGATTACCGATCTTACTGTTCAACTTAAACGCGAAGTCACCGTGGAAGAAGTTAACGCTGCTTTCAAGACTGCCGCACATGGCGTTCTTAAGGGCGTACTTGAATACACCGAAGACCCAATCGTTTCTTCCGACATCATCGACAACCCACACAGTTGTATCTTTGATGCTCTTTCAACCTTGGTTAGCCCTAAAGGCAAAGGCACCACGGTTAAAGTATTCGGCTGGTACGATAACGAATGGGGCTACTCAGTGAGAACTGCCGACTTGGCTGTTAAACTGACGAAGTTGCTTAAGTAATTAAGGTTTATTTTTCAGGGGCTGGTCCTTCATGGGCCAACCCCTTTTCTTTTTTTTCAGGACTATCCTATAATGGCAAAAAAAGACATCCACTCATTACAAAACATTCAGGGCAAAAAAGTCCTGGTTCGTGTTGATTTTAATGTACCACAGGATGAACACGGGAATATTACCAACGATCGTAGGATCCGCGGTGCAATACCGACCATTAGGGGACTACTCGAAAAAGGCGCAGCGGTAATCGCTATGAGCCATCTTGGCCGACCTAAAGGCGACCCTGTAAAAGATGCCCCTTTCAAGATGGATAAGGTCGCAAAACGATTAGGCGAACTTCTAAATAAATCTGTACACAAGGTAGATAGCATTATTGGGCAAGATGCCAAAGACGCAGCGGCCAACCTCAAGGCAGGCGAAATCCTTGTGCTTGAAAATGTCCGATTCCATCCAGGCGAGCAAGCTGCAGATGCTGCTTTCGCCAAGGAACTTGCAAGCTTGGGCGATATCTATGTAAACGATGCTTTTGGAACCTGCCACCGCAAAGATTCTTCCATGCATGGCGTTCCCGCTGCATTAAAAGGCAAACCAAGAGTCGTGGGCACTCTCGTAGCAAAAGAACTTGCAATCCTTGAACAACTCTTCAGCAACCCATCACGGCCAATGCTCGGGATATTGGGTGGCGGTAAAGTTTCCGACAAAATCAAATTCATCAAGGCACTTCTTTCGAAAGTAGACAAAGTAATCATCGGCGGCGCAATGACCTACACCTTCATGAAAGCCCAAGGTAAAAGCATTGGCAACTCCCGGGTTGAAGCAGATAAGCTTGATATCGCCCGTGAACTATTAGAACTTGGTAAGGGAAAAATTCAACTTCCTGTTGATCATCTTGCTGTGCAAAAACTTGATGCTCCAGAAGGGGCCAAGGTTTTCGAAGGTGAAATCCCCGAAGGCTGGATTGGTATCGATATCGGCCCCAAAACCATTGAGCTTTATTGTGCGGAAGTTGCCAAATCTGCAACCATCCTTTGGAATGGCCCCTTAGGTAAATTTGAAGATGAACCCTACAGCAAAGGCACCAAAGCGATTGCCAACACCATGGCTGCTTCCAAAGGCGTAACCGTGGTGGGTGGTGGCGAAACTGCGGAAGCTGTAGAAGAATTCGGCCTGGCTGAAAAGATGACCCATGTTTCAACAGGCGGTGGTGCTTTCCTCGAATATGTTGAAGGCACGCCTTTTGCTGCCCTTGATGAAATAGATGATAAATAAAACCACCCTTGGGATATAACTAGAACCAAGGGATTGCCTCCCATAGAATGACTTAAGCAATTAATCATGAAGTAGTTTTTCTTACCGAATTTTTTCCCAAGGTAGATGGCATTATGAAAGCTGGAATCGTCGGGTTGCCCAATGTAGGAAAAAGTACTCTATTCAACGCCCTAACAAGTTCTAAAGGGGCACAAGCTGCAAACTACCCTTTTTGCACCATCGAGCCCAATGAAGGTATCGTCCCGGTTCCAGACCCAAGACTTACCCGCATTACCAAATTCATTGTGCCCCAAAAAGTAATTCCCTCTGCACTAACCCTGGTTGATATTGCAGGCATTGTTAAAGGCGCGAGCGAAGGCGAAGGCATGGGTAACAAATTTCTCACCCACATTCGCGAAGTCGATGCCATACTTCAGGTGGTACGCTGCTTTGAAGACCCCGATGTCATCCACGTTGCGGGAAAAGTTGACCCTTTAAGCGACATCGAAATTATTGAAATAGAATTGATGCTTGCAGATTTACAAACCCTTGATGGGGCACTTTCAAAAGCTGAAAGAAGCGCCAAAGGTGGAGACAAAGAAGCCAAGGACAGGGTTGAAGCGATTAAAAAATCTCTCGAACATTTAAAAGCCGATAAGCCACTGCGCACTTTAAAACTTCCCGAAAATGAGGTCAAAGCCATTAGCGCATTTGGCCTGATGACTGCAAAGCAAGTTCTTTATGTAGCCAATGTGGATGAAACCGACCTTGAAGGCAAAAGCCCGATGGTTCAAAAAGTACGCGATTTCGCAAAGAAAGTGGGAGCTGAAGTAGTTCCTGTATGCGCTAAACTTGAAGCTGAAATTGCAGAACTCGATCCTGCAGACCGTGCCGAAATGATGGCTTCCGCCGGCATCACCGAACCCTCCCTTGCGGCTCTTGCCCGCGCTGCCTACAAAGCACTTGGTTACCAAAGCTACTTCACCGCAGGCGAAAAAGAAGTACGCGCTTGGGCTGTACCGGTAGGGGCAACCGCACCACAAGCTGCGGGCGTTATCCATACCGATTTTGAAAAAGGGTTCATCCGGGCTGAAGTTTATACACTTGCAGACCTCGAGCAATTTAAGTCTGAAAAAGATATCCGAGCCGCAGGCAAACTTAAAGTCGTGG
>Ga0255100_1000299_pt1 | contig 21046 bp, 23 predicted proteins | sample Colum_Colum_RepB_2_FD_188449 | JGI IMG/M metagenome (GOLD analysis project Ga0255100, IMG submission 188449) | Freshwater microbial communities from Columbia River, Oregon, United States - Colum_Colum_RepB_8d | ecosystem: Environmental > Aquatic > Freshwater > River | place: USA: Oregon...
CCCTCAGGAGGTTGCGTCGCACAAGATCGGCTGGCTGCGATGAATCAAGTGGGCTCATGGCGATTCAATACCGCGAAAAATCGGGGCTGGCCAGCGCCAGGGCCAATCGGTGTTGCTCGGGTTGGGCCTGCAGCGCCTCACGGGTGGCTGGCGAGAGCCCATCCATGGCCGGCAAGACCCGGGTCGGCTGAGTGGCCTCAGAGGAGGCGGGGACCGGCTGCGCCAGGACCTGCAAAGACGGGTTACGAAGCACTATGGCTGCCAGACTCTGAGCGAATTCGCTGCGCAGTCGCAAACCCTCGGGGGTGAGCCAGGCCGCACGCGTATCGGCCCAGCCATCGGGCGTCGGGCACAGCAGCATGGGCATGCCCATGCGACCCATGGCCAGCGCCATGGGCACCGGGTCGGGCGAGGGCAGGCCACAGGCCCGAACCGCTGAAATCACAAAGCGATCGGGGGCCTTGTAGCGCGCCCCATAGGCCTGCGGATCGACAAAGGCATCGCTGTAGACCAGTGCTCGCATGACGGCCTTGAGGTCGCCATCGGTGCTCAAAAAGACCTGCGCCAGATCATTCACCAGCGCCTGCGGCGGACTCTCCCCCACAAAATGCCTGGCGAGTTTGAGACTCACCCGACGGGCGGTGGCCGGATGCCGGGCCAGCAGATCCAGCACCCACTCGCCCTGACGCTGGCCCTGGCCCTGCACGGCCTGACCCAGCACCGCCTTGGCTGAAGCATCGTGGCGGGCCGGATAGAAGCGAAACGCATCGGTGAGCCCTGGGTTGCGCCGATCGAAACTCCAGCCCGTAAAGACACGGGCCACCGAGGCAACATCCTCCTGGCTGTAGCCCGCCTGCACGCCCAGGGTGTGCAGTTCAAGCAACTCGCGGGCGTAGTTCTCGTTGGGCCCGCGCGGCAGTACAAAGCCACCCTGCGCAGCCGCAGCCGCCTGCGCCGCGGGCGGAAACCGAAAGCCCTGCGCCACGCTTTGCCAGTTGTCGAGGTAGTTGAGCATGGCCGGATGCCGGGCTGTGGCCCCCAGCAAATCCCTGAACCGGCCCAACACATGCGGGCGGATCGCCTCGGCCTCAAAGTAGCCCGCGGTCACGCGCACCGACTCCTTGCCCGCAAAGACATTGAAGTGGTTGAACCAGAAGGCCACCAGCACCTCCTGAAGCTGCCGCTCCGAATGCACCGCCCTCAGGATGCGGGCGCGCCGGGCCTCGCCCTGCACCCGCTGCACGAGGGCGGTCACGGCTTGGCTGGCCTTCTGGCGCTCTTCAGGCGAGCGACGCGCACTCAGGGCATCGGCCTGCAGCGCAGCAAACTCGGCCAACACCGGTGCATGCGAACGCTGGATGGATTCAAAGGCCTGCAGACGCTCGGTCAATACGGGGGATTCGGCAACCGACTGCGGGTTCAGTTGCGGCTCAATCCAATCCTCCAGCGATCGGCTGGCCCAGGCCCTGACCTCCCCCGGCCGAGGGCCCCAGCTCAGGCGCTGCAGCACATGCAGGGCCAGGGGCTCACCCAGGGCGCGACGGACGGCGGAACGCCGTTCCTGAGCAGCGACGGGTTTGAGCGGGTCCGATGATGCAAGGCTTGCGGACCCAGAGGTTGAGCCCAGCGAGGAGGGTGTCCCGCTCGCAGCGGGCACTGTTGGCGCTGTGGACGCTGTGGTTGCTGCACAACCGGCCAGCGATGCGAGGCCCCCACCGGCAACACCCGCAACGGCAGCTCCCAGCCATCGTCGTCGGGTCGCCCTCATGATGAAAGTCTCAGTCGGCCATGGGCCGAGCGGCCGCGCCCTGGGCGGCGCCCAGGCCCTTGGGCAGCGGAAACTGAATGTGCTCTTCGATGCCCTCGAGCTTTTGCACCCGGGCCACACCCAGCGCTTGCAGCCGCTCGAGCAACTCACGCACCAGCACCTCAGGGGCTGATGCGCCTGCCGTGATGCCGATGCGGCGCTTGCCCTCCAGCCAGGCCGGATCAAGCTCGGCGGCCGAGCCGATGAGGCGGGCCTGCTTGCCCATCTTTTCAGCTACCTCACGCAGGCGATTGCTGTTGGAACTGCTCGGGCTGCCGATGACCAGCACCAGATCGCACTGCGGCGCCATGAACTTGACCGCATCCTGGCGGTTCTGGGTGGCGTAGCAGATGTCCTGCTTCTTGGGCTCGGCGATGGCCGGAAAACGCTGCTTGAGCGCATCGATCACCACACGGCAGTCATCGACCGAGAGCGTGGTCTGAGTGACATAGGCGAGTTTAGTGGGATCGGCCACCACCAAGCGAGCCACATCGTCGGCCGTCTCGACCAGATGAATGCCATCATCGACCTGGCCCATGGTGCCTTCGACCTCAGGATGGCCCTCGTGGCCAATCATGACCACCTCGCGGCCTTCGCGACGCAGCTTGGCCACCTCGACATGCACCTTGGTCACCAGGGGGCAGGTGGCATCAAACACCTGAAAGGCCCGCCCTTCGGCCTCGGTACGGACCGCGCGCGACACGCCATGGGCCGAGAACACCAGCGTGGACCCAGGGGGAACTTCCTGCAGATCATCGACAAAAACCGCGCCCTTGCCGCGCAGATCGGCCACCACATGATCGTTGTGCACGATTTCGTGGCGCACATACACTGGCGCTCCGAATCGCTGCAGCGCGCGCTCGACAATCTCGATGGCACGGTCCACGCCGGCACAGAACCCCCGGGGTTGGGCCAGCAGGGCCATGGGTTGATCGGACGATGAGGTCATCAGAGCACTCCGAGTAGGTGCACTTCAAACTGCAGGGCCTGGCCGGCCAGGGGATGATTGAAGTCGACCACCACGCCGGTGGCGTCGGACTCACGAACGATGCCGGCATAGCGTCCGCCGTTTGGGGCTGCGAAGTCAAGCAGGTCGCCCGGGGCGTACAGCGCACCGGGCTCGCCCTGCGCCTCGAGCAGGCTGCGCGAGACGCGCTGGATCAGCTCGGGGTTGCGCTCGCCATAGGCCTCGCCTGGCGCGAGCTCAAACACCTGCCGGTCGCCCTCCTTCAGGCCGAGCAGCCGCTGCTCCAGCGAATCCGCGAGCTGGCCATGGCCCAGGGTGAGGGTGGCCGGACGATCGCCGAAAGTACTAATGACATCAGCCCCGGCGCCCGACAGACTGATGCGGTAGTGCAGGGTGAGATGCGCACCGGGGCCGACCTGCGGCGCTGCGTTCTGCGGCTGCTCTCGCTGCTGTTGCTGCTGTTCTGCTGAATTCATCACTCGTTCCCTCAAGCCGTGCATTGTAAGTCGCCCCGCCCCCCTCAAACCGATGCCGATCTGCTCGCCGTGCTGCTGCATCGCGGCTCCGGGCCTCCCGGTCTTCGTCTGCGCCAGCGGGCCGAGCGCGTCCTGCATCAGGTGGGTGGGCTGCAGGGTCTGGCCGAGCTCAGCCGGCGCAGTGCCTGCCCTGCCGATCGCACCGAGCAGGTGGTGGCGGCCGCACTCGAGCTGGCTCACCGCAGCCTGCGCGAGTCGCTCACCGAGCGTGACCTGCTCGACTGCCCCAAGGCAGTGGCCACCTGCATCGGCCTGCGCATGGCGCATCAGCCGCGCGAGGTCTTTTGCGTCCTGTTTCTCGACAGCCGCAACCGGCTGCTTCAGCTGGAGGAGCTCTTCCTGGGCACCCTCGGTCAAACGGCGGTCTACCCCCGCGAAGTGGCCCGTCGTGCCCTGGCCTGCAATGCGGCAGGCGTCATCCTGGCGCACAATCATCCCTCGGGTGTCACCACGCCAAGCGCCGCCGACCGCCAGGTCACCCAGACGCTCAAGCACACCCTCAGTTGCCTGGAAATCCCGGTGCTCGATCACATCATCGTGGGCGTGGGCGGGCATTTTTCGTTTGCCCAGTCGGGGCTGCTCTAGGCGGCTGCACCTGCACTTGATCAAAGCCCCTCGCCTCGGCTATCATCGCAGGCTTTCCGTGATCAGGAGTTCGCCATGGCCAAAGTCTGCCGTGTGACTGGCAAAGGGCCGATGGTTGGCAACAACGTCTCCCACGCCAACAACAAAACCAAGCGGCGTTTTCTGCCCAACCTGCAATATCGCCGGTTCTGGGTCGAGAGCGAGAACCGCTGGGTGCGCCTGCGTGTCAGCAATGCTGGCCTGCGTACCATCGACAAACTGGGTATCGATGTGGTCCTCGCCGACCTGCGCGCCCAGGGTCATCTGTGATTTCACGTTCCTGAGGAGCCCTCATCATGCGTGACAAGATCAAGCTCGAATCCACGGCCGGCACCGGCCACTTCTACACCACCACCAAAAACAAGAAGACCAAGCCCGAGAAGATCGAGATCAAGAAGTTCGATCCGGTGGCTCGCAAGCACGTGGCCTACAAGGAAACCAAGATCAAGTGATCCTGGTGGCCTGATCTGCCTGCCGGCAGAGCCATGAAAAAACCCCTGCTCAATGGCAGGGGTTTTTCTTTGGCGGCGGTTGGTTCAGGCCGCCTGATAGCGCCGTAGACGCACAGCCATTTCCTGCAGGGCGGCCACGCCACTGCCTTCGGCCCGGCGACACCAGTCTTGCAGATGGGCCAGCAACTGCTCGGCCGATGCATTTGAGCGCTCCCAGGTGGAGGCGAGCTCCGCCCGCATCTCCACCACCTTCTGGATGGCCGAGGAGGCCGCAAACACCTCGCCCGCCGAGGCACGATCCTGGGCCGTCCAGCGGGAGGCATCGAGGTGCAGCCAGCGCTGCGCCGTCTGGATGAGCTTGGCCTGGGCGGGCTGCACGGCACGCAGGCGGGCAATTTCGGTGCTGCAGGTGCGGGCGAGCGAACGACCATAGGCGGCCATCAGGTCGTAGCGATGCGCGATGACGGCTTGCAGGGTCTGCTGATCCACCAGAGCACGGGGCTTGGACAGGCGCGGCACGGGAGCCACCTTGCGCACCTTGGCCAGACCTACGGCCCGCATGATGCAGATGTACATCCAGCCGATGTCGAACTCGTACCAGCGGTTGGACAGCCGGGCCGAGGTGCCAAAGGAGTGGTGGTTGTTGTGCAGCTCCTCGCCGCCGATCAGGATGCCCCAGGGCAGCACATTGCGGCTGGCATCGGGGCTGTCGAAGTTGCGATAGCCCCAGAAGTGACCGATGCCATTGATGACGCCTGCAGCCAGGATCGGGATCCAGAGCATCTGGATGGCAAAGATGGTCAGGCCAATGGCGCCGAACATGAGCACGTTCAGAACCAGCGTGATGTACACGCCCACGATGCTGAATCGGGTGTACAGATTGCGCTCGATCCAGTCATCGGGGGTGCCATGGCCGTACTTGACCATGGTCTCGGCGTTTTTGGCTTCTTCGCGATAGAGCTCGGTGCCCTCAAGCAGCACCTTGCGAATCCCGCGCGTGACCGGGCTGTGCGGGTCTTCGGCGGTCTCGCACTTGGCGTGATGCTTGCGGTGGATGGCGGCCCACTCCTTGGTGACCATGCCCGTCGTGAGCCAAAGCCAGAAGCGGAAGAAATGGGAGACGATCGGGTGCAGATCGAGGGCCCGATGGGCCTGGCACCGATGCAGATAGATGGTGACCGCAGCAATCGTGATGTGCGTGGTGATCAGGGTATAGGCAACCATCTGCCAGCCCGAGGCATCGAGCAGACCGTCGCTGATAAAACCGAGCACCGCCTGAGCGGCGGAAGATTCAAGCACGTTGCAAACTCCCTGTGTTAGGCCCCTGATTGTAATCCTGAACCTGTGGGATCAGGCCCTAATCTTGCGGCAAGGCCGGGATATGGGGGTCAGGCCTTGCGGATCCAGCGGGCAGCAAAAAAACCGTCACCCTGTGGGCTCAGGGCGCCGCCGCCCGCACGACCCGACAGACCACTCGACGCCAGGTCCGGCAAACCCGGCAACAGACGCATGACCCCATCAGCCTCGAATCCGGGATGGGTCTGAGCAAAGGCTTCGGCCACGGCATCATTCTCGGCAGTCAGCAGGCTGCAGGTGGCGTAGATGAGCAGGCCGCCCGGTTTGACCAGTCGGGCGGCCGCCGCCAGGATGCGGGCCTGCTTGAGGGCCAGTTCGGCGATGTCCGTCTCGGCCAGGCGCCATTTGATCTCGGGATTGCGCCTGAGGGTGCCCGTCCCGCTGCAGGGTGCATCGACCAGCACCCGATCGGCCCGACTTGCCAGGCGCCCCAGGCGGGCATCGGCCTCGCTTTCGAGGGCAAAGGGCTGGATGTTGGTGGCGCCCGAGCGCACCAGACGCGGCTTCATGCGGGTGAGGCGGGCCATGGAGGTATCGCAGGCAAAAATCTGGCCGCGATTGCGCATCTGGGCGGCCATGGCCAGGGTCTTACCCCCGGCGCCCGCACAGAAATCCACCACCGTCTGGCCGCGCTTGACCTCGCAGAAGGCCACCAGCGCCTGACTCCCCACGTCCTGAACCTCGAACCAGCCATCATCAAAGGCCACCATCCGCTCGATGGCGGGCTTGCCGCGTACGCGGATCGCGGTGGGCACTTCGGGCAAAGGCCAGGCTTCGATCTCTTCCTGCGCCAGCGCCTTGAGTACGGTCGCGAGATCGGACTTCAGCAGATTGACCCGAAGATCCAGCGAGGCCGGCTCGAGCAGGGCCGTGCCCAGAGCTTCGACGGCAGCAGCAGGCGCCATGGCGCGCGCCACGCTCTCCTGCAGACCCTGATAGAGCCAGTCGGGCAGGCTCAGGCGCAAGGCGGCGGGCAGGCCCGTGGTGGGGGCTTGGGTCAGACCCTGCAGCATCTCGCCCTGCTCCTGCAGGCCCAGCGCAGCGAGCGCGGGCAGATCAAGGCGGCGAGCCAGCGAGAGATTGGCCAGCCGGTGGGTGAGCGGCCCGAGCAGCGACTGCGCCCAGTGACCATACAGGCGCCGATGACGCAGCACATCGAACACGGTTTCGGCGATCAGGCCGCGATCGCGCCGACCGAGCCGTTCATGGGTCTTGAAGTACCGGCGCAGGCTCGAATCAGCTGGGCCCTCCAGCTTGAGAACATCCTGCAGGGCGGCATAGACATGGCCCAGCAGCGCCATCGGCTGGGGGTCGGTTGCCGAGCCGCGGGTCGATCGGCCTCTGGGTCCGGACGCCCTGTTCGTTGATCCCTTCTGGGTCGATCCCTTCTGCGTTGATCCCGTGCGGGTCGATCCCTTGCTGGTCGATCCCTGATTTGTCGATCGTTTCATGTCTCAAAGCTCCACATCAGCAGGCGCTGCGCGGCATCGATACCCTCAATCTGGGCGCGACCCCCGTGCACGTTCACGCGCTCTTCAAGCAGCCACGAAATCGCCCTCGGATAGAGCGCATGCTCGGCCTGCAGCACCCGCGCTGCCAGGGTCTCAACATCGTCTTGCGGCTGAACCGGCACGGCGGCCTGAGCCAGGATGGGGCCATGGTCGAGTGCTTCGGTCACAAGATGCACGGTGGCGCCATGCAGCCTCACCCCCGACTCCAGGGCCCGGGCATGGGTATGGACCCCCGGAAAGGCCGGCAGCAGCGAGGGATGGATATTGACCAGCCGCCCCGAAAAACGGCGCACAAAGGCCGGGGTGAGAATGCGCATGAAGCCCGCCAGCACCACCAGATCGGGCTGCGCGGCCTCCAGATGACGGGCCAGCGATTCGTCAAATCGATCGCGGTCCGCAAATTCGCGGTGGTCGAGCACCTGCAGGGGCAGGCCCAGATCACGGGCGTGATTGACCCCGGGTGCATCGGGCTTGTTGCACACCACGGCAACCACCTGGGCGGGCAGCCGGCCTTCGGCACAGGCCAGGGCCAGATTGCGCATGTGCGTGCCCTGGCCGGAGAAGAGTATGGCGATCCGTTTCAAGCCGCGGATGGTAGCACCGGGGCGCCCTTCCCGAGGGCATCTGCGGGGCGAATCGGCCACCTTGATCTATCATGCCGGGTTCGACTTTTTCGGCATCCATGCAGGTTTTCCGCAATCTTCCGCCCCCCGCGCGTCGCGCGCCCTGTGCGCTCACCATCGGCAATTTCGATGGTGTGCATCGCGGGCATCAGGCGCTTCTCCACGACGTCGTGCAGGCTGCGGGCCGGCTCGGGATTTCACCCTGCGTGCTCACCTTCGAGCCGCACCCCAGGGAATTCTTTGCGCAAGCCCGCGGCGGTGCACAAAACGGCGCTCAGGTTCAGGGCCCGACCGCCCCCCACCGCATTGCCAGCCTGCGCGACAAGCTCGCAGAACTCAGCGTGCACGGCATTGAGCGCACCTGCGTCATGCACTTCAACGAGCGCGTGGCGCAACTCGATGCCGATGCCTTCGTGGAGCAGATCCTGGTGCGCGGCCTGCAGGTGCGCTGGCTCATGATTGGCGACGATTTTCGCTATGGAGCCAAACGCCGCGGCGACTTTGAGCATCTGAGCCGCGCAGCCCGGCACTACGGATTCGAGCTGCACAGCATGCCCACCGTGCTCGAGGCCGGCCGGCGTATCTCGAGCTCGGCCGTGCGCGAGGCGCTCGGTGCAGGCGATCTGGCGCTCGCGCACACCCTGCTCGGGCGGCCCTATTCGGTGAGCGGCCATGTCATTCATGGGCGCAAGCTCGGCCGCACGCTGGGCTTTCCGACCCTCAATCTGCGAATGCCGCCCGGCCGCCCTGCCCTGGCGGGCATCTTTGTGGTGCGGGTGCATGGCCTGACTGGCGTGCCTTTGCAGGCTGTGGCCAGCCTGGGCACCCGCCCGGCGGTGGAGTCCGATGGCACCTGGCTGCTCGAGACCCATGTGCTCGACTGGCAGGGCGATGCCTACGGCAAGCTGGTGCGCATCGAGTTCCTGCGCAAGCTGCGCGATGAAGCCCACTACGACACGCTCGACGCCCTGACCGCCCAGATTCGCAAAGACGCCCAGGATGCCCGGGCCCACTTTGATCTTCGCTCCTGAACCTTGCGCTGAACCCGACCCCATGGCTGCCAATCAAAGCAAAGCCGATCCAGGCAACACCGATCGCCCGCAACGCCCCGCGGGCCAAGCCGCCGGGCGCCCCAACAAATCCGAGGGGCCCGACAACCGAGCCACGCTCAATCTGCCCGACACGCCCTTCCCGATGCGCGGCGATCTGGCCAAGCGCGAGCCGGGCTGGGTGGCGCAATGGCAGGACAAAGGCATCTACAAGCGCATTCGCGCGGCCAGCGCAGGCCGGCCGATCTTTGTGCTGCACGATGGCCCGCCCTATGCCAATGGCGACATTCACACCGGGCACGCGATCAACAAGATCCTGAAGGACGTGATCGTGAAGTCGCGCAACATGGCGGGCTTTGATGCGCGCTATGTGCCGGGCTGGGACTGCCACGGCATGCCCATTGAGATCCAGATCGAAAAGCAGCACGGCCGCAACCTGCCGCCTGCCGAGGTGATGTCCAAATCGCGGGCCTACGCGAGCGGCCAGATCGAAAGCCAGAAGCGCGACTTCATTCGTCTGGGCGTGCTGGGCGAATGGGAGAACCCCTACCTCACGATGGCGCCCGGCAACGAGGCCGATGAGCTGCGCGTGCTGGGTCGCATTCTGCAGGCCGGCTTTGTGTATCGGGGCTTGAAGCCCGTGAACTGGTGCTTTGACTGCGGCTCGGCCCTGGCCGAGGCTGAGGTGGAGTACGCCGACAAAACCGACTTCGCAGTGGACGTGGGCTTTGCCTTCACCGATCGTGCGGCACTCGCCCGGGCTTTCGGCCTGCCTGCCCTGCCCGATGCGCCCGGCATGGCCGTGATCTGGACCACCACGCCCTGGACGCTGCCCGCCAATCAGGCCCTCAACCTGCATCCCGAGTTTGATTACGCGCTCGTGCGCACCGAGCGTGAGGGTGCGCCGCTGCTGCTCTTGCTAGCCGCCGAGCGAGTGGCTGCGTGCCTCGCGGCCTGGGGTCTGCAAGGCGAGATCATCGCCACCTGCAAGGGCCAGGATCTGGAGCGCCAGGCGTTCACGCATCCGTTTGCCGATCGCGTGGCGCCGGTGTTTCTGGGCGACTACGTCACGCTCGATACCGGCACCGGCATCGTGCACTCCTCACCCGCCTATGGCGTGGAGGACTTTCTGTCGTGCAAGCGCTACGGCATGAAGGACGACGAGATGCTCAACCCGGTGATGGGCGATGGCCGCTATGCCAGCTGGCTCACGCCCTGGGCGGGTCTGACCATCTGGGAGGCCAACCCCAAGATCGTTGAAACCCTTCGCGAGTGCGGTGCACTGCTCAAGGTGGAGAAGTACAAGCACTCGTACATGCACTGCTGGCGCCACAAGACCCCGATCATCTATCGGGCCACGCACCAGTGGTTTGCGGGCATGGATATCCAGCCCAAGGATGGCGGGCCCACGCTGCGCGAGCGCGCGCTCGCGGCCATTGAAGCCACCGAGTTCTATCCGGCCTGGGGCAAGGCCCGCCTGCACGCCATGATCGCCAACCGGCCCGACTGGACGCTCTCGCGCCAGCGCCAGTGGGGCGTGCCCATGGCCTTCTTTGTGCACAAGGAGACGGGCGAGCTGCATCCGCGTACCCCCGAGCTGCTGGAGCAGGTGGCCCAGCGCATCGAGCGCGACGGCATCGAAGCCTGGCAAACCCTGGATGCGCGCGAGCTGCTGGGCGACGACGCCGAGCATTACACCAAGAACCGCGACACGCTCGATGTGTGGTTCGATTCGGGCAGCACCCACGAAACCGTGCTGCGCCGCTCGCATGCCGAGCAGTCGGTGTTTCCGGCGGACCTCTACCTCGAAGGCAGTGACCAGCATCGCGGCTGGTTTCATTCCTCTTTGCTCGTGTCTTGCATGCTCAACGGCCGCGCGCCCTACAAGGCCCTGCTCACGCACGGCTTTCTGGTCGATGGCGATGGCCGCAAGATGAGCAAGTCTTTGGGCAATGTGATCCTGCCCCAGAAGGTCTCGAGCACGCTGGGTGCCGAGATCCTGCGTCTGTGGGTGGCCTCCACCGATTACTCGGGCGAGATCGCGCTCTCGGATGAGATTCTCAAGCGGGTGGTCGAGGCCTATCGGCGCATTCGCAACACGCTGCGCTTTTTGCTCGCCAATCTGGCCGACTTTGATACCAGCACGCAGGCCGTGCCGGTGGACCAGATGGTGGAGATCGATCGCTACATGCTGGCGCTGGCCGCAGGCTGGCAGACCGACATCACCGCGCACTATCAGAAGTTCGATTTTCATCCGGTGGTCTCGGGGCTGCAGACCTGGTGTTCGGAAGATCTGGGCGGCTTCTATCTGGACATTCTCAAGGACCGGCTCTACACCACGGCCGCAGGCTCTGCGGCGCGACGCTCGGCGCAGACCGCGCTGTGGCATCTCACGCAGTCGCTGCTGCGCCTGATGGCCCCGATTCTGTCGTTCACGGCCGAAGAGGCCTGGCCGCTCCTCGATCCGAAAGCCCATGCCGAGCAGGGCGAGACCATCTTCACCCAGGTCTGGCACGACTTTCCTGCGGTGGCCGATGCGAAGCCGCTGCTGGCCAAGTGGTCGCGCATTCGCGAGTGGCGCGGCGAGGTCACGCGCGCCATCGAGGCCGTGCGCACCGAGGGCCGCATTGGTTCGTCCTTGCAGGCCGAGGTGGAGGTGTCGGCACAGGGGCCCCTGCATGATGATCTGGCCAGCCTGGGCGATGACCTGCGCTTCGTTCTGATCACCTCGGCGGCCCGCCTGCAGGCGGGTGAGGGTTCGGTAAGTGTGCGCCCGAGCGAGCATGTCAAGTGTGATCGCTGCTGGCACTGGCGCGCGGATACCGGTGCCAACCCGGCGCACCCAGGGCTGTGCGGGCGCTGCGTGAGCAACCTGCATGGTGCGGGCGAGCCGCGCGCGTGCGCCTGAGGCGGGGCTCGCAACGTGAGTGAATGCCTGAGCAACGCAGAGCGGATCGAGCGCCAAGGGGATGACCGATGAGCAAACGACACGGCAGAGGCAGCCGATCGGGCGGCCTTGGAGTCTCAGGCGGCCACACGGGTTCGGGCGGCAATCCCCTGTGGCCCTGGCTTGCGCTCGCCCTGATCGGCATCCTGCTCGATCAGTTCACCAAGCTGCTGGTGCTGCGTCAGTTCAAGCTGGGCGAGCGGCTGCCCGTGATCGAGGGCTGGTTTGATCTCACGCTCGTCTACAACACCGGCGCGGCTTTCAGTTTTCTGGCGGGTGCGGGTGGCTGGCAACGCTGGTTCTTTGTGGGCATTGCGGTGGTGGCGAGCATCGCGATCATCTGGATGCTCGCCAAGCATGGCAGCCAGAAGCTCTTTGGGTTGTCTTTGGCCCTGATTCTGTCGGGCGCGATCGGCAATGTGATCGACCGCCTGGCCTATGGCAAGGTGGTGGACTTTGTGCTCGTGCACTGGGGCGAGCGCTGGTTCTTTCCGGCCTTCAATGTGGCCGACTCGGCCATCACGGTCGGGGCGATCCTGTTGATTCTGGATGAGCTGCTGCGGGTGCGCCGCAGCCGATAGTGCCCGTGGCCCTGCCGAATTCCTCAATCCATGGCCTGGCACCCGCCGGTGCCGTTTGCATCACCCCGGAGTCTGCTTCATGAACGATCAGGCTGGCACCTCAGATCACGCTCGCGCACCCGCAACGGTGGGCGCCACCGATTCAGCAGGCACCCTGGGCGAACTCAGCGGCCGTCATCTGCTGCTGGGCGTTACGGGCGGCGTGGCAGCCTTCAAGGCCTGCGAGTTTGCGCGCGAGCTGCAACGGCGCGGGGCAACCGTGCAGGTGGTCATGACCGAAGCCGCGTTGCAGTTCATTGGTGCGGCCACCTTTCAGGCCCTCACCGGGCGGCCGGTGTACACCGATGCCTGGGACGGCCGCATTGCCAATGGCATGCCGCATATCGATCTCTCGCGCGAGGCCGATGCCCTGGTGATCGTACCGACCAGTGCCGACTTCATGGCCAAGGTGGCCCATGGCCTGGCCGATGACCTACTCTCCACCCTGGTGCTGGCACGCGACTGCCCGCTGCTGATGGCACCTGCCATGAACCGGCAGATGTGGCAGGCCGCGCCCACCCAGCGCAATGCCGCGCAACTGCGCGCCGATGGCGTCAGACTGCTCGGCCCAGGCAGCGGGGCACAGGCCTGCGGCGAAACCGGCGATGGCCGCATGCTCGAGGCGCAGGAGCTGGTTGAAGAGGTGATCGCGTTTTTTGCGCCCAAGCCCATGCTGGGCCGACGCGTGCTGATCACGGCCGGGCCCACCAGCGAGGCGATCGATCCGGTGCGGGTGATCACCAATCTGTCCTCGGGCAAGATGGGCTATGCCATTGCGCGGGCCATGCGCCATGCGGGTGCCGAGGTGGTGCTGGTGTCGGGGCCCACCGCCCTGGCCTGCCCGCAGGGCGTGCGCCGCGTGGATGTGAAGAGTGCGCGCGACATGCTGGCCGCGGTGCAACAGGCACTGCCCGGGCAGGAGGTGTTCATCTCGGTGGCTGCCGTGGCCGACTGGCGGGTGGCCAACGAAGCCACCCAGAAGCTCAAGAAAACCGAGGATGGCGGCGCACCAGCGCTTGAGTTTGCACAAAACCCCGACATCCTGGCCACCGTGGCTGCCCTGCCCGATGCGCCCTTCTGTGTGGGCTTTGCGGCCGAGACGCAAGACCTGCTCGAAAACGCGCAGGACAAGCGCAAGCGCAAGGGCGTGCCGCTGCTGGTGGGCAACATCGGTCAGTCCACCTTCGGCAAAGACGACAACGAACTGCTGCTCGTCGATGCACACGGCGTGAGCCGCGTGCCGCGCGCCTCCAAGGATGCGCTCGCGCGGGTTCTTGTGAACGAGATTGCACGGCGGCTGCAATCCGAACCGGAGTGACCTCCATGATCGACATTGATCTGCGTGTACTCGATGAACGCATGCGCCCCCATCTGCCCGCGCCCGCCACGGCGGGAAGCGCCGGCGTGGACCTGCGGGCCTGCATCGATGCGCCGCTCGTGATCGAGCCCGGCCAGTGCGTGCTGATTCCCACGGGCATTGCCATTCATCTGGGCGATGCGGGTCTGGCCGCGCTCATCCTGCCGCGCTCAGGGCTGGGCCACAAACACGGCATCGTGCTGGGCAATGGCACGGGGCTGATCGACTCCGACTACCAGGGCCCGCTCATGGTGTCGTGCTGGAACCGCAATACGCCCGGCGCCCCGGGCGTGGGTGCCTTTACCATCGAGCCGATGGAGCGCATTGCGCAGCTCATGATCGTGCCGGTGTTGCAGCCGCGCTTCAGAGTGGTGGAGAGCTTTGAGGAAAGCAGTCGCGGTACGGGCGGCTTTGGAAGCACCGGCACCGCCTGAGGTCTTCCATCAAACCGAGGCGATCAGCGCCTCGAGCTTGCGGGCATCGGCCACGAAGGCCCGGATGCCCTCGGCGAGTTTGTCGCTCGCCATGGCGTCTTCGTTCATGTCAAAGCGAAAGGCTTTTTCATCGAAGCGCACCCGCCCCACGGAATCGGGATCGATGCCGGTGGCCTCGAGCCTGCGGGGCACCGGAGCGTCGCTGGCCTTGAGCTGTTCGAGCAGCTCGGGGCTGATGGTGAGCAGGTCGCAGCCCGCCAGCGCCAGGATCTGGCCGGTGTTGCGAAAGCTCGCACCCATCACTTCGGTGGGATAGCCCCAGGCCTTGTAGTAGCGATAGATGCGCCGCACCGAGGCCACGCCGGGGTCGTCTTCGCCGGTGTAATCGACGCCGTCGCGCTTGCGATACCAGTCGTAGATGCGGCCCACAAAGGGCGAGATGAGGGTGACGCCCGCATCGGCACAGGCCACAGCCTGCGCAAATCCGAAGAGCAGCGTGAGGTTGGTGTGGATGCCCTCGCGCTCGAGCCGCTCGGCCGCCGCAATGCCCTCCCAGGTGGCCGCGATCTTGATGAGCACGCGCTCGGGGCCGATGCCTGCGCGGGCATAGCGCTCCATGATGCGACGCGCCCGATCGGCCGTGCCTGCGGCATCAAAGGACAGATGTGCATCCACCTCGGTGGAGACCCGGCCCGGCACGATACGCAGGATCTCGGTGCCAAAGCGCACGAGCAGGGCATCGACCTGATCGGCCGCAGACTCGCCCCGGCAGGCCGCCATGGTCTCCTCGAGCAGGGCGCGGTACTGGGGCGCGCCCGCGGCCTTGAGGATGAGGGTGGGATTGGTGGTGGCGTCTTGCGGGGTGTAGGCCTTCATGGCGTGAAAATCGCCGGTGTCGGCCACCACGGTGGTCAGGCGCCTGAGTTGCTCGAGGGTGCTCATGGGATGAACGGCTCATGATTGAAACGCAGGCCGCCATGGTAGCGGTTAGGCTAGCGGCTGTCGGTGGGTGGGCCGTGGTGCACAAGGGTCTGAGTGTGATCAAGCCTGTGCCGTGCGGTGCGCACAGGCTGGGCCGCAGGCCAGAACCTTGCCCAACCCAAGACATTCACCTCTGAGGGAGCACCCCATGACCCACGGCTACAAGACCCTGCTGGTTCACTTCGACACCACCCCGCGCGCCGAGGTGCGCCTGCGGCTGGCGGCGCGCCTGGCGGCCGACTTTGATGCGCATCTGCAGGTCTCGTACAGCGTGCTGTCGCCCATGTATGCCGAGCCCTTCATGGCCGATGGGGGTGTCTATCTGGCCCAGGAACTGGCGCGACTGCAGGAGCGCCGCGACCGCGAGGTGCGTGAGCGATTCGAGAAGATGGCCGAATCGCTTCCGGTGAAAGCCGAGTGGCTCACGGGCGAAGGCGATCCGGTGGGCGCCATGCTGCAGCACAGCCGCTATGCGGACCTGATGGTGGTGGGCCAGCACATCGTGGGTCAGAGCAACGACACCACACCCGAGTTCGTGCCGCGCCTGGTGCTGGGTGCGGCCTGCCCGGTGCTGGTGGTGCCTTATGCCGGCAGCCACACCGAGGTGGGCCGCCGGCCCATGCTGGCCTGGAATGCCAGCCGCGAGTCGGCCCGCGCAGCCCATGCCGCCCTGCCCCTGCTGCAGCGTGCCGAGGGCGTGCAGGTGGTGAGCTTTGATGCACGGCCCGGCCAGGGTGGGCATGGCGATCTGCCGGGCGCCGATGTGGCCACCTGGCTCTCGCGCCATGGCGTGAAGGCCACGGTCTCGACCACCCGGGCGCATGATGTGGATGCCGGCAACCAGATCCTCTCGCGCGCGGCCGACGAAAACACCGACCTCATCGTGATGGGCGGCTATGGCCACTCGCGTGCCTTTGAGTTTGTGATGGGCGGGGCCACCCGCACCGTGCTGCAGGCCATGACGGTGCCGGTGCTTTTTGCGCATTGATGGATGAACCTCGAAAGCCGCTCTGAAGCACGAGCCCACGCCGGAGCGCCGCCGGCGTGATGACCGAAACCCCGGCGCTGCTGGAGAGCCTCAAGTGGCTGGGCACGAGCCTGGGTCTGGGCCTGCTGGTGGGCCTCGAGCGTGAGCGCAAGGGCGACTCGCGCGGGCTGCGCACCTTTGGCCTGGTGGGGCTGCTGGGGGGCATCACTGGGCAAATGGCCCTGCGCACCGGACGCTGGGAGCTGCTGGCCACGGGCCTGGCGCTGATCGGGCTGATTGCGATTTCGGCCTACTGGCGTACGGCGGGTGCGGGCCAGCCGTCTCAGGCGTCGTCTGAAGCCACGCCCAAGAACACGCCCGAAGCCACTCCTGAGGCCCCCACCACCTCGGTGGTGGCCATGACCGTGACGGGTGCGCTGGGCCTTCTGGCCGGGCTGGGCGAGTTGGTGCTGGCCGTAGCGCTGGGTGTGGTGGTGGTGAGCCTGCTGTACTTCAAGGCCGAGCTGCGTGGGGTGGCCGGGCGCATCAGCCGCGATGATGTGGTGGCGATCCTGCAGTTTGGGGCGCTGAGTTTCATTGTGCTGCCGCTGCTGCCCGATCAAGCCTGGGGGCCGAGGGGCTCGCTCAACCCGCATGACATCTGGCTCATGGTGGTGCTGGTGGCAGGCGTGGGCCTGGTGGGCTATCTGGCCCTGCGCTTTGCGGGGCAACGCTATGGGCCCGCTCTGGCAGCGCTTGCCGGGGGCCTGGTGTCGTCCACGGCCAGCACGCTGGTGTTTGCGCGCCAGGGGGCTCAGGGTGGGCAAGCCAGCCGATTGATTCTTCTGGCCAACCTGGCGATGGGTGTACGCCTGCTGGTGCTCACGGCCGTGCTCGCGCCCGCCCTCATGAACAGCCTGGGGCTGGCCGTGGCCGCGGCCCTTGCGGTGCTGGTGGTGGGGGCCGTACTCCTGGGTCGAACAGGCACGGCAGGCAACACGCCTGGCTCAAACGAAGGCGAGCTCAGCACGGTGGCCAACCCCGTGAAGCTCAGTGTGGCACTGGCCTTTGGGCTGGCCTATGGAGGCATCACGCTGATTGCGGCGCTGGCCACCGACAAGCTCGGCCCGCAGGCGCTCTATGCGGTGGCCCTGTTCTCGGGGCTCACAGACATCGATGCGCTCACGCTGTCCACCTTCAGGCTGCTCGAGCATGAAGGTATTGAGACCTCTGCAGCGGCCACGGCCGTGTGCCTGGCCATTGCCGCCAACTTCGGCATGAAGGCCCTGATCGTGATCAGCGCAGGAGGCAGGGCCGCGGTGCCGCGCTGTGTGCCCGCGTTTGCTGCGGCGTGCGGGGCGATGGGGGTGGTGCTGGCGGTGGTGGGGTGATCGGGCTCACGGCCTCGCCGCGATCCCCAAGATAAAAGATCCGCTTGACGGATTCCGCTTGACGGATCAATCTTGTGCATGATTTGCTCATTCGCGTGCGCCGATACCGAGGCCCTGTTTCAGAGCCGTGGGGTATCCCGGTTTCGCAATATCGAGCGCGTTGCAAGGCGCAAGTTGCTGCAGATTCATGCTGCCTCTGAGCTCGCCAGCCTGCGAATCCCTCCGGGAAATCAACTGGAGGCACTGAAGGCGGACCGTAAAGGTCAGTACAGCATCCGCATCAATGACCAGTGGCGGATCTGCTTTGTATGGAAGACCGATGGAGCGCATCGCGTCGAGATCGTGGATTACCACTAGGACGTTGAGACATGGCCAAGTTACTTGACGAGATTCATCCGGGCGAAATCCTGCTCGAGGACTTCATGAAACCCATGGGGATCAGTGCGCGCCAACTCGCGGCGGACATCGATGTCTCGCCCAGCCGAATCAGCGAATTGGTGAACGGTCAGCGCCCCATCACGGCAGATACTGCGATTCGACTCGGTCTGTTTTTTGGCATGGAGCCTCGCTTCTGGCTCAACCTGCAGTCTGAATACGACATCCGGGTAGCCGATCGAGCACTTCGAGCCAAGCTCAAGCCCAGAATTCGCGTTTTTCAGCCAGTGGAACCCGCTTGATCACCAAGCGGCTCACCGACCCGCCGAACGGCATAGGCGCCCAAGTGCCTATGCGCCCTCCCTATCCAATGCTTGGGGAGTCTCGTATTGATCGGGCGTCAAGATCGTCTCGCCGGAGCAGGGTGTTCAATACCGAGGATCTTTCGATCTGAAGCCAAGTTTTAGGCACGCGGGGGCCGTGCTCCTGGGTCGAACAGGCATTGAGACCCCTGCAGCGGCCACGGCCGTGTGTCTGGCGATGGGGGTGGTACTGGTGGTGGTGCGGTCAGTGCAGCCAGCACCTGCGCGCCTCAGCGGTAATCGATCGCGAAACTGAGTGCCGGATCCGAATGGGCTTGCCAGTAACCCTGCCAGATGGCCTTCGTGATCGGCCCCACCTGACCATTGCCGACCGGCTGATGATCAAGCGTGGTGATGGGCATCACGCCGCCCGCGGTGGTCACAAACATGATCTCGTCACACTGATAGGCGAGCGACACCGGAATGTCGTCCATGACCCACGGAATACCCAGCGCATCGGCCACGGCCAAGACGGTTTTGCGGGTCACACCCTCCAGCACGCCACGCCGCGGGGTGTGAAGTCTGCCGTCCTTGACCAGCACCACATTGAAGCCTGAGCCTTCGGTCAGATTCGCATCGCTGTCGGTGAGGATGGGATACATCGCCCCGCGGTCTCGCGCCTCCAGGATGGCCCGGGTGAAGTCGCCCCACTGCAGGTTCTTGACGGTTGGGTCGATGGCGCCGGGCGGGATGCGCCGCACGGTGCGCGCAATGATTGCCGAGCCACCGGTCTTTTGCACCGACTCGTCCATCACCCACAGATAGGGTGTGACCATGAGGTAGCAGAAGTTCTCGCACTCCTCGGGCGCATATTGGCGGATGTAGCGCAGACCCCGAGTGACGATCATCATCACGTAGGCATCTCTGATGCCGCTGATCGCGGCCATCTCAATCAGCCGGTCGCGAATCTCGTGTCGCGGGATCGGGCTTACGAGGCGCAACTTGCCGAGGCTGATCTCGAACCGGTCGAGGTGGTCGTCGAGCCGAAAGAAACGCCCATCCCAGATGGCCGGCACATCGTAGGTGAGGTCGGAGTGCAGAAAGCCCTGGTCAAGCAGCGGGATCTTCGCATCAGCCACCGGGACATAGTCCTGGCCGACCCAGGCGATACCCTGCGCGAACGGATTCCGGCTCGCCTGAAGTTCGGCCAGACGGCGCCGGTAGCCATTGAACACGGAATCGGTCCAGGACATCTCGGTCTCCTTGTGTAACGGGCTGCCTCAGTTGTTGGGATACCCGTCGTTTATTGGGCAGCCGCAGCGCTCGGATGTTGAGCGGGGCGTGCGGCCTGAACGCCTGATCCACATTCTCGCGAGATCGCGCCCTGGCGACAACCGCGTTCAGCGGCGTGGCGAGTGTTTCCTCAGCGGCGCACCTGATTGGCGTTGGTCGATTTGATCAGATCTCCAGTGCGCAGATGTGGGGGCTGTCGGATGTGTCGGAACTGTCGATCTATTGCCAGAAGGGAACCTTCCAGTACCTAAAGATCACCTGGACAGAAAAACAGATGGCAGCGGGCAGGATCGAAAAGGTCTTCAACGCCCCCCAGAAAACGCCCACCCGCATCACGGACGTGATGGATGGGACCTATGAGCGCCGGCTCTTCAGGTACCTGTGCGCCTGAACAGCAAGCGCTTGAAGCCCACGATGAAGATCACCAGGGTCATGAAAAGAGAGATCGCCACCGCAGGCGCCTGGAGGTACATCTTTTCAAACACCCACATCATCAGGCCCACCAGATCCTCAGTGACATAGTCCACCCGGATCGACTCACACTCGGCGGGATTGTTTGAGGGGATGCGCAGGCACTCGGTGCGAGCGCGCTCCTGCATGCGGGCCTGCGACCAGTAGTCGCTCCCTGCATAGGTGAGAAGCTCACGGTAGTGCACCCACAACCCAAAGGCCAGCCAGAGCGCCCAGAGCACCATCAACGCCTTGAAGATCTTCTTGATCGCTCTCATGGCAAGCCCTTGTATGCGTTTGTTTACTTTGATGCGGTGTGCGAGTGCGGGCTCTAGGGATTTATGAGGTTTTGATAGTCCTCCATGAGGACGCGACCCGGTTCAGCCGACATCGTCGCGAGACCCCTCCCCTGTTCCGACAGCGCTCTTGCGTGCTCGGTGAGCCTGCGTAGCTCCTCCAGTTCTTGGTGTATCTGGTCGGCCTTTTCGCGCTCGATGATCTGCAGCGCCTGCAGCGGTTGATGGGGGTGAGCGGTTGCCAGGAAGTTGTCGAGCAACTCGGCAAACACACCATCGATGCGGTACAGGTCGGCGCGAGAAATACAGGCCTCAGAGTCTTGGCCGAGCTCATTGTTGGCATGCTGGATGAAGGCCAGCAGAGCCTCATGGGCTGCACTCAAAACGATAGTGACCGCAGCCATGCGGCGAGGTACGTCAGGCGCATCAAGCCGCTGCATCGCGCGCCGGATGCCCAGGTTGATTGTGGTCATGCTCATGAGGGCCTCTGCATGCGCTTGAAGGTGCTCTCAAGCCATCCGTAGACAGCAGTGATGACCGAAACACCGATGCGCCACACCACCAACAGGAGCAGGGCATTGACCGCACCGTTGATGGCGATGCCGAGGTAGCCCATGTGGACGAACGCAAAGTTTCTCCAGTAGCCGCCATCCTGATAAGACTCCGGCTGGGTGTCGAGCCACATTGAATGCAGCACGATCACCAGCA
>Ga0255100_1000300_pt1 | contig 20952 bp, 17 predicted proteins | sample Colum_Colum_RepB_2_FD_188449 | JGI IMG/M metagenome (GOLD analysis project Ga0255100, IMG submission 188449) | Freshwater microbial communities from Columbia River, Oregon, United States - Colum_Colum_RepB_8d | ecosystem: Environmental > Aquatic > Freshwater > River | place: USA: Oregon...
CACGAGCGCACCGGTTCACCATCTATATGAACTGTGCAGGCGCCGCACTGGGCGATGCCGCAGGAATACTTGGTGCCCTTGAGGTCGAGCATGTCGCGTATCACCCACAGCAGCGGCATTTCGGGTTCTACGTCCACTTGGTGCACTTGATTGTTGATGAGCAGTTCCATCGGGGGGCCTCCGGGGCGCTTTTCTATTGAGGGAGTGACTTGGACACCCCTACTGTATGCCAAGGACGGTAGGGGGTGCTAGCGGGGGTGGTGTTGGGCTTGCCGCAGGAACAGGCGAACGGCCGGATTTCTGGCGAAACCGGAAACTTCAGCTAGACTACCCCCATGAATAGTCCCTACACAGCAGTGGTAAAACAGGACGGCGATTGGTGGATCGGCTGGATCGAAGAGGTCCCCGGCGTCAATTGTCAGGAGCGGACCAAGGAGACTCTGCTGGAGTCGCTTGCCGTCACATTGCGGGAAGCGCTGGAACTCAACCGTGATGACGCCATTCACGCAGCGGGCGAAGGATTCGAGGAGCTACACATAGCAATATGAAACGCCGCGACCTGATTCGATATCTCGAATCACATGGTTGCGAACTGCTCAGGGAAGGCGGCAGACATTCGTGGTGGCACAACCCCTCCCGGAACACTCGTTCAGCAGTTCCGCGCCATCAGGAAATCAACGAGCACCTTGTTCGCAAGATTTGCAGCGATCTTGGGGTTCCCAAGCCATAAGCGCCTGGCCTTGCCGCACCTTTCCAATCCACGATAGCAATCCGGCACCGGCCTGTGACATTGAACAGGATGGACGTATGATGGGGCGCTCTTTTATTCTTCGCCCCCCCTGCGGGATGACATTGCAGGGCTGGGCAAAACAACAACAACGAGGTGGGGTATGCGCAAGCCGCGTGCAGTTTCTGGATTCGCGCTGAAGTGGGCCGGGGCATGCGCACCGTGGCTCGGCTTGGCGCTGTTGGCCCCGGTGGCCCAGGCTCAAGCCCAAGAGGCAGCCGCTCCGCTGCACGAGACCCTGCAGACCTACTGCATCAAATGCCACAACGCCGAAGATTGGGCCGGCAGCCTCGATTTGGACGCCTTCAGCCTCGATCAGGCCGGTAACGACCCCGAAGTGTGGGAAAAGGCCATCGTTCGCCTGCGCGGCCGCTTGATGCCTCCCGCCGGGCAGGACCAGCCCCCGCAGGAAGCAGTCGACGCCCTGATTTCCCACCTTGAAAGCTCGGTCGATTCCCACGCCAACGCCACCAAACATGCCGGCCACGTGCCGATCCAGCGCCTCAACCGCACCGAATTTGCCGCCTCCGTGCGTGAACTGGTGGGGGTGGAAGTGGACCCCAAGCAGATCCTGCCGAGTGAAATAGAAGTAGAAGGTTTCAACAACATGGCCGGCGCGCTGGGTATTTCGCCGTCGTTCCTGGAGCAATACCTGTCGGCTGCGCGTAGCGTGGCCAACAAGGCCGTGGGCCAGCCCATCCCGAAAGTTGCCAGCACCTTTTATGCGGCCACCGGTGGCACCGGCGGCGGCTCCGGTTTCAACAATGCCCAGGCCAATCACCGCGATGGTTTCCCGCTCGGCACCCGTGGCGGAATGAGCTTCACCCACGTATTTCCGGCCGATGGTGACTACGAACTCGATTTCCTCGATGCCGACAACCTCAACGCCGGCCTCTACCCCTTCGGTATGCTGACTGAAGCCACCATGGTGATCCTGGTGGATGGCGTGGAAATGGCGCGCCGCAATGTCGGCGGGCCGGAAGACCTGGCGCTGACCGACAAACTGGCCCAGCAGGGTCGCGAAGCCATCGTGGCCAAAATGAAGTTCACGGTTCCGGTCACTGCCGGCCGCCACACCATCACTGCTACTTATATAGAACGCTCATGGGCGATGAGCAACGACACCGCCGGCGGCGGCCGTATCGGCGACATGCCGGTGATCAAGGGCGGCATGCAGATCGCCGGGCCGTTCCAGCCCAAGGGTCTGTCGATGAACGCCAGCCGCGCCAAGGTGATGGTGTGCCAGCCGCGTGAAACTGCGGAAGAGCGCGCCTGTGCCGAAGACATCGCCCGCAATCTGGCCACCAAGGCCTTTCGCCGCCCGGTTGGCGCTGGCGACCTCGACATGCTGATGCCGTTCTACGAGCTGGGCCGTGCCGAAGCCGGCGGCTTTGATGCCGGCGTGATCGAACTGGTGACTGCCATCCTCTCCAGCCCCGACTTCCTCTACCGCTCCATCGACACACCCACCGATGGCGACGCCCGCCCGCTCGATGATCTCGAACTCGCCTCGCGCTTGTCGTTCTTCCTGTGGGGTCAAGGTCCGGATGAACAGCTGATCCAGCTGGCTGCTGACGACAAACTCTCTGACGCCGCCGTACTCAACGAGCAGATCGCCCGCATGCTGGACGACTCACGCGCGCAGGCGCTGGTGAAAAACTTTGCCATCGCCTGGTTGAACCTCGACGAACTCGATCAGGTGGAACCGGCCGATCGCACCTTCAACGCCACCATGCGCTCCAACTTCGAAACCGAGATGCAGCTGTTCCTCTCCAGCGTGCTGCTGGAAGACCGCAGCGTGATGGATCTGCTGAATGCCGACTACACCTTCGTCAACGAATCACTGGCGCGGCATTACGACATCAACGGTGTGTTCGGTCCACAGTTCCGCCGGGTGACGCTTGCCAATGAAAACCGCTGGGGTCTGCTGGGCAAGGGCGCCATGTTGCTGCGCACTTCCTATGGTGATCGCACCTCGCCGGTGTTGCGTGGTGCGTGGGTGCTTGATCGCCTGTTGGGCACGCCGCCCACACCGCCACCGCCGAATGTGGAAACCGATTTGTCGGTACGTGAAGGCGAGAAGCCCACCACTGTGCGTGCGCGCCTCGAAGCCCATCGCGCCAATCCAACTTGTCAGGGTTGTCACGGCGTGATCGATCCGCCTGGCCTCGCGCTGGAAAACTTCGACGTGACCGGCCGCTGGCGCGTAGTGGACGCGGCTGCGAAAGAGCCGATTGATTCCAGCACGGTGTTGTCGAGTGGTGTTGAGATGCATGGCCCGGTTGATTTGCGCCGCTACCTCAACAGCAAGCCTGACCAGTTCCCCACCACGGTGACCAGACGCTTGATGATGTATGCACTCAATCGCGAGATCGAATACTTCGACATGCCAGCGATCCGCGAGATCGTGCGCAACTCGGGCGAGAGCAATTACACCTTCGCGTCGATCATCGCCGGCATCGTCAACAGTGATGCTTTCCGCCTGCAGGGCGCGGAAGAAGCGGCAGCGGCGGAGCAAGTGGCAAGCAACGACAGCGGTCCAGCACAGTAAATTTGCACCAATCATTGAACGTACACCAAACGAACGCATAAACAGAACAAGGGAGACGACGATGGCGAATTTCCTGACCAAGAAACACCTTTCACGCCGCACAGTACTGCGCGGCACTGGTGTAGCACTGGCATTGCCGCTGCTGGATGCGATGGTGCCTGCCCGCACTGCACTGGCGCAGACTGCTGCCAACCCGAAAATGCGTGCAGGTTTTTTCTATTTGCCGCACGGCGCCATCATGAACAACACGCCGTTCGGCAAAGAAGCCGACGCGTGGACTTCGAGCGGCAAAGGCGCTGATTTCAAACTGGGCCACATCCTGTCGCCGCTGGAAAAACTCAAGAACTACGTCACTACCTTCGAGAACCTGGAAAACACTGCAGCCGGTGGTTCGGTACACACGTTGAATCCTGCCACTTGGCTCTCGTGCGTGCGGCCTGATACCACGGCAAAAGGCGCGTCGATGGCCGTCACACTCGATCAGGTGATTGCGCAGCAGCTGGGGCAAGAAACTGCGTTGCCTTCGCTGGAGCTGTCGTCGGAAACCACGATTCAGGTGGCAGCCGGCAATGGCGGCTTCTATGCAGCCACTACTTCCTACGCCAACGCCAACACACCGCTGCCGATGGAATTCAACCCGCGCAAAGTGTTCATCCAGTTGTTGGGTGAAGGTGACACTGCTGCTGAACGCGATGCACTCATCCGCAAGAACGCCAGCATTCTCGACATGATCAGCGAACGCACGCAGTCGCTGCGCAATGAACTCGGTGCCGGTGACAAAGCCAAACTGTCGGACTACCTCGATACGGTGCGTGAAATCGAACGCCGCGTCGACATGGCCGGTTCGCGCGACTTGGCCAACATCGACGTGCCGGATGCACCGGTAGGCCAACTCGACAACTTCGACGAACAAGTGAAAATGATGTTCGACCTCATCGCGCTGGCGTATCAGGCCGACCTCACCCGCGTTGCTACTTACGTGATGGTGGCCGAAGGCACCAACCGCACCTACAACCATGTGGGCGTGCCGGATTCGTATCACCCGGTCAGCCATCACAGTAATGATCGCGAGCGCATTCGTCGCCTCACCATCATTCAGCATTACCACATGACGCGTTTTGCAGAGTTCGTACAGAAATTGGCCGATACACCAGATGGCGACGGCACGCTCCTGGATCATTCGCTGTTCCTGTACGGCTCCAACATGGGCAACAGCAACCAGCACGACAACTATCCGCTGCCGGAAGTGCTCGTCGGTGGTGCCAACGGCAAACACGTGGGCGGCAAGAACCTGATCCTGCCCGAGCGCACGCCGCTGGCGAATGTGCATCTGACTATCCTCGACAAACTCGGCATTCCGCAGCCGAGCTTCGGCAACAGCACTGGTGTGCTGTCGGATGTGTGAGCGCACCATGAAAACGATGGATCGCAGAAAATTATTGAAGACAGGCCTTGGCGCTGTTGCCGGCTTGATGGCTGCGCCGCTGTGGGCGGCACAAGCATCGAAGCTGCCAACACAAACACTCGCCGGCAAGGCCACGCTGATCAGCGGCGCACCCGGCAACGTGATTGCACTCAATACCACTGACGGTGTGGTGCTGGTTGACGCCGGCGCTGCCGACAGCGCACGCGCAGTGCTCGCCACGTTGGATGGCGCCAAAGTGAGCCGGCTGTTCAACACCCACTATCACCCGGATCAGAGCGGCGGCAACGAAGTGTTCGGCAACGAAGGCGCTACCATCCATGCGCATGTAATCACCAAGCAGTGGTTGTCGGCTGATTACTACCTGCCTACTGAAAATCGCTGGGTAAGTGCTTTGCCGGAGAAAGCGCGCCCCACCGAAAGTTTCCGCACCCAGGGTGCGCTGACGTCCGGTGATGAACACATCGAATTCGGTTACCTGATCGAAGCCCACACGCGCGGCGACAGCTATGTGTACTTCCGCGACTCCAATGTGTTGGCTGCCGGCGATGTTGCCTCGCCCGAACGCGATCCGTTGCACGACTGGTTTGCCGGTGGCTGGCTCGGTGGCCGCGTGGATGCGCTTGATGATCTGCTCGAACTCGCCAACGACAGCACCATCATCGTGCCCGCTTACGGCCCGGTGATGACACGCGCGCAGCTGCAGGCCGAGCGCGACATGATGGTGACCCTGTATGACCGCACCACTGATATGACCGACAAGGGCCGCAGTGCGAAGGACATGCTGGAGGAAGGTGTGCTCAACGACCTGCCGCGCAAATTCACCGATCCGTATCAAATGTTGTACGACATCGCCAAAGGCCATTGGGCCCACTACACCAATTTCGGAGGCAACATTGTTTAAGCGCGCCCCCAAGAGCCGCAGGACCCGGACCGTTGCAGCCATCGCGCTGCTGTCGGCATTTTCTTCTTTCTCTACCACTGCGTTTGCGCAAGAGACGCTGGCCGATCTGATCCGTGCCGGCAATCGCGACGCCGTGCTGGCAGCGATCACCTCGCCCGATGTTGATGTCAACGTAAAGGAAGCCGATGGTTCCACTGCGTTGATGTGGGCCACCTACGCTGTCGATCACGAGTTGGTGCGCGCACTGTTGAAGAGTGGCGCCAAGGCGGATGTGACCAACAACTTCGGTTCCAGTGCGCTGACAGAAGCGGTGAAGTTAAGCGATGTTGAGCTGGTGCGTATGCTGATCGATGCCGGCGCTGATGCCGACTCACCGAACCAGGACAACCAGACTGCGTTGATGATCGCCTCACAACTTGGCTCGCTGCCGATTGCGCAGATGCTGATCGATAAAGGCGCCAGCGTTAACGCGAAAGAAACTTTCCGCGAGCAGACTGCGCTGATGTGGGCTGCTGCCAACGGCCACGCTGACATCGTGGATCTCTTGCTCGAACACGACGCTGATTTTGCACCGCGCGCCAAGAGCGACGACTGGGAACGCCAGATGACGTCGGAACCGCGTGCGCAGTTCCGCAACACCGGCGGTCTCACTGCCTTGCTGTATGCCACGCGTGCCGGTTGTTATCGCTGCGCTGTGTCGCTTGTAGAAGCCGGTGCCGACATCAACCAGCCGAATCCCGACGGCATCACGCCCTTGATCAATGCACTCGACAACAAAGCCTTCGACATCGCGATGTTCCTGCTCGACAAAGGTGCCAAACCCGACACCTGGGACATGAACGGCCGCACGCCGATTTATGTGGCGGTGGACATGAACTCCTTCCGCACTCCCGGTCCGCAGAACGTCGGTGGTGCCGGTGTTGCGTTCTCCGGTGTTGGTGGCAGCGCACTCGGTGGCCAAGCGGCTTCGGGCGCGCAGAGCCAAGTGAAAGCGATGGATGTCGTGAACCGCTTGTTGGCGATGGGCGTTGATCCCAATCACGAACTCACCCGCATGCGCCCCAACGGCCCCGGCCGTGGTCGCTTCGCCGACTATATGCTGCGCGGCGGCACTGGCCCGCTGATGATCGCTACCCTGAGCCACGACAACGAAGCCATGAAAGCGCTGCTGGCCCACAATGCAGAAGTCGATGTTCCCAACGCCTTCCGCATTACGCCGCTGATGGCTGCCGCTGGCATGACCGGCACCGGCCGCCGTGAAGGCAACCAGCTGCAGGGCCAGGATGCGCAGGCACGCGTCATTACGACGATGGATCTTTTGCTCGACGCCGGCGCTGACGTGAACGCGCGCGTCACCGGCAGCCACGACCACTCCGCCAAACTCGTCGCCTACATCCAGGGCCGCGATCATGAAGGCCGCACAGCCTTGTTTGCTGCTGCCGAACTCGGTTGGGATCGCGTAGTGCAGCACCTACTCGATCGCGGCGCCGATGCCAGCATCAAAGACGCCGAAGGCAAAACCGCGCTCGATGCGGTCTTGGCTCCGCCGCGCACTGGCACGCAAGCACCTTCAGGACCAACTCCTGAACAGCGCGACACCATCGCTGCTGCACTCAGCAAGTCGATGGGTTTGCCGGCGCCCGCTCCGCAACCTGCTGCAGCCGCCACACCCTAATGATGGCTGCTCGCCTAATTCGTCATTCCCGCGAAAGCGGGAATCCAAGGACCTGATCTGACCGGATCCCCGCTTTCGCGGGGATGACGGCTTCGCGGGGATGACGCTTTACTCAGGAATCACGGTATTCATCGATAACTGCATCAAGGAGATAACCCATGCGTCTCACCACTCTGACCAGTCTCATCCTCGCTGCTTCCTGCACCATGGCTGCCGACCAACCGCCCATCGGCATGGCGCCGGTGATGCTGACGCAGCCCTCGTATGTGTTTGATACCGCCGAGCAGCACGGCATCAAGGTAAGTGTGTTGGCGAAAGGCTTGCCGCGCGCATTCGGCATGGCGTTTTTGCCGAATGGTGATCTGTTGGTGAGTGAACGCGGTTTGCAGTTGCGTGTGATCCACGGCGCCACCGGCGCCAATCCGCAACTTGATCCAGTACCGGTTGCCGGCATGCCGCAGCTGGCAGAGCCGTATCGCAACGGTGGTCTGCACGACCTGGCGCTGCATCCGCATTTCGCCAACAACCACTTGCTCTACTTCACGTACAACAAAGGTGAGGCGGTAACAGCAGAAGGCCAGCGTCGCCGTAGTGCCGTCGCCTTGATGCGTGGCCGTTATGACAACGGCGCGGTGACCGATGTAGAAGAACTGTTTGCCGGCGAGTTCGGCAGCACCAGCGGTTCACGCATTGTGTTCGCCGGCGATGGCACGCTGTTCATGACCACCGGCGCGCCATTCGGCCCTGACGCGCAGGATCTGAAAGGTGTGTACGGCAAAGTGTTGCGCCTGAAAGACGACGGCGGCATTCCGGCCGACAATCCGTTCATCGGTCGCGATGATGTGAACCCAGCCATCTATTCCTACGGCCATCGTGATCAGCTCGGCCTCACATTGCATCCGAACGGCACTGTGCTCGCCGCCGAGCACGGCCCCAACGGCGGCGATGAAGTGAACATCATCAACGGCGGCAGCAACTACGGCTGGCCCGACATCAGCTTCGGCCGCAACTACGATGGCCCGCGCATTTCCGAATCACCAGTGGCGAACAATATCGAACAGCCGCTGCTGCTGTGGGTGCCGTCGATCGCGCCGAGTGGTTTGATGGTTTACACCGGCGACAAATTCCCCGCCTGGAAAGGCAACTTGTTTGTTGGCAGCGCACGTCGTGGTGAAGTCGATCGTACCGGCGGCCTTGAGCGCGTGGTATTGAACGACAAGCTCGAAGACATCCGCCGCGAAACCCTGCTCACCGACTTGCATCAGCGCATCCGTGATGTACGCCAGGGGCCGGATGGTTTGTTGTATGTGCTTACTGATGGTGATGAGTTTGCGGTGCTGCGCGTCGAACCGAACTGAGTCAGCTGCTGCGCGCTACACACTGCCAGCACTGGCAAACCACGACTCCAACAACAACTGCGCCACCATCGCGTCGACTTTGGATTTGTCGTTGTACTTCTTGCCGAGCATCTCGGCGTTGTCGCGGGTGATTTCGCGGGCGGCTCTGGTGCTGAGGCGTTCGTCCATCGGGTGCCAGGGCTTTTTGTAACGCTCGCTGATGCGGCGGGCGAATTTCTGCGCAGCTGCAGTCATGTCACTCTCGGTGCCGTCCATGTTGTAGGGCATGCCGACAACGAAGGCGTCTGGTTTCCAGCGTGCGACCAGACTGTCGAGTTCCTTCCATTCCACTTCGCCGTTGCGCACCGGCACTACGGCGATGCCCATCGCGGTGTGCGTGAGTGTTTGTCCCACCGCCACGCCGATCTTGCGGGTGCCATAGTCGATGCCGAAATAACTCTGGTGGCTGGTCATTGATGAGTGCTCATCAGCTGTAACCCACTTCACTCGTCAACTGCGCCATCGTGAAACCGAGGGTGGCGGCCGCCATGTCGGGCTTTTTGGCATAGTCGGTTGAAAACAGGATGGCGTCGGTGGCGGGGCAGGTGATCCAGGTGTTCTCGCGGATTTCCTTTTCAAGTTGGCCTGCATTCCAGCCCGAACAGCCGAGTGCCACCAGATAGCGCGAAGGGCCCTCGTTGTGACCTATCGACTGGAGGATGTCTTTCGAGGTGGTCAGCGTCAGTCCGGCTCGTATGGCCATCGACGAGGGCCACTGCGGCTCGGCATCGTGCAGAACAAAACCCTTCTCCTTTTCCACGGGGCCGCCGTACAGCACATCCTGCGGGGCATTGGCGGGACGTTCGTCGTCAATGCCGAGCTGGTCGAGAACCTCCGATATCGACATCTTGATCGGCTTATTGACGATGATGCCGAAGGCGCCGTTCTCGTTGTGTTGCACGAGGTACACCACGCTTCTGGCGAAGAACGGATCGCGCAGGGCCGGCATCGCGATCAGGAAGTGGTCGGTGAGTGAGTTGGCAGGGTCGAACACGGGTGTGGTCATCGTGGGTCAGAAGCTCGAAAACTTGTTGCCGCGTTGGAACTGCCAGGTGCGGATGATTTCGAGCACGTCGACCTGCGAGCGCATTGCAGGTGGAAACGGCTGGAACGGCGCCGACAGCTGGACGATGCGTATCGCGGCTTCGTCGAGCGCCCGTGCACCCGACGAGCGCAGAATGCGTATGTCGCTGACGGTGCCATCGGGATTGATTGCCACCAACAAACGCAAGGTGCCGTAGATGCCTTGATTGCTGGCTTCAGTCGGATAGTTGAGATTGCCAACCCCCTCGATGCGCTTGCGCCAGTTGTCGAGATAGGCTGCATCCTGATCTGCTTTGGTAGAAGCAGAGGTAATGGTGTAGCGACGCGGACGTTTGGCGAATTCCTGCCGCTGCAGATCAAGCTGTGCTCTCAGTGTGGCCACGGCATCACCGAGCTGGCGGGAATCAATCTCATTGGTTTGCTGTTCGGGTACCGGTTCGCTGCGATCGCGTTGCTGGGCCCCGCCATCGCGGCCGACGATGCCACCAGTCTGATTCGGTGCAATGGGGCGTTCTACCAGGAACTTGTCGAGATCATTGATCTTGTTGGCATAGAAATCAGAGTTGAACGGCGTGGCCGGTGCCAGTGCTTCGTCTTCGGTGCCGCTGCCTTGCTGGTTGGCTTGCGCGAGAAAGTCGGCATCTTCCGGAACTTCAATGCTCTGGTAGCTGGCGAGCGTAATTTCCATATTGGTCATGATCTGTGGCGCCATCTGCACGGTGAAGCCAATGCCAAGTATCAGCACCACATGCACGCACGACGACATGAACAGCGTAAAGCCGAAGCGCTCTTGCGTCGGCCCAAGCGAATCACCTTCGCCATCTACGCTGCCGGCAAGCACTCTTTACACACCCAGCTTGCCGGCGATGCAGCTCATCAGATCGCCGGCGATGTCGAGCTTGAAGGCAGCATCGAGTTCACGCACGCAGGTAGGCGAGGTGACATTGATTTCGGTGAGGAAGTCGCCGATCACATCAAGGCCAACAAAGATCAGGCCTTTGGCTTTCAGCGAGGGACCTACTTCGTTGCATATCCACTTGTCGCGCTCGGTCAAGGGCACGCCTTTGGCGGTGCCACCGGCGGCGAGGTTGCCGCGGGTTTCGTTCGGCGCCGGAATGCGCGCCAGTGCATAGCCAACGTGCTGGCCGTCGATCATCAGAATGCGCTTGTCGCCCTGGGTGATTTCCGGAATGAACTTCTGCGCCATGATTTGCCATTTGCCATGGTTGGTCAGCGTTTCGATGATGACGCTGACGTTCGGATCACCGGCTTTCAGGCGGAAGATGCTGGAGCCGCCCATACCGTCGAGTGGTTTGAAGATGACATCGCCGTGTTCGGCGTGGAATTCACGCAGCAAGGTAGCGAGGCGGGTGACCAGCACCGGCGGTGTGCACTGCGGAAACTGCGTGGCGAACACCTTCTCATTACAATCGCGTAATGACTGCGGCTTGTTGACGATCAGCGAGCCGCGCTGCTCGGCGCGTTCAAGGATGTAGGTGCTGTAGATGAACTCGTTGTCGAACGGCGGGTCTTTGCGCATCAGCACCACGTGCATCTCGTGCAGCGGGCGCCGCACCGGCTCGCCCAGGGTGAACCAGTCCTTCGGATCGTAGCGCACCGTCACCGGCCGCATTACCGCCATCGCCTCGCCCTGCTCCAGGTAGAGCGCGCTCTGCTCGATGTACCAGAGTTCCCAGCCGCGCTTCTGCGCTGCCAGCAACATGGCGAGAGTGGTGTCTTTCTTGAAATTGATCGAGATGATGGGGTCCATCACCACGGCGAGTCTGACACTCATGCGGATTCCTGCGGAATTGGGGTTGGCACGATTGCGGCTGCCTGATTATAGGCGCCGGGCTGGGGCACGACCACCGCACTGCCGGAGAAAAACCTGCAAAAACGCGGATGCTGTGCTAAACACAGGTCACTGGCTGCGCGCTGTGTGCGCAACAGGTTATCCCGATATGGACTTCAGGAGATTTCCGCATGGTTGCTTTCACTGCTGCCGCCGCGCCAATGGCGCGTACTGCCACCGTATTGGTGGTCGACGACAATCCCGCTCTGCGCCAAAGTGCCCAGGCCATGCTGGCCCCTGCCGGCTTTGGCTGTGCAGCAGTGGCCGATAGCATCAGCGCTCTGTGCGCGCTGGTCGAACACCGCCCGTGTGCGGTGTTGCTTGATGCCGATTGTGGCCCGCTGCCGCCTTGGCAGTTTGCCCAACTGGTGCAGCAACATCCCGATTACGCCGGCACTACACTGGTTTATACCAGCACGCGCGACGACGTGATCGAGCGTTCATGCGCGCTGGCGGCCGGCATCGCCTGCTTTCTTGCCAAACCATTTTCAGCGGAAGAGCTGTGGGCAGTAGTGGGCGGTACTGCCGACAAAGCCGCATGAATATGCCACTAGCAATAGTGTGCGACGACTCTGTCACGCTTGGCCTGCTGCTGTGCCGCCAGTTGGCAACACTCGGCTACCGCGTGCAGTACATTGCGCCAGAGCAGTTGCGATTGCCGCTGGCAGAAAACCCGGCGCTGTTCTGTGTGGAGTTGCTGGGCAACCACAGTAACGGCTTCAAACTGCTGCGGCAGCTGCGCCGGCATCACGCTTGCCGCAGCCTGTTGCTGAGCGCCAGCGGACGGCGCACCGATATTGCCTGGGGTCGTGCGGCCGGTGCCGATGCGGTATTGCTGCGGCCCTTCACGCCAGCACAGTTGGCGCGGTGCGTGACGCTGGTGGAGGCCTGATGACAAACTTTCATGTCATTCACGCCAGTCATGCCGATCAAGCCAGTGAAACACGCTTGCTGCAGGCACTCGCCACTACCATGCAGCAGTTGCTGGAGGCACTGGCCGACCTGCTGCGGCAACGCAGCAATCGCTCTTGCCTGGCCGCTGAGCTGGCACAGTGCAGCACCAGACTCTGGCAACTGGCGCAATTCCTGCCTGCCAGCCATGGCATGCGGCAGCAGGTGTCACACTTGCACAAGCTGCTGCCGGCGCTGATACAGCCACAGGAAACTGCTGTGCAGATTCGCCTGATGGTACCGTTGTGGCGCTTGCAACAGGCCTTGCCGGCCGCGCTGCCCGTGATGGCGCCCTGGCGGAAAGTTGGCAACACACACCCTGCCGCGCTGGCGCTGTTGGCTGCATGGTGGCGTGGTCAGTCAATGCCGGCCGCAATGCCGCTGCAGGCAGTGGCGCGGCAACTGGCAGAAGCCGCTCGCCAGACCACACTGCCGCCACCAGCCGTAGCAGCATTGCTGAGTCGCTGGCTGGCACTGCAGGAATTCGAGCGCGATGAACCGCAGCGTCAGTGTAGTGCCGGATTACTGCAGCGCGTGGTACTGGTACTACTGATGCCTGATGTTGTGGGTGCCAGTGAAGCGCGCCGGTGTTGGCAGTTGTTGTGGAGCCACGCCCAACAACAACCGCTGCCAGCCGACAACGCTGTCGCCTGCGATGACCTCGTGCTGTTGCAGGCAGTGCAAACCGATCTTGCCCGTCATCGCTGTCAGGTGCTGCCATTTCTGCAACAAGCTGTCGCGCAGCCCGGGACTGCATTGTTGTCGCAGCCTGTATTGATGCTGCACTACCGGCTGCCGTGGCTGTTGCAAGCGGCTGGCCAGCATGGTCTCGCCCGGCTGGCACATCTGTGGCAGCGCTGTTTGTTGCAGCATTGGCAGCTGCGGCAGCCTCTGACACCTGCACTGCTCGGCCAACTGGAAACCCTGCTGCAAGCACTCGATATGACCGTGTGGCGCAGCTTGTCGCCGCTGCAGATCGCCAGTGCAATGCTGCAACTGTTGCAGCAGTGGCCACCGGCAAACACTGCTGTTGTCGCCAGCGTGCCGTTATCGACAGGAAACACTGCCGCACCAGTGCCGCTGGCTGGCGTACCGGATTTGCTGGCGCAATCATTTACGCTGCTGAATCGTGTGAGAGAAGACTGGTTCAGCAACGCCGCGATGTTTGTGCAACAGGCCCCGCTACTGGCCGCTGAGTTGCACTTGCTGGAACAGGGTGCGGCCGCAGTGAAAGTGCAGGCTGTCGAGCGCTTCTGCAGCTTGCTGTTGGCCTTGCAGCACAAGGCCGGCCAACCACGCAACGCACAGGAGTTTCCGGCGCAACTGTTGTGGCGCGGCCATTGCCACTTGATTGAGCTGCTCGATGAAGCTGCTGCCTGGCAAGACCCGCAGCTCGATGTTGGCCTGGTGGCAGAGCTGCAGGCCTGGCAACAGCAAGGCGTCCACGAACCACTGCCAGCATGGTGTTGCGCCGGTACACTGGCAGCGATGACGACAGCCGATCTGACAAAACGGCTGCTGCTGTTTGTCGACAAACTGGCGCAGACGCTGGAACACCCACTGCGTCTTGCCATAGTCATCAACCCGACAGTGCCGGCCACACTGTTGCCGCTGTGCGAAACCTCGCTGCAGCCGCTGCTGCGGTTTCTGGCGGTTGAACAGTTGCAGGAAACCACACTGCGCCGGCAGGCCCACCAACCAATGGCAATTGCGCTGGAGTTGCGGCTCGACCTTACTGATGTTGGTGTAGCAGTGGAGCTGCGCGCAGCAGGCTGTACGCGCGCACCCGATTACCAAGCGTTGAAACGGCTGCGTCATAAATTGCCACCGGCGGTACAGCGTTTGCTGTGGCGCACGCTGCCCGGTAGCGGCCGCAGTTTGCATTGCACGATCGGCGAGTGATGGCGCTAAAATGCGCGCCTCTTTTCCAGGCACAGCAGTATGTGGCGGTCTTTCGGCAGTTATTGGGGTATTTTCGGTGTGGTGGCGCTGTTGGCGTCGGCGGTCTATCGGCTGTCGCCGCAAGCGTTCGGCCTTGCCTCAGTACCGCTCAGCGCATCGCATTGGCTGGCACTGGTGGTGTTTGTGCCCTTCATGGCCTATAGCGAAGGCTATCGCGGTTTCCATCTGAATTTTGCGCCACGCGTAGTGGCGCGGGCAGCATGGTTGCGGGAACAGGGCCCGCCCCTGCTGTTGTTGCTGGCACCCTTGTTCTGCATGGGCTTCGTGCACGCCACCCGCCGGCGCAAGCTGACCTCGTTCGGTGTCACCGCTGCCATTGCGCTGGTGGTGTATGGCGTGCGGCATCTGGCGCAGCCATGGCGCGGTGTAGTGGATGCCGGCGTGGTGCTGGGATTGGCCTTGGGCTTGCTGTCGTTGTTGTATCACTGCGTCAAGCGGTACACCGGCAGCAGTCCGGCCGTACCGCTCGATCTTCCACAGCGTTGAAAGCCCTCAGCCACTGAGCGCACTGCGCTCAGGTCTGGAAAGGTTCAATATCGCCCGCAACTGTTCGGTCGCCACCGCAAACGAGAAGTGGTTTTCAAGGTTGGCCAGCGCGGCGTCCGACAAACGGTCCCACAGTTGCTCATCGTCGTAGGCCTGTACGATGGCATTGGCAAAATCCGCCGGTGAATCAGCAATCAACACGTCGACATTTTGTTCGAGTCCCATGCCTTCCGCTGCCACCGGCGACGCCACCACCGGCACACCATAGGACATGCTCGAATTGATCTTGCCTTTGACGCCGGCCCCATAGCGCAGCGGCGCAATCGACAAGCGCACGCTGTTGAAGACCGGCTCGATGTCGTTGACGAAGCCGAGGAACTCGATCAACTCATTTGCCTTGGCTGTGAGTGACGCGGGTGCAAGCGGGCCAACGATCAGCAGCTTCGTGCCCGGCCGCTGCTGTTGCAGCAGTGGAAACACTTCGTCAATGAAGCAGTGCATCGCATCCACATTGGGCGGATGCTCGAAGTTGCCGATGAACAGGATGTGCTCGCGTTCGCTCCAGGGTTTGGCGCGGCCATGCACTTTGTGGATGTTGGATACCAGCGTCACCTGCACATCCGGCGCTTCCTGTTTGAACAGTTCCACTTCTACCGGACTTACCACCAGTGTGTGGTGGGCTTTGCGGGCAACTCCCAGCTCCTGCAAACGACGCAGCTCGGCCGCTTCCATTTCGCTATTGCTGCCGCTGAGCACGGCCTGGCGACGTTCGCGCAGGAAGTGCAGATCCACCGTGTCAAACAGGATTTGCGCATGTGGAGCAAACTGCAGTGCGGTGTCGATACTTTGTTCTGCCACGTCGGCGCGGCTCAACATCACGACTGAATAAAGCGTACCGTAAGTTTGCAGATGGTGGGCCACGCTGTCGAGATAAGGACGGTGCCAGCACTCAATGCCGAGTGCTTCCATCATCGGAGTGTAGCGCTCGTGGTACTGCAGGTTGTCGGGAATGAAGGTGACCTTGTAGCCGAGCGTCTGCAGTATTTTAAGCAGGTTGAACATGCGCAGCGAACCGCTGTCGTTGTCGGGCATCAGTACCCGTGCGTCCACTACCAAAGCCCGTTTCTGTACTGCGCGCTCTTTCTCCAGCAGCGGCAGCATGCCGTTCTCACGGTGTTGCAACAAAGTAGTTTCCCACCGCTCGAAGAACTTGCGCTGGTTGGCTACCTGGTAGGCCTTTATGCCGCCACCGGTATCGGTGCCGTTGCTTACGCCTTCGAAGTGAATGACACGTGCCAGCGGCTGGTAGTACACCTGTTTGCCGGCCTGGCGCACCTTGAAAGCAAGATCGGTATCTTCGTAATAGGCTGGCAGATAGAGGCGATCGAACTGGCCCAGCGCAAAGTAATCAGCACGTGGCAACAGCAGGCAAGCGCCGGAACAGTAATCGACTGCACGCAGGTAGCAGTACTCCGGTTTGTTGGGGTCTTCGCCGCGGCCGAGGTTCCACGCCGAGCCGTCACGCCATACGATGCCACCGGCTTCCTGCAGCACACCGTTGCTGAAGAGCAACTTGGCGCCCACCATGCCGGCATCGGGTTTGTCGCGGAAGGTATTGACCAAGGCGTCGAGCCAGCCCTGTTGTGGTTCGGTGTCGTTGTTCAGCAGCAGCAGATATTCGCCGCGCGCTGCCGCCGCGCCGTTGTTGCAGCTCTGGATGAAGCCGCTGTTCTCGTCATTGCGGATCACGCGAATGCCGCTGATGCCAGCCAGTACGCTGGCAGTGTTGTCAGTCGAACAGTCATCGACCACGATCACTTCATACGGCAAAGCGCCACTGTTGGCATGTACTGACCACAAACAGTGGAAGGTGAACTCGACCTTGTTGAAGACCGGAATCACGATGCTGACGAGCGGCAGGGCATGCGTTGCGAACGCAAATGGTCCGATCGGCTGCAGCCCGTTGTTGCTGGTATTGCTGGGCAGTTGCGGTGTTGGACGCAAGAGCTTGCGCATGGCGCGACGAAGCACCCCCGCAGCGCCCTCGTGACGCCAGATGTACTGCACGCGGCTGAGGTAACGCAGCGGCTTGGTCAGTTTCCAGCTGCGACTTTGGTAAATAAGGTGGAGATCGTGCCGCAGGCCAGCTGTCACCGAGCGCTCGACGCCATAGTCGTGCAGCAGGCGCTGTATGGTGGAATCCCTTTCGCTCAACGATTGCACCATTGAGACCAGTTCGTGGTCACGCTGCAACAGCGTGTCGTTGCTCTGCTTCAACTGCAGAGTGCGTTGGCGCAATTCATCACTGGTGCGCTCCAGCAGTACGATCCGCTGCTGTAAATCGTCATTGGCCTGCTTCCACTGGGAGGTCCGCTTGTGCAATTCGTCGTCGGTCTGCTTCAACATCAATCCTGCCTGGTGCAAGTCGTCACGGGCCTGCTGCCACTGCAAGGTCCGCTGTTTCAGTTCGTCGTTCAGCACCTGCTCATGCTGTTGCAGATGTTGCAGGTATTGCTGCAACGACTGCTTTTCTTCCTGCAGCATGGAGATACGCGGAAACTGCCTGCTGCGGTCGAGCAGTTCGATAAGCTCGGCATTACTCCAGCGCACCACCCACTTGCGGTAGAACGCCGCACGCAACGGGTCGAGCTCAGTTGATTCCTTGGCGCCGAAGCCGTTAAGGGCAGCAATGCGGTAGTTGGCTGTGCAAACGGGCAGATGGACAAAGTCGGTGTGTTGGGCCACCTGCAGCCAGAAATCCCAGTCTTCGAAGCGATCAAGTGCAATGTCGAGGCGGCAACCATCGGTGAAAAGTTTGCGGGCGAACAACACTGCATGGATCGGAATGTAGTTTTCGATGCGCAATCGCAGCGCGTCATACCCATGGTTGAACACCGTATCGCTTACAACGCCATCGTCGTGCACGGTGCGTACATTGCTGTAGGCCGCCAGAGAAGCAGTATTCTGCTGTAGCGTATTCACGAGACCGCTGATGTGGGTGGCATCGAGCCAGTCGTCATCATCAAGGAACAGGCAATAGTCGCCGCGCGCACTCGTCAATGCCGTATTGGCGGCAGCAGAGCGCCCGCTGCCTTCATTGTCGAGCCAGCGCCATGGCAATGCAGTGCCAATGCAGGCATTGATGGCAGCAGAGCCATCGACACCGCCGTCGTTGACGATGACGAGTTCGATCGGCCGGTAGTCCTGTGCCAGTACCGAGCGTATGGCGTCGAGCAGCAGAGCGGCGCGGTCGCGGGTGCGGACGAGCACCGATACCAGTGGCGTTGCTGTAATCATGGTTCAGTTCCGCAGCAGGTTTTGCAGGTGGGCTGCCAATACTTCGCCGAGGAAGTCGAGGAACAGCGTGTCGAGCGAACTGTTGAACTGGTCGCGGTCGGCACTGGCGATCAGCAACAGCGGCAGGCTGTTGCCGAGCGCGGCGCGGGTGGGTTCATCAAGTTTGAGCGGCACAATGGCTGCTGATACCAGCGGAGCCGGGTGTTGCGGGAACAGCAGCTCGCTCTGTACCTGATTCAGCGGCCCGCAGTAGGTGGTTTGCTTCAGGTACAACTCGCCGAGCGCAGCGCGCACAGCGGTAGTGGCAATGCTGCTCAGCACGCCGTGGCCGGCACCAGCTTCGTTTACCAGTATCAGTGCCGAGGCCGATGCGTTGAATTCACTGTTGAAATTGGCTTCCACCAGCTCACGCACAGCCGCCAGGCTCTGGCACTTCATCAACGCCAGAATCATATGGCGGGTTTTTTCGAAAAGGTTGTCGTTGTCGTGGGCATTGGTGAGGAATTCGTGGAACTGGTCCTGCAGGTGTTCCTGGCGTTCACGGAACAGGGTTACCTGCCGTTCCAGCAAGGAAATCGCGCGACCGCTTTCATGCGGGATGGAGAGTTCCAGCAGCAACTGTGAGTGCTCATGGAAGAACTGCGGGTTCCGCAGCAGATAGTCGCCCACGGCGGCAGCGGTCAGCGTGCTGTCGTCGTCGGTCGGCGTGGTGGCGCTGGCGGATGTCGCTTCGCTCATGATCAGAGTTGTCCTTCAAAAACTGTTACAGCGGGGCCGGTCTTCCACACCGGAGCGTTGGCGCCAGCCCAGCCAATATGCAAATCGCCGCCATGCGTGTGCACGACTACGTGTTCGTCGAGTAATCCGCGCAGGCGGCCGGCAACCACTGCTGCGCAGGCGCCTGTGCCGCAGGCCAGCGTTTCGCCACTGCCGCGCTCGTATACGCGGAGGCGGATTTCGCCACGATTCACAATCTGCATGAAGCCGGCGTTGACGCGCTGCGGAAAGGCGCTGTGGTGTTCCACCAGCGGGCCGAGTTGCAGCACCGGAAAGCTTTCAACATCATCCACCACCATCACGCAGTGCGGGTTGCCCATCGAAACTGCAGAGATCTCGCAAGTCTTGCCGTCTACCACCAGCGGGTAGGTAGCTGCCTGTGTGTTGGCAACAAACGGAATCTGTGACGGCACCAGAATCGGCGGTCGCATGTCGACAGTCACGAGACCGTTGGCTTCGAGCCTGGTGGCAATGGTGCCGCGCGCCATCTCGAAGGTGAACTCGCTCTTGGTCGACAGAACTTTGTCGACTATGAAACGGGTAACGCAGCGGGCGCCGTTGCCGCAGTGTTCCACTTCGCCACCATCGGCGTTGTAGATGCGGTAGCCAAAATCACAACCGGCTTTGGTGGTGGGTTCCACGATCAACAGCTGATCAAAGCCGATACCGGTCTGGCGCTGGCTCCACGCACGCACCTGCGCCTGCGTCAGCGTTACTTGCTGGCGCACAAGATCGAGCACCATGAAGTCGTTGCCCAGGCCGTGCATCTTGGTAAAGCGCAAGCTCATTGGCGCCTCAGTTTTCCAGCATGGCTTCGGGCGCCATCTGGTCGTTGTAGCTTTCGCGGCGGCGCACCACGGTGTGGTTGCTGCCATCCACCATGATTTCGGCGGCGCGGTTGCGGGTGTTGTAGTTCGAGCTCATGGCAAAGCAGTAAGCGCCGGCGGAGAGCACGGCCAGCAAATCTCCCTGTTGTAACGCCAGTTCGCGGTCGCGGCCAAGGAAGTCAGCGGATTCGCACACCGGCCCTACGATGTCCCACGTGGCTTTTGGCGTGGAGGCTGCCGGCTGCAACACCGGCACGATCTGCATCTTTGCCTGATACAGCGCCGGGCGGATGATGTCGTTCATGGCGCCGTCGATGATGGCGAAATTCTTGTTCCCGGTTGCCTTCAGGTACTCGACGCGCGTCAGCATCACACCGGCATTGGCCACGATTGAGCGGCCGGGTTCGAACACCAGCGTCAGCTTGCGGTCGCCAATGCGGGCGAGCAGCGCCTGCATGTACTCCTGCGGCGAGGGCGGTTGTTCATCGTTGTACTGCACGCCAAGGCCGCCACCCAGATCGAGATGTTCGATGGTGATGCCATGCTCTGCGAGTTTGTCCACCAGCAGCAGCACGCGGTCGAGCGCGTCGAGGAAGGGCGTCAGCGTGGTCAGCTGCGAGCCGATGTGGCAATCAACACCGGCAATATGGATGCCCGGCAACGAAAGCGCGCGTTGGTACACGGCGAGCGCCTGCTCGATCGGCACCCCGAACTTGTTGTCCTTGAGGCCGGTGGAAATATAGGGATGGGTGTTGGCGTCGACATCCGGGTTCACCCGCAGCGAGATCGCGGCCACCTTGTCCATCGCCTGCGCCACCGCCGACAACCTCTCCAGCTCCGGCACCGATTCCACATTGAAGCAATGGATGCCAGCCTCCAGCGCGGCCTGCATCTCGTCAATGCTCTTGCCCACGCCGGAAAAAATGATCTTGCCCGGATCAGCCCCTGCCGCCAGCGCCCGCGCCAGCTCACCACCGGAAACGATGTCGAAACCGGCACCCAGGCGAGCCAGCACGTTC
>Ga0255100_1000301_pt1 | contig 20938 bp, 33 predicted proteins | sample Colum_Colum_RepB_2_FD_188449 | JGI IMG/M metagenome (GOLD analysis project Ga0255100, IMG submission 188449) | Freshwater microbial communities from Columbia River, Oregon, United States - Colum_Colum_RepB_8d | ecosystem: Environmental > Aquatic > Freshwater > River | place: USA: Oregon...
AGTCGGCGGGACGTGGGAGGCCGGCGCACGCAGGGGCGCGACCCAAGGAATCTGTCAGTTCTGATGGAGCTGAGATCCAAGGGAACTGATGCTTCTGGTGGTTATGGACTGGGCCACGAGCGCATGCGAAAGGGCCGTGATCCGGGGCGGGCTTTGGTGATGAGCTTCCCTGGCGCGGAACTGGCGCTTTCTGGAAGTGGTGGTTCGTGATGTCGGGGCGGATGTCCGATCCGGGCTCGGTGCTCACCGGAATCCGTGGTGCTGCGATGTCATGGTTCTCTGCAGGCGTGTCCGAGGCGTCATCCGGCGAGCCGTGTGTGGCGGTTGTTCGGCACCTGGCGGCGATTCGTTGCTTCTGGGATGCATCAGATCCGTGCCAGGGAGTCCGCGCGAGCCCGTGATGCCGGGAAGCCCACTTCGGGGGTAGTGCCGAGGCGAGTTGGCCCCGGTTGAGGGAGTGCCCGACGAAGACCAGGTGTTTGCCAGGTGTTCTCCTGGCGGGAAATCAGTGGTTCTGAGATCTGGTGGTTTGCTGCCAGGTGGCCGTCTTCGGGCGTGCCAGGTAATTGTGCAGCAGGTGCTTGCACAAATGGCCGTGGGCTCCTCGTGCTGCCTCGTGTGCTCCTGGAGATCAGCTCGCAGAAGTCGTGGTTCTGGGTTTGGGCCGAAACCCACAGTTCCGTGCCAGGGAGTTACAAGGCTCTACTGGGGTGGCCAGAGAGTCAGCGTGCCAGTGGTGTTGAGATGGGTGTGGGCAGCCGCGTGCCGGGTTCGAGCTGTTCCTGGCGTCAAAGCGTTGGTTCTGGGAAGCGGTGATTCGGTGCCAGGTGATTACCAGGTGCCCGACGGGTCGGTACTTGCCCATGATCAGGTCTGACCAGGTGTTTACCAGGTTGGCCCCTGGTGGCAATGCGGTGCTTCCGGGAAGTGGTGGTTCGTGATGTCGGGGTAGATGTCCGATCCAGGCTCGGTGCTCACCGGATTCTGGGCGGGAGCGCGGTGTGCTCTGCTCAAGACGGCTCTGATCCAGGTGCGAGATCTCAGGAACTCATGGTTTTCGATGCCACCAGAAACTGACAGTTCTCCGCCAGGGAGCCACCAGGCTCGGTTGCGTGCGCCAGCTCCGGGTGGTATCGGTAGTCACTGATTCGTCCCGATTACTGCGTTGCTCCTCTCTTGCGCAGCGTGGACATTACCGCTCCACCGCACGAGGGTTGCAGATGAGCCGCGAACGCATGCATGCCGAGGTCTCTGGCATCAAAGACCACACCATCCCATCCGGCCTTGAGGCGCTGAACACCTTTCCAGTCGTGGATCGCCTCGTGCGCTCGTTCACTCGGGAAGTCATCCAGCGCGCCAACTCCTCGCCGGATTACATGAGCTGGCTGGAGTTCGAGTGCAGGCGAATGAATGGCTTGTTTCTCGGCACCTCACCGTCGACCAAGTTTGAGCGTGGCGCATGGAACTCTGAGGACATGCTGGGCGACTTCATCGGTCGCGCTCTGCAGATCAACGGCGAAACTCGTCTCGCGGTCCGTGATGCGTTCATGATCCATGCGTCTCGTGCAATCACCATCATGCAAGCGTCCGATGGCAAGCCCGACAGCGAGTGGCAGAAGGAGCTGGATCTGGCCGTTGCCCAGATCCGTGAGGCACTTCTCGGCAACCAGCCACCCCTTCCCTCAACCAATCCTCTGTGAGCCCTGAATGAGTCCTATCACCGCCTTCGGCTTTGGCCTGCTGATTGCCTATGTGGTCTATGTGGTTGTGGACTTCACCATGACGCCGGCTGGAGAAGCGTCACATCCATCGCGAGACTTCATGGGAGCACCTCTCAAGGGTGCCTACACGAAGCAGCTGACCATCGGTGGCATCCTCATGTTCACCTTCGCGTTGATGCGGGGCTTCGCCAGCTGATGCTGGTCAGCGCCTGACAACCAGGATCATCCCGCGCCCAGAAGCGATGATTCTGGTGTCGGCGAAGGACCGACCAGGTTCTCGGTGGTCCGCCCGTCACGTTGGGTGGCCACTGCGCGACAGATCTCCAACCCCCTTCGATGCCTGCATGACTCCAGCCGGTGCCCTGAGCCGACCTCGACCTGCTCTGCAGACCGCGCCGACTCACCCGCACCTCCTCCATGGCTCGGGGAGGAATCGACTTGAGATAGAGATAAGGCGATAAGCGGATTACCACCAATACGGTTTGTATCGTTAAATGGCACTTCCCAACTTGTCGTGATCAAGGTTCCTCGTATGGGCTATAGGCGCCGCTCCTCTGACAGCAGTCAGATCATCCGTCACTGCATCGCGATCATGTCGCGGCTCACTTGGCTGGGAGCACTCACCTTTGGAATCGTGACATCGGCAATGATCTACTTTGGTGGGCATGCGTTGGTCGACAGCTTCAGCTCGGTGAACCAGGGCTTATACGCCCCTCTGGTAGACACCATCATTGGCGCGCGCGCGAGGATTTTCGACCGCATCGCCCAGGCGGTGCTTCTCGTGTCATGCGTAATCGCCGCTTTCAAACTGATATTCGGGCTGGCATCCCTTACCAGGGAGCAACAGAGCGGGGTGAAAACCGGTACTACCCTGCTGTCGCTGTTCTTCCGCTACTAACTCGTTGATGAATCTCTGGCTGTCTCACGACGGGCATCAGAAGTGATGGTTTTCATCTGATGTGTATCGCCCAAGACAAGAACTAGAGTCACATCATTTCCTGACAGGCCGCTTCTGCCAGCTCAGCTGGCCTCATGTGCAGGTGTCCCTCAACTCATGGTGCAAAGCCATCAACGAGGATCACACCATGTCTTCCAACACTTCGTTCCCCACGATCACCTCCCTCCGTCTTCAGGCGACCTCCCATAACCTCAGTTATGCCGCCTGGCCCGGAGAAGCGGTGGATTTCAGTGCCACAGACCGCACCGAGGCTGAAGAGGATCTCTCTCCAGCAACCGGTCGTGTCGCCCCGCTGCTGATCGACATGCAGACCGCCTCACGCATCGTCAGCGTCTATGACGCAATGACGTGTGAGGATCGCCGCGCCAAAATCGCGCGCATGGTCAGCAAGTCACGCAGCAACTTCCTCAAGATCGCCCAGCTCGCCTGGTCGTATTGAGGAATCCAGCCCCCCTGCTCCTTGAGCGCGGGGGCTTTTCTTTGGATGCCTGCTGCTGCAGGCCTCTTTTCCTTCTACTCGAACGCGCGGGGAAGAGCGCGCCCGAAGCTGGCAGGCCATGACATGCCCTCCCCCGTGCCTACGGCACCGCCCGACCACCGCCCCAGGATCCACTCACGCCTCACCGCCGTCTCCGCTTCACGGACATCGCCATGTTGGCTCGGGGTGATGCGTGGTGGATTTACCTCCGCTTGTCCCTGATATGCCCGCGCTCAATTCCTCGTATAGACCGGCCCGTTCCACACGACGCAGTTTGGATGTGCTGCCATGGCATGTTGCTCGCTTTATGTTGCGCGACAGTGGATCTGCCCTACAATGACGAGATCACACGGAAATCGGGTACAGAACGATGAGATCACGCACCAGTGATGATTCAAGCATCGCCGTGGAAGACACGGTGACTATGCCTTCTGATGCGCAGCTCAGGCTTCACCTGGGCGAACTGACACAGGAAGAGATTCTTGTGGCCCGTGCTGCATATCGGTATGGAGCCTTCAATGCTCCTAAAGCCCTGCCAGATGTGGAGTGGCTGGCAGCCGTGATTCGTCGCGTTGATGGCGCGCATGACATGGGAGCTGCTGAGCTGGCCGAACAGATCGTGGAGGCCATTCGCCTTTCGTCCCTCTGATTTTCTCCGACAAAATGTTTCCTCTTTTATGTTGCATAGCACAGTTACTGTGCTATTCTGGGTTATCGAACAGGAGACAACCATGCGCCTCGATACCCACACTCTTTCCGGTCGCGCCCTTGATTGGGCCGTTGCCTACTGCGTCTGTCTGAAGGCTTCCGATGGGAAGCCCGTGCTCGCCCGAGACCTCGCCAACACCGCGATTGCGAATGATGGTGCCCATTTCTCGGGAATGGACTCTTTCGCAGGTCCGCTCATCGACAAGGCCGGCATAAGCACTCGCAAAGACCCGAAATCCGGTCTCTGGTATGCGATGGGGATGGATGACTCAGGCTCCGGGGAAACCGTTCGGTGGTCAGAGTTCACGTTCCGCAATGGGATTCGGTACGGGACTATGGCGCATGAAATCGCCCGCCGCCGTCAGCGCTTCGTGGGAAACACGCGCCTTGAAGCCGCCATGCGTTGCTTTGTGGCGAGTGAGCTGGGTGGAATTGTCGATGTCCCACCCAAGGTGGGCAAAGTGGCTAAGGTCAGTGCCGATCTTGTGTCATGAGGTGATGACGTTGGCTGAGATGCCTGTAGGATGGAGTGATTCTTACTGCATTGGCGAGACGGAGATAGTTGATGTGGACCACGGAAGACAGAGCCGAGCTTGAGGTGGCTCTCAGAATCGCCATGGAGGCTCACGCGGGTCAGCTCGACAAAGGTGGCTCGCCGTACATCCTCCACCCTCTGCATCTGATGGGCCAGCTATCCGCTGTTGAGGACAAGATCGCTGCCCTGCTGCATGACGTTATCGAAGATGGCAGGGAGACTGCAGATACCCTGTCAGAAAAGGGCATCAGACCGGTGGTCGTCGCCGCTGTTGTGGCGCTGACCCGCAAACGCAGCGAATCCTACGGGGACATGATTGATCGGGTGGCCGACAACCCTCTGGCTACCCGCGTGAAACTGAAAGATCTGGAGCACAACCTCGACATGAGCCGGATCCCGGTGCCAACCATCCGGGACTTGGAGCGGCGACAGCGCTACCTCGATGCGATGAGCGACCTCACCTTGGCCTTGTCACGCCATCACGCGGTGGATGTCTGACATTCTCTGACCGGCCTGCTTTCTGCGCGTAGCTCCTCGGCATAAAGCGCCAGTGCCAGCGAGCACTCGGCAGCAATCTCGGCATCATCTTGGTAATGCTCAATCTGGTAGTACGCCAGATACGCATGCGCAGTGCCAAGCATCTGTTGCAGATGGGCAAGCTGCAGGCGGTTGTGCCTCACGAATGCAAGGCAGGCGCTTGCGAACGCGGCACCAAACTGTCGCTTCCCGCCAAAAGAGAAACACCGGGTGACGTTGTAGCGGCCTGGCTCGGAAAGCACCGCGTCGACGGATGGGTTGCGCTTGGGGTCGCTGCAGCAGACGACCAGTCCGAGGATCAGGCCTTCCCGTCCGAACAAGTTGCGCACCCGGTAGCCGGTACCGGTCTCAAATGGCACGCGCCAGATCAGCCCCTCACGCTCTCTGCCTTGCAGCTCTTCTTCCAGCCACCGTTCGGCTGGAGACTCCTGGTCAAAGTAACGAGTTATCAACTCCCCCCGGAGGTAATACGCGGCTTTGAACGTGGCCCCTGGGCTGGCATCCACACGCGAAATGGTCATCGGTTTCCGGTCTTGTTGCTGTGGTTCAGCTGCAAGAGTACCCAGCGCAGGCGCTGGTTTGAACACGAGGCGAGTTGCAGTCCGACGACAGTAGTCATGTACGGGCGTCCATGGTGGCTCGGGGATGATGCGTGGTTGGCTTTACGTCCGCCATTTGGCGCATTCTCTGGTGCTTGTCCCGCATGAAAACCGTGCTCGGTCTACCGTGGCAAGTTTCCGACGAGTTGTTCTTTTTATGTTGTGTTGCACAGTTACTGTGCTATGCTGGGTATGCAAAGCCGATGACACGCCTGCCCAGGAGCGCACACCATGATGACTGTTACCTTCGACTCGTCCCTCCCCCTGATTGGCACAGTCGGGGCCTGGACTCATGAGATCGCACTGCCGAGCGATGTTGATCACATTGGCTCGGTACTTATTGACGGCGAAACGGTCTGCAAGGTTCGCCATCTCCCCGGCCAGACCAAGATGGAAGGCCTTGAGAACATGCACCTCATGGCGGGTGCGCGCACGATGATGGCCGCTCTGCAAATCTGTGCTTCCCAGCAAACTGTTCCGGGCTGGACGGCAGAACAGGCGCTGGCCGTCATCAAGAACATCGCTACCGAGGCCATTGCCAAAACCGCAGGCTTCAAGGCCCCTGTTGCCGATGAGACAGCCATCTACGCGCATGCGCACGACATGCTCTCAGCGCTTCAGCGCCTGACCCACCCCTCCGCTGATGAAGAAGACATCGACTTCGCCAACGAGGTCATTGCCAAGGCGACTCGGGCGACCTGATTGGCCAGAGGCCCCAGCAACCAATCGTCTGGTTGACTGGGGCTAGACCTAGGCGTGCGCTGCCCCAAGATGTCATGCCCAGTGCCAGATGCCTTTACCGACATGCTTGATGATCTGGCGCTCCCTGTTCATCGTCAGAACTCGGGCGGCAGCCATTGAGCTGCAGGCGTTCGCACGCAGGCCGGCTCCAAGTCGATCTTGCGGGGTGTGAAGGGCCGGGACGCCAGCGCGCTCAAGGGCGGCAGTCATGTCCGTCTTGCTAAATTCATCGCGTAGACGCAGCTCGGAAAGCGCCCTTTCAACATGCTCCGCTGTGACCTGGAACCCGTTCACCATCATGTTTTTCATCAAAATTTCCTTTGTTGGCGGGCTCTCTCGCTGCCATTTTTGTGCTATTATAAAAAAAATGGCAAGAGAAATCTGACATGGAAGCTCTCGATCTGCTCATCACCTCTTCTGGTTTGCCCAAGAGTCCTGAGGAATCGGTCGGATTCCTGTTCAACCAAGCACGCTCTGACAAGCAGGAGCGGTTTCGCCTGGTCGAGACTGTGCGAGCGGGCATCCGAGGCGATGCAGTCAAGAAATACATCGAGTTCGTTGGGCTTACCGTCAGGGATCTGAGCGATGCAACTCGGATCCCTGAGCGCACCATGGCCCGTCGCCTCAAAGAGGAGCGCCTCCCACCCGCTGACAGCGAGAGCGTGCTGCGTCTGGCTGGCATGATTTCTCAGGCAGAAGGGGTGTTTGGTGATCGCGCGTCAGCGCTGGCTTGGCTGCGTCGTCCCAACCGAACCCTGAGTGGGCAGACCCCTTGGCAGTTGCTGGACACGACCTTCGGGGCGCGGGAGGTCGAAGATGCCCTCGTGCGAATTGAGCATGGTGTCTTCGCCTGATGGATGCCTGGCGTCTGTGCTCGCCACGGTTTCGTGCGTCCGCCATGTCAGGAGAAGGCGCTCGCCTTTCTCCCGGACGCTGGAATGCGCGGGGCACGCGCATGGTCTATTGCGGAACCACACTCTCCCTCGCAGTGCTTGAAATGCAGGTTCAAGCAGGCGACATGCTGCCGATTTATGACGCCTTCAAGCTACATGTGCCAGACGGCTTCGTGACCCGTGTTGAGGTGGGCCAGCTTCGGGATGGCTGGCGAGACGACGTGGAGGCTACACGCCAGATTGGGGAGTCTTGGGTAGAGCAGCAAACCTCGGTTGGCCTGCTAGTTCCAAGCTCTGTCGTTCCGCAAGAAATGAATCTTCTGCTGAACCCGCTGCATCCAGACTTCGGTCGTGTTTCATGGGGTGCTCCTTCTCGGTTCCAGATTGATCCCAGGCTGTTCAAGGAGTGATGTGATGACGATAGATGCGTTTCAGCGCTACTACGCCATGCCCAAGCCCTGTGCCAACTGCCCTTTCCTGAAAAGCGGTGCTATTGAGCTTCGCCCAGGTCGGCTCAAAGGGATCGTCGAGTCTCTCCTCGCCAACGACCATGAAACCTTCGTGTGTCACAAGACGGTTCATTGCAGCAAGGGCGGCGATTGGGATGAAGAAGCCGGCGAGTACCGTGACAGCGGCAATGAGATGGCCTGTGCCGGGGCCACTCTCTACCTCTTGAAGCAAGGACGCCCCAGCGTAGGCATGCGCCTGGCGATGGCATTCGGTGTATTGCAGGACAAGGAAATGATCGAGAACCACGGAAAGCTGGTGGTGGATCAGGTGAATTGACCATCTCATAGAGCAGTGCGAGCCAAGTACCCATGCAAAGTCAAACATGGAGTGCTCATCATGGAAATCTCGCACTTGTTGCGCAAAGCAGTATCTCTCGCCGAATCAGTATCTCCTCAGCAGGAGCAGCCCTCAGTCACAGAGGTGTGCCGTGTTGTGGAGCTGCTGGAAGCTGGTGAGTACGTCAGGCCCATAGAGCTTGCCCTGGCATGTTGCATCGTCAGGAACTGGCTTGTTGTTCCCATCGAACGGAACGAATCGGCAGAAGATGAACGGCGCGTGATCCTCTCTCTCGCTCGCCCAGTCTTCAAAGCCATGATTCCCGACGATGGCTGTCTGATTGCCATTCCTCGGCAATCACCAGCACCGGCCCCTCTTTGAGAGGCCGGTGTTTTTCTATCTCATTTTTCCCTTGATATGCTGAAAACTAATATGCGGGTCTGGCTGAGCAATCACATACCCTCCCGTCAGCCGCATTGATGCTTTATTATACTCAGCAAGGATATTTGACGAACTCCATGTATTAACCATTATATAGTGTCGCCCGTTTATCTCAGCAGACATCCAACTAGATCTATTATAGGTCGACATGATTGAAAGAGTTAAAACGAGATATAAACACAGTAAAGAGAACAGCATTAATAGATATACTGTGTTATATGTGGCATCTTTTTTGAAAGCAGGTCTTTTGCCTATCTTAATCACAAACCATGAGGCCAAAATCGTCAATATATATGTGGCAAATGAAGTAATGGCTCCCAAATCTTCAATATTGCTTCGGTACTGAGACCCATAGCTTATTAGAACGCCTATTACAAATGCTGAAGAAATTTCTTGCCAATTAGTTGTTGCCTTCTCGGTTGCAAATAAAATAGTTAGATATGTTACGAACGCGCAAGCCAACAGGAAATAACTTGATGGCTTTATCTCAATATACTCAATCGGTATATTGAATCTGCTCAAAATAATAATCTCGTACAATAAGGCCATGGCATACCCAATAGCCGTAATGGCTGGGTAAAAAAGAACATGCTCTAAGACCTTGGATAGGTTATTTCTTTCTTCGTTCATTTTTTCTCTCTATAAATCTCATCACATTGTGTTTCTCAATTTCTCTGGCAAAGCCACCATGGAGAAACTGACATGTCACTGAACATTGCACTTTTGAAATCTCGCACTCGTGATCTGGCGCGTCTGTCGCGAGAAGTAGCTCTTCTTGCCCAGATTGAGGCACACAATCGTGCCGCCTCACGCTCCGTGTGCACACCGCAGGACACGGCACTTGCTGATGCCTGTAACCACCTCGATGCCGTGCTTGGCTATCTCGAAAGCGCTGGTTTCTACCAGTGTCATCGTCAGCCAGCTTGCCTCGAAATCATCGGCTATGACGAAGACATCGTGTCGTGCCCACACTGTGGAACGCGAAGCGACTTTGTTGAGGCATTTATGGCGGGAGAAACTGGGGTTCAGCTTCATACCTGCCTCAATCAGTCTTGCCAGCATGTGTATGTTGCTGCCGAGATGGATTGACTCGAACCTCCTAGCCCTTTGGGTTGGGAGGTTTTTTCATTCTTGGCCGTCAAGGCTCGGTTGGGCTAGGCAGGTGGGCCACAATCAGTTCGTTGATGATCCTGGTCGCACTTTTCCCCTCAGCAGCCTGAGCCGCAGCAAGAGTGGCTGAGGCGTCAGGGGTCAGGCGGATCGTTCTCAGTACCCGCCCTCCCCGCTCTATGAGCCGTTCATCATGCTTGGCAACTCGGTAAACAGCTCGGTTCTCACTCATCAAGATCAGCCTGTGCTGTCTCCAGACGCTTCGCTTCCAGCTTTTGAGCTGCCTTGCGCTCCTCTTCCTGGATCATCTCGTGGGCGCGCATCAGTTCAACCATGAACGCGGCATCGACCTCAATGACCTTCCCAGCGAGCTGCTCAGGCTCCAGGCCAATATAGGAAGCAACCTGCTTCCGCGTCTTGGATGGGATTGCCACCATCGCTTGCCGAACCGTGCTCATGAACGAACTGACGGTTTTTGGCGGCAGCTTGGGGCCAGTGATAACGCCCTTGGTGACGGTGCTCTTACCGATAGCCTTGGCCTTCTCCAGTTGAGCAGCAAGAAACTCACCCGTCTTCTCGCCGTGCTCTCGCAATGCCTCGATAGCGACATCTGCAGGCACCGCTCCGCTCCGTACCAACTGATGAACATCATGATTGGCCGTAGCCAGGCGGAGAAGCTGCTCAACACGAGCAGCGCCAACCTTGCCCGACATGCTGGCGGAAATCTCAGCCGGGGAATGTCCCATTCGGGTCAGGCGGAGAAACCCAAGTGCCATCTCCAGCGGCTTGAGCTTCAGGCCCTCGGCCGACCGCAGCATGACCTCGATGCGCTCGACATCGTTCCCGCGAAATGGGACGCACGGGACGAACTGAAGGTCAGCACCCTGAGCAATCGCCTTGAGAGCACCAAGTCGACGGCAGTGGCCTTCAACCGGAACGATCCTGCCGTCGTCGGTAGTACGCACAACCAAGGGCGGGACAAAGCGGCCAGCGGCATAGGAATCAGCAAATGCCTGAATGTGGGCCTCGACCTCGGGGTCATCATAGTTGCGCAGATTGAAGCCCTCGTCCTCAGCGATCTCGCGGGGGTCTACGAGGAAGATGTCGTTCTTTTTCACGCCAGGCATGTTCGGATCGGCTGCCATTGAGCGAAGAGTCTTTTGCATTTCTCAGGTCTCCTGTGAGCAGCCCGAATTGCTGCCGTCCATTCACTATGTCATCGTTAGCGCTCTAACGCAACATAAAATAGACAACAAGAAGCGGCCTCATCAGAAAAGGGTCATGTGTCGGTGTGGGGCAAATGGTTTTGCACAGCCAACCATGAGGAGAAAGACATGAGCAACGCTCGAATGATGAGCATTCACGCATTGCGTGAAATTGTTGAAGGGCGGGCATCCGAGGGGCATTTCGGATGGCCGGATTCAGACCACGTTGTTTTCATTACTGGCGAAGATGCCAGGGTTGTCGTGACCTACGATGACCATGCGGAAAAGCCCCGCGCCTACGAAGCGATGATCGCTCGCGATTTCTTCAGCTTCACCAGGTGCATCAACCTTGCCTATGACGCTGACTACCGAAGGAATGCTCTTTGGTTGACCGTGGCATGAGGCGCAAGGACCAAGCCAGCGCGCTCCCATTGGGACGGCTGGCTTTTTACATCTTGGGACGGACGTTTACGTTTCGAGGCGAGAAGCCAACCTTCTGAGTGTGGAATGTAACGATTTCCAAGCGCATCATGAAACTTCTGATGCCACACGGAGACGGCCATGCACATACAGGGCCACGTCACGCACCAGGAGCCTGTCGTTCAAGACAATGGCATATTGGACGTGATAGTCGACGAGCTGAAGGGACTCTCTCTCTTGGCTGTGGTGACGGTTCTGATCTGGCTTCAAGCATCGCCCGAGGGTCGGTTTTGGAACGTCATCATCTTCCTGTCGATCTGTGTTTTTTCGGTGGTTTCGCGTCTCATGCGTGAACGCCGGCTGTAATCCCTCGCACCCCCACGCGTTGGAAAAAGGCCTGGGCCAGAGATGGCTCGGGCCTTTTCATTTATCGGTCGACAACAGGTGTTGCTTCTTTTATGTCTTAGCACAGTTACTGTGCTATACTTTCTGGGCAAAGCCACACTGGAGAACGACCATGATTGAGAAGATCACCACCTTCGCCTGCGAACTCTGCGGGTCCACTCATTGCGGTCAAGATGCTACCGCGCGCCATGACCCGGCGACGGGAGAATGGATCGTAGGCTCTATTTACGACGGAACCTGGTGCAATGACTGTGGCGAAGTGGACCTCGTGGAAGTGGAGTTGGTTGGGGAAGATGCAGATGAGGTAATGGCGGAGCGTGCAGAGCATGCGGTCAAGACGCATGCGAAAGAACTGCTGGTGGCTCTTGAGGAGCTGATGGATGACCTCAAGAGCTTGTCGCGGGAATACCCCATCTGCAGCGGCATCCTCAAAAGCAGCTATGGAACGAAGGCTCAAGCAGCGATCAACGCCGCCCGGACCATTCCGACTGCTTAAAGCGGTTCTGGCCCAATCCTGAAGGAGGACTGGACCGCTGACCTGATCGGGTGAAATAAGCGCCGCGCCAGTCCTTTCTCCCCACCTCCGTTGTGCAACCCCTTACCCCTCCATTGACATCGCTAACTTGTTGCTTTTTTTATGTTGCATTGCACAGTTACTGTGCTATTATTGAGGCATGAACAGGAGCACAGCATGATGAAAATCCCGCCCGACTGCCCGTACTGCCGCGCCGAGTCCGTGCTCGTGACTGGGGCATCTGTGTACCCACGTCGACCTGATTTAGCGGACCGTTCGTTCTACATGTGCACACAGTGTGATGCCTATGTCGGCACTCATCCAGGGACACATGTTCCCTTGGGTCGACTCGCCAATGCCGAGCTTCGAGCCGCCAAGCGCTCAGCACATGCAGCATTCGATCCATTATGGAAGACGGGTGGTCTGAGCCGTCGGAAGGCCTACTTGGTGTTGGCCTGGCTACTGCAGATCAATCCTGTACGCGCGCACATCGGCATGATGGATGAGCAGATGTGCTGCAAGGTTGTCGAGGTGTGCGGTCGTTTCACGGGGTTTTCGGAAGATGACTACCAAACTGCCCTGACCTGGGCGAAATGCCACTTCCCGCGCGGGAAGAAGAGCTAGGAGAGTTGCTATGGCCACCATCATCCTTCACATCATCAACGACAATGGCTCCCGCTTCCCTCTGAAGGGCCATCGTGGTGCCTATCTGGAGCTTGATCTCGATCTGATGACTTCGGATGTCATCGTGATGAACGCAGCGCCGCAATCGAAGAAAGCTGCCAATGCCTACGTTCGACCCAAGGAATCCATGACTTTCGAGATCTCCCCCGAAATCCCCCGAGAAGTCCTGGAAAGCATCCCGCGTACTCAAAACCTGGACCGCTATCTGCGTGCCATCTGGGATGGCTACTCCCACGATTACACGACCCGTGAACCCGTGCTCAACGGTCAGGCTCGGGCTGCAGCCGAAAGGGTCGCAGGCTTCGTTCGCAAGCTCGCCGCCTGATGAGTGATCAGATGAGCCAAGCGGAGATTCTCCAGGCGCTTCAGCGACTTTCCGCGCGTGCTGAAGCGCGAATGAGGATCACAGACCCTTGCCTGGTGGGCGCTATGGGCGGGGCGGTCATGGACTTCATGACTCAGGAAGAGCTTGAAGAGCAGCACCGTCTGAAATTGATGCTACCGGGGTCAAAAGAGCTGGCTTGTGAAGCCGCATCCCGTATCAGGTTGCGGCTGAGCGCCGGGAATCGTGGCAAAAACAGGACGTGAGACTCAGCGCGTCTCTTTTGAGAAGTACAAGTCGGTACCGCATGTAGAGCAGGTATGTGTCCGGGTGTACATGCGGTTGTACATGTTGCGGATCACGATTTTCTCGCCCCCACACTGATTGCACTTCACCTTGCCATTACCCACACAGTCGGGGTTCTGAGCCTTGTACCAGGCAAAGTCTTTTTCGAGGAGCATTGACCTACGAATGAGATGCCACGAGACAACTGTAATGGCCAGAACGACCCAGATCGCAACAAAATAATCTCTGAGAAACTCCACAGTTTCGACTCCTCAAATAGGACCAAGGGCAGTTAGAGGTCCAGCATGTCCTGAATGGAACGCAGACTCTCCCCAAATTTTTCTTCCAGAAGGGAATCCACGCGCGCGTTGCCTGGATCTGCCTGGCTGTAGAGATAGCTGCGAAGCATCGAATTGCTGATGAGCCACTGGGTCGTCTCGCTGTTCAGAGTACCGTCTTCGCAGGCTCCATCACGCAGCTTCTCGGCGAGTTCAGCACGGAAGCTCGACGGAATGAATGAGTTCTTCGTGATGAACTGCTTCGCGGCAACAAATAGGTCTGAGGAAGACAGCGATGCAATATGCTCGGTCACGATCTTGTCCCGCAGACGCTTACGCTCCTTGGTGACATTGGCTTTCAACTGAGCAGGTGAAAGCTCATTCGCAGGCTTGGATTTCTTGGCCTTGGCAGCCGCCTTTTTCTTTTCCTTTTCGACTTCAATCTCAAGTGCTGACTTGAGCGGAATCTGCTTGGTGAGGAAGTGGGCAGCCCACGCGCCTGGGTTTTTGATCGTCCCTTCTTTGAACCGCTTCTCGGTTTCATCAGCCACTTGGGCCGCATGAACTGGATCGCGAATCACTGCTTCGGTCGCAACTGGTGGGGAGACACCAATGCGTGTCAGCCGCTTCCAAACTGGTGACTTCTGAACGCCAATGGAATCGAGCGTCCCAGCTTCAGCGTCATTGCAGCGTGCAATCACAAACCTGAAGGCGACGACCTTTCTGCCTGCAGTTTCGGTCTCCATGGTGAGGTCGAGCTTTGCAATATCTCGAACCTCGCGAATCGACGGCTGGATGATCTTGGCGTTGAAATAGCGGTATTCGTTGTACGTTGGGTCATCGAGGACGTTGAAATCACGACGCCAGACATCGACTGGCAGCATCGGGGTGGCACCCTCTGCCAGATAGGAGCAAGCGATTTCCATTAGGGCCAGTGAGTACCGAGTACGCATCTTCGCCTGGAGGCGAATATCGAGCTGGGCAGCAAACGCCGCATCACTGAGAAGCGCCGCAGTGATCTGGTTGAACCCGTAGATGAGCTTCCCATCACTTTTCTTGAACTGGAAGTCGGAGAGGATGCCAGTGCTGGTTACATCGTCCTCCCGGCCTTGGGAGTCGTAGTAAAGATTGAGCTGAATGCTTTTCAGAGACCGCAGGGTATCCAGCAACAATTTGCGCTGACTTCCACCAGTCGTTGTTTCGGATTTGTCGTGGAGAAGATCCTCGGCTTCCTTGATCGAGATCTCATGCAGGGTGCGCATCCCGATTTCATGGATCGCATTCCAAGCCAAGATGTTGAGAACCTTTCTTTCGACCCTGGTCAGAACGCCTGAGGCTCTCACCAAGCCACGGTTCTTGCGAAACTCATAGGTTATTTCGGTAAGGCGAGGATCGTTCAGGACATTGAGGTTTGCGCGTGTCGCAATGGCACGATCAAGCGTTTCCTCGTCGACGAATGAGTCTATGATGTTGGACTGACGCGGCAGATCGGGTAGAGCCTCAGTGGCCGCCCTGGGCAACAGATCACCGTTGAGAGCCGAGCCGTCCTGGGCCTGGTCGCTCGGGTCTGTGAGTGAAAAACTGTCGCCTTTGCTCATCTTGTTGTGACCGAAATACGTTCATTGCCGGTAACATATACCAGTAACTTTTCACGCTTTCCAGCGTAAATTGCATTAATTTTGACCAGAGCCAGAAGATCCCTCTGACGGCAATAAAAGTCACATTGCCCCTTCCATCTCCGCACAATCCATCATCTAAAGTACAATTCCTGCCTTTTCTTAGGACATAGATCATTGTTTTTACAATACTTTCATTTCATGTTGCATTGTGCGCAGATGATTTTTTTACCCGGCATTGGTAGTCACTTTGTGTTGGCGTTGCATCCTAATGTGACCGGCATTGCCGTGTGTTGATTCCGATCCTACATCGCTACACATCTCGATATCGCCTCAGGATGGTTGCACAAGAATGACAATCGAAGAGCAGATTGCGACGTGTAATGATTCCTATATTACTGTTTTTTAATGCAATTATCACTCTGTGTTGGTTGTGCGGAGCATGCCTTCAGTGCATGGCAATTACTGTCACCTAGCTAGCGTCTCGGACTGAATGCACCCAAATGAGCGTCAAGGAAGCCAGGGTATTGTGACCATGAATGCCAGCACGACAGGGGCGGCACCTCAGGAAACCGCTGGAAACGCATGAAATCTGGCGCATTTGCCAACTTTGGGGACATGGCGTAATGATTGTGGGGAGCTGATGGGTGCTGAGGCCGGCAACGACGGTAACAATAGGGCCTCAATCACTCCCTAGAGGCCCTCAGAATGAGCCCAGTCGGCAATGGCGGTAACAATGCCTGGCAAAGACGGTAACAATGCGAGGCCTAGACGAGTGGAAGCCTTGAGCCACAAGGGTTCCGGCATCCACGGTAACAATGGCGGCAACCACGGTCACGTTACCCGGCAATGACGGTCACATTGATGAGCCGAAAATGACTGGAACATAGCTGGCTCAAGGGTTTGACCGGTTTAGCGGCAACGCCGGTAACAATACACGGCAATGACGGTAACAATAGAATTACAAGTTTTTGTTTTTATTGGGAATTTTTAGGACTTATCCACAGCCCTATGTTGTTAAGCTGCTAAAAGCATTAAAAAAGCAACAGCAAGAGCGGTCGACCAGGGTGGTTGTCTTGGCGGGAAAGAAGTGACCTCGGAAAGGCCCCTAAAAGCCGTTCAACAGGGTATGCCGCACCTACCCCATAGCCAAACCCATGATCGCGTCACCTGCGCGCATCCAGACGCCATAGCGGGCATATTTACTTTCAGTTCTCAGCCAAATTTGTTGGTTTCGCACAGAAACCTGTCTCAAGCATCAGAAACCATGCCTCAAGACCATCAAGCTCTTTGGGTTTCCCCGACACGGATGTTCCAAGTCTTTGACGGATCTCTCGCACAGCTTCCGAGATCGCTGCCTGTCGGGAAGTGGCAAATTTCCCCCACTTTGGCCCCACCTGGTAGCCAGATCCGAAAGTTCGAGTGTATCTCGAATGAGCCCACATCCATCGACTGTCGTCATGAACCGCAAGCTGGATGCTTACCAAGGGCTTTTTCCATCCCAGACCTTTGAACTCTCCCCATGAGATCGTCTCGATGTCAGCGTTTGGTGGCAATACACCAAGCGCGTCAACGACGTGAGCTTGTTTGTGGGGGACAACTGCTCCTGCGAAAATATCGAGTTGGAATTGCATGGTCACGCTGCCTGATCAATCGTCGATGGAGCGGTGAAAACCAGTGGTGGCGTGGCTTTCGAGAGAGATCGCACCACGATCTTCTCACCTGCCTTGAGGTCAGTGATCATGGCTTTCTTGTCGCGTGGAGAGAAAGCCAAATCGGGTATTGTTACCGTCATTGCCGGGTCAATTTTGAGGTTGCGATGAAGAGCCTCAAGGCGGCACGCGTTCTTGAATCCATCAAGGATAGGAAGTGCCCTCCCCTGCTGATCTGCATGAATATCTGCAATGCAGATGGATTCAGATGGCTGGATGATCACGTCCAGACTCATCTGGCCGAGTGAGTTGGCATCCAAAATCGCAAGGAGCTTGTCGGCCTGCTTGTGGCCCTCCAGATCAGACCAGTGCGTTACACGCACCAGCTCGCCATCGGGCAGTCGCTCGAACATCGAGGTTTCGTCCTCGGCAATGACGGTCACATCACACCAACTCAAAGCTCTTGGCGGCCTGTCGATGGGTGCGACTGATGGCATTTCATGGATAGATGCCACGACGTAGCCACGCGACAACTTCTGAGCTTCCAGACTTCTTGCTGCCTTGATAGCCTTTTCCCTGCTGGTCAAATTGCTGTACGTCTTGCCAAGAGTTGTCACGGCACCAATCCGTCCGTGCCAGCTACGAACATGGAACAGCCCGTTTTCGACCACCACGAAGATTTCATAGGCTTTCGACGAGCGGTCATTGACGCACTCAAGTCGGATGAAAAGCTCGTATTCAGTCGGCTTGATCATCATGGAAAGTACCCTCGGGGTTGCTTTGCTCTGGATTCATTATAGCACAGTAACTGTGCATCAAACATAAAAAGAGCAACGAAATTACCGTGATTTCAGGGCTTTGAGGCATACTCCAGATGATAATTTGGAGGCGCTAATGGCACCAAAATCCAGAGTTGCCCTCTTTGTTGGCGAACAACTTGTTCAGCGCTACGTCGAGCCTGGAACCGAGGAAATGACTCGGGAGGCTGTCATTCGTGAGGCGGTCGCATCGGGTAAGTTTCGACTAGGAACTTGGCAGAAAAACGGGAAAACCGTTACTTCTGCCAGGGCGCTGTTAAGACCTGATGGCAGCCCTGCTGGCATCACCTATCAGCGCAATGATCATCGAGGCGATCAGGTGATCGCAAAGGCAAATGGCAAGCGCAAGGTGATGACGGTTAGCACCATAGATGACCTTCCGATGACCTTCTCGACGGCAGTTCAATACTTGCGGAACGAGTACGGGCTGAATGAACTTCAGACCAAAACGCTGCATGACTCATTCAGGGCGTTCTGTACCGCGTATGGATTGAGCGCAAGTAGCGCGAGCTTCATGGCTCATCTGCTCTACCAGGTCGGGGAATGACCGTCATTGCTTTTCACAGCTGCAAGGAATCGAGATGAAGGTGACACCGGAAGGTTTGCGTATGTCAGATACAGTCGATGAGGCACTCTTTTTTCTGGAGGCCTTGTCGACAAAGCAGACAATGCCTGATTTCGTTCCAGATAACGCCTCGATGGCTGCTGCATTCAAGGTGCTGAGTGGAGCTGATGACATCAAGGAATTTGTGCGTCAGGCACAAGCTGATCCAGCAATCCTTGTGTCGCGACTCTCGCAGCATCGAGCTGGCATGAGACCTGGCAAGTCAGCTGGCAAGCTGAACTAGGGATCCTTCATCTTGATTTCTTTAAACCCATGATTGATGCCGCTTCGGCCTCATACATCGAGGCTCTTTTTTCCTCAGAGATGCCTTCCCAGGCAACACGGTTTACCTGTCGAGCCCATAGAAGCATTACCTTCTTCTGAGTGACATCCGCATCTGAGAGGATCTCAAGCATGTGCTTTAGACCCTCGTTGATGGCAACTTGGGGGTGTAGGTAGTCGGCTTTTGTGCTTATGACCCCCCTCCCCTTCCTGCTCCCAGCAACGGAATAGCCCAACACGGGACGCCATCGCCTGCCATCGAAGTGAATGCTCATGGAGACGGCTATCCCGCTCGCCTTGTTTTCCAAGTGGAACCCTTCACCAAATGGCTCACCAAGAAGCACGGTTGCTTCCCTTGGATGAGCCTCTGACATCGTGAGCCATTGGTGACAATCAGGAAATGACGCGCTCGATGTCGGTCATCAGCTGCTTTGCCTTGGTGTAGTCAAGCAGCACTGATGGTTCACCATCAATGGTGAGCTGGTAGGTCATTTCGAGAGTTGGGTGCTCTGAAAACACCACTTTCGCAGGGCGCTTGGGCAATCCAGTCTTAGGTGTTGCCTTGGCCTTTTCCACGGTCCCGGCCTGAGGAGATTTCTTCTTGGGCGAGGCGGCTTCAGCGGCTTTTGTCACTACGGAACGGATGTTTTGCCCCCCTGTCTCCCGCAGCAGATTCACGGTTTCTCGAAACGCCTGGGGGTTGGCTTTTTGCAGCTTTGTCAGTTCGTAGACGGAGCGAGCGTCATTGGTCAGGCCATCATTCACCAGTGCAAGGACTTCTGGCTCGGCATTGGCAATGGCCATGTATTGAGAGGCAAGCGTGTTGGTGATGGAGATCCGCTCGGCGGCGGCACCGATGGTGCCAAGCATTTTAGCCAGGCGTGCAAAACCAGTGGCGATTTCAAGCAGCTCGAAGTCTTGTCGCTTTGTGTTTTCAACAATCTGAGCTTCGAGGATCTCTGTTGGGCTGAGATCAAGAACTACGCACGAAGCAATAGTTTCCTGAAGCAGTGTCAGTGCCCTGAATCGGCGTTCGCCGAAGACAAGCATGTAGGTGTCGTCGCCAATCTTGCGAACACCGATTGGCTGGAGCTGACCGCGCGTTCGGATGTCATCTGCCAGCTCATTGATAGCGGCAGGATCGAAAGATTTGCGAGGCTGATCTGGATCGGGAGTGATCAACGAGATGTTGATCTCCTGAATCGGAAATGTTCGCCGACCACTTTTGAGATCGAGGGTTACTTCCTTCTTGTCTTCAGCAGAAGCTCTGCCAGTTTTGCTGGCCTGGAGACGCGCAAGCATGCTCATAGTTAGGCTCTCTTCTTCGACGGCAGTTTGAGAAGCGCAAGGACTTCTTCGGTCAGTGAAGCGATTTCCGTCTTTACTGGCTTGGATCCGTTCGCCCCGGTCAGACCCTTGATCGGCAGGAAGCGATGCTCCTCTCGCAGCTTGATGGCTGTCTCGAATCGCGGCATTTCCAGTCCCTTGAGTGCCTCTTCGGTTTCCTTGATCAGCTTCACATTCGGGCGTATGCCCACGATCAGAGCGCGAGCCAGCGGGAGCCCACCAGTCACGCTCTGTCGCTCATTGATCATGTCGATGGTTCTGACGGATCCGTGGACTTCGTAGTAACTGGGTTGAGTTGGCATGATCACCAGGTCTGCAGCGCGAATAGCGGCTGCGTTGATCGCTATTGCGCCCTTCTCCGACCCACCACCCACGTCGATGACAACGATGTCGTATGAAGCACCGATACTCTGGACCTCTTCTGCAAGTGATGGACGAGCCATGCCAATCACATCAGGCGATGGAATGTGAGGGTTTTCAGCCATGCGGTTCTCTTTCCACACCTGTGCGGACGCTTGGTTGTCCGCGTCTATCAAGAGAACTTTGTAGCCCCGACTGACAAGTGAGTCAGCGAGTGTCGTTGCGGTGGTTGTCTTACCGGCACCGCCCTTCTGATTTGCGACTGAAATGACCTTCATCGAGTGCTCCTTGGTGGCAGATGGTTGGCTTTGCAATTTGTCTGAGGTTCCTGCGGCAACCGACTTCAGAGCAAAGCGGACTGCTGCCGTGAGATTAGGCAACGCATGCTCTTTCTTGATTTGCTGGAGGTCATCCTGGTCATCAGGATTGAGGCGCAAGATCTTCATGATCCCGCCGCGCTCTTTGAAAGCGGCTTCAGATTTTCTGGTTCGTTCGACTGGGCGTTTTGCCATGGCAAATTTGAAAACTGGAATGCGTGGGTTTTGCCATGGCAAAACGAAGTCGTTGTACTTTATGTCTGTATATGTAACGCGTCAACAAATGTTTTGCCATGGCAAAACACCCTGCCCTGCCCTGCCC
>Ga0255100_1000302_pt1 | contig 20905 bp, 18 predicted proteins | sample Colum_Colum_RepB_2_FD_188449 | JGI IMG/M metagenome (GOLD analysis project Ga0255100, IMG submission 188449) | Freshwater microbial communities from Columbia River, Oregon, United States - Colum_Colum_RepB_8d | ecosystem: Environmental > Aquatic > Freshwater > River | place: USA: Oregon...
CCGTAGCGGAGTTGGGTGTTGATTCAGAAAGGGAAACGAGCAGGAGTTTTTCGCCTGCTTTTAGTTCAGATGCTCGGGAAGCGAGTGTGCCTAATGCAACTTTGGTTTCCAATCCAATTTTGCCACCTTTGACAAGTTGATTGTAAGCTTGATCTAAAATTTTCCGAAGCATCTCGGGGTCTTTTTTTAGTGCAAGGAGCATGGCTTTGACTTGCATGGCTTGGGAGGGGTCGGGTGGAATACCACCTTTACGCGAAACGGCTTGGATGGAAGATTCAAGCCTTGCTAAAGCGCGGGATGCCCCGGATTCTTTATTTTCGCGATAGAGATCAAACAAGGCGTGATACACTTCGGTCGAGGGAGCTTGATTGGCGATTTCTTCGTAAATAGCTTCTGCACGGGGTATTTGCCCATTGATTCGAAGTTCCCTTGCGAGGATTAGTTTCAAGGAATTGTTGTGATTATCTCTGCTGGATGCGAGTTCGATTTCCGGAACGACATCTTTATTTTTCCCCATCTTCTTTTGTAGAGAGATTTTTAATTCGTAGGCCTCTGTGCCTAAAGGTTGGGTTTGTAAAAACTCATCAACACGAAGCAGAGCTTCTTCGTTTTTTCCTTCACTTGCATAAACTTGGGCGAGGTTTAACCCTAACCTTCCTGATCGTACAATATCGAGCTTCTGCGCTTTTAAATAATATTCGATGGCTGTTTTGGTATCTTTGCGCTTCAGGGCCAATCTGCCCAGCATCTCGTAATTTTCTGCTTTCAGTTTTCGATACGAATCTTCAGTAAGTTCGAGTACTTCTTCTGCAGAGGGCATTTCAAGAATGTCTGCGACACCTTTGCTTTTCTCTTCGGATTTTTCCCAATTGCTAGCTTGCTCGTAGCGAAGCGAAAGTTCTCTCAGTACTTGAAGTCGCAATTCAGGTTTATCTTTCGATGCTGGGTTTTTCATAAGCTTTTCAAGAATCTCGGTAACTTCTTCGACTTTTCCGAGTGCTGCAAGTTGCTTGGCATAGAGTGCGAATGTTTCCAAGCTTGAATCATCCCGCTCTAAAACATATCTGCACTGAACCAACGCATCTTCAATTCGATCCAACGACATGTAAATGGGGATGAGAGCTTTTCTGGGCGAAAGGGCGCCCGGGTCTAATTCCATCGCTTTTTCGAAAGACCTTAAAGCATCAAGCAGGCGATTTTCTTTTTCATATAGCAATCCAGAGCCATACAGCTTAATAGCTTCTTCGCGTTTGCTGTCGCTGGTAAGCTTGGGAAGAGGCCCGACTTTCTTGGGCGCATCTTCCAACTGAAGCTGCATCGAAGTTGTCATTAGCAATTGGATTAGTGTCAGAATGTAAGGAGATAGAATCATCATGCTTTTATTTCCCTTGCTGTTGGATCAACTATTAAAGTTTGATCCGTTGGTTTAGCAATGAGGGATTGTAAACAAAAAGGTAGGAAAAGCGCTAGCGCTCTTCGGCAGATTATAAGTTCCCAAGCCAATTAAGAGTTTGACTGTAACTTGGCTGCTAGTAAGGTGTTATGGAGAAGCATAGTGATAGTCATGGGGCCAACGCCGCCTGGTACGGGGGTAATTGCACCACATAAAGGCAAAACCTGTTCGTAATCAACATCGCCCACCAGTTTGCCATCGTCTAGCCTGTTGATACCAACATCGATAACCACAGCGCCTGGTTTCACCATGTCAGCGGTCACAAAGCAAGGCCTGCCAATCGCAGCCACAAGGATATCTGCCTGCTTGGTAATCTCTTTAAGGTTTGCAGTTTTGCTATGGCAGATGGTGACGGTTGCATCGATGCCATTTTGCACAAGAATCAGGCCCATGGGTTTGCCCACGATGGTACTTCTGCCAAGAACAACAACATGTTTGCCTGCAACGGGGATGTTGTAGCGCTGCAACATTACAAGAACGCCATGCGGAGTGCAGGGAAGAAGTCGTGGCCTGCCTGAAGTTAGAAGCCCAAGGTTTTCTGGGCCAAAACCATCTACATCTTTAAAAGGGGTTACTGCATCAAGGATGAGATCGGTATTTAAATGTTTAGGCAGGGGGAGTTGCACCAATATGCCATGAACTTTGGGGTCGTGATTAAGTTTTGATATAAGATTAAGAAGATCTTCTTGAGTTGAATTGGCATCAAGTTTGTAGAGCCAGCTTTCGAATCCGGCTTTCTCGCAGGCCTTTTGTTTGTTTCTTACATAAACCTGACTTGCAGGATTATCACCAACGAGCACTGCAGCTAGGCCGGGTTTTACGCCTGTTTTTTTGAGCATAGCTGAGGCATCAAGTGCGAGTTCAGCTTGAATGATAAGGCTTAGTGCTTTGCCGTCGATGATTTGAGCTGCCATGATTCTCTCGCCGTAAAAATTAAAAAACATGGGCACGAAGGGTAAACTTCATGCCCATGGTAAAACGATTAAGCGCTTACTTGACCTTTTGGAAATAATCCTGGGAACCCTTAGGGTCGGGCTTCATGGTGGCTTCGCCTGGTTGCCAGTTGGCGGGGCAAACTTCGCCATGCTTTTCTACAAACTGCAAGGCATCAAGAACACGAATGGCTTCATCAACGCTACGGCCCAAAGGCAGATCGTTGACCAAAAGATGGCGAACAATGCCTTCTTTGTCGATGATGAATAAACCGCGTAAAGCAATTCCTGCATCTTCTAAAAGCACGCCATAAGATCTTGAGATGTTTTTGTTAAGGTCTGCGATAAGGGGATAGCGCACGCCACCAAGGCCGCCTTTGGTGCGTTCCAATTTGTTCCATGCAAGATGTGAGAACTGGCTGTCAACGCTGACGCCCAGAACTTCGGTGTTGCGTTTTTTGAATTCTGCGAGTTTTTCATCGAATGCGATGATTTCGGTAGGGCATACAAAAGTAAAGTCGAGTGGGTAGAAGTAAAGAACGACATACTTTCCCTTGTAATCGGAAAGCTTGATGTTCTTGAATTCTTCGCCTACAAGGGCGGTGGCTGCGAAATCAGGGGCAGGCATAGTTACTTTTGCGGACATGGATAATCCTCCAGTGATGTTGATTGATAAATGGGCCTTTTAGTATGCCCTCCGGTATATTACTAGAGGTTATAATATGAACTACACAAGTTTTGTTGGTCGTATTTTCGAAAAGAATGGTGTTAAAGGTAATGACACCTAGATTTTAACCACTAGCATAGAAATATGGAACCAACTCCAACCATTTTGTTTAAGAACCATACAGGCGAAGAGCTTGCAGTTTTGCTTGCGCCTTTTGGGGTTAACCCTAAGTTAGCAGGTAAACTGCAATCTGCAATTCTTAGAAACGCACTTGATGAAGTTCCCAAAGTAATTGAGCAAACTTCTTGGCGGGTTCTTAAAAAAGTTGAAAATGCCACTCGAATTCCCACACTTCAGCTGATCGATAAACAAGTTTCCCCGCGCGATGGGTTTACCAAGTACCTTTTCAAAGGTGAAGGTGATGAGCCTTTTGAAACCGTGCGCATACCTCTTTTACATGTGAAGGGGCAGGAAAAATATGTTGTCTGCGTTAGTTCCCAGGTTGGTTGCGCCATGGGTTGTGCTTTTTGCGCCACGGCTAAGATGGGCTTTCGCAGAAACTTGCAGCCTTGGGAAATTGTCGATCAAGTAATTCAAATCCGTAAAGATTCTTCTTATCCTGTAAGGGGCGTGGTTTTCATGGGTATGGGCGAACCCATGTTGAATTACGATAAAGTGATTCAAGCTGCAACGATTTTGCGTGAACCATGTGGCTTGGCCATAGATGCTCGCAATATCACCATTTCCACTGTTGGTGTGGTTCCTGGCATACGAAGATTTACCCGTGAGAAACAACCTTACAGGCTTGTTGTTTCTCTAACCTCTGCTAATTCTGAAAAACGCAAGTCGCTTCTCCCTGTTGAAAACACGCACTCGCTTGAAGAACTTATGAGTGCGATTAGGGAATATCAAGAATATTCCGGAGTTCGAATGATGCTTGCATGGACGATGATGTCTGGAATCAACACTTCGCCTGAAGATGCCAAGGAAATCGCCCGCTTGACTGCAGGAATGCCAGTGAAAATTGATTTGATTGATGTCAACGATCCCACAGGGGTGTTTTTAAAACCAAGTGCTGAAGAGCTGAATACCTTCCGTGATGCTCTTAATGAAGAGCTTCGTCAGCCTGTGGTTAGGCGTTATAGTGGCGGGCAGGATATCAACGCAGGGTGTGGCATGCTTGCAGGCCTTCACATGGTTGAACCAGACAAAACCTCCTGCGCTTCTTTGCCTAGCCGTTCCTGAAAAACAAAATAAAAGGTAAAAAAGGAACCCGCAGCTCGGTGACTAAAGGTTCGCCCAGTAAGTCTGAACTTTTGGACCGCTACAACCATTCGCCCTCGTCAAACCTTGTTTTTGCACCAAATGATATAGGAAGCAAGCCTCGAATTAAGCTCAGACTCATTGACACCCAGATCGGTGAGCGACCTATTGATGCGGTAGTTCTTTCGTTCTCGTGGAGGATGCTCAAGCGGAACATGAGGCAGCAATTCGGTGTCGCCAAAGCAGAAGCCATAAACCTCCAACATCGTAGATTGTAGGTCTGCAACGAAATCCGCAAACCGAATCACAATACGCTTTGGCCCATCCTTTCGGCTGAACCACTCCTGCTCTACTTCGCAATATTCGGTTTCGGTTCTGGTCAGGGCGTCTGTAAGCCATGCCCAGGGAATCGGGCCAAGTGCGGAATCATGCGGATTGACTTTCATGTAGTTGATCGCACTTTGAAGCCTTGCGGCTGGTTCACGAATCATGGAGATGAACGAAGCGTCGGGGTACTTACACGCCAGTGCGTCAGCAGCACACAAGAAATGCCCCTTCACGAAAAATCGCCGCCGTTCTCCATCAATGTCGTTTCCAGAATAGACAAGCGTTTTCCTTGCGATGCGGTCGAACAATTGGATGAACTCCACTTCCCAGAGTGTGCGGTTATGGGGAGCGATTCGGGCAAACCCGAAATCTTCCACTACCACGTCCGGGCCTAAATAGAATGCGAGTGAATTGAAATGGTTTGTGTAGAGCGCTAGATCAAAAGTGTCTGTCCGAAACGGATCGCCCTCATGCCGCTCCAGAAATTCTTGTGGAAGTTGCTGCTCCAGCCAGCGATGGAAGGCATCTTTCGACACAATTCTTCCGATGGTAAACGGGGCCAGTTTCCATAGCCAAAGATACGGGAAGAAGATCTGCAAGAGATTGGGAGTGGCCATCCTTCGGTCGTCCTCTAAGTAGCGAGCCAATTGCGTACTACCACTGCGTGCAGCACTGATTTCGATGAGCGGAGCGACGATTGTGGTGGAACCGAGAACCCGTCCGAAAAACAATTCGTCTAAAAACCAGGCTATCCCGAGAACTGGAGCAAGGGCGACCTTGTGCAAGATTGTAATCGTAAGCAAGCATCGCTTGCCAAAAGGAAGGCCCGGAGAGGGTGGCCTAATTGTCCATGTCAGATGTAGATAGCGTCTCACCTGCCAGAGTTTCGGGACATTCGGAGGGCTCCCCCAAACCAATGCACCAAGCCAGTAAAGGGGCCAAAGTGGGGCCGTGATGATTGCCAGCAGAACAAAACCTGCCGTTCGTCTAACAAGCCATATTAGAAAGCCAAGTACGGCTGTCTTTGACAGCTCGGGATCGCCGGGCAGATGTTTTGGGGTTCGATTCCCAGCCTTCTTTGCTTTTTCCAAGGCATCTTCCGGCGACATGGTTGCACTGACTCTGGAAAAGTAGATTGTGTGTTAATCTCGTAATGTATAGGAAAAAATATTCATTAAACGAGGGTAAGCAACGAAGAAGCCAAGGGCGGTGCCTTCTTCACGACACCTTGGTTTTCTGGTTCTAAGCACCTTGTGGGCTTTTCAGGGAAGATCACTTTATCTTTAAATAAGCCTATCTAATTCGGTTGGCCGGGTAATTGAACTGGGGCGGGGCTGCCCTTCGATCCTTTCACTATTCCTACTAAATCGATGCCCCCAACTGGCACTGCCATCTGAAATACTTCGCCATACTCAAAACCACAACGGCTGCCCATTGCGTTATTAAGCCCCATCACGGTATGTCTAATTTTGTGAAAGCGTTTTTCGTCAAACTGCGATTGATAGCATTGGACTGAAGCCATTTTCTTTTCAATCGTAGAGCTTATATCGATGGTGAAAGAACCGGGGAAGTGCCGGATTTCTGCATCGAAGGGGAAGGGCGCATAAACCAAATGGGTGATACGATGGGGTGGGGTGTTGCCAAATTTCTCATCCCATTTGGTGAGTTGGGAAGAAAATCTTGAAGCCTCGATAAGTAATTGTGCTTGGTAATGATCAGGGGAAGCTGCGGGTGTTCTGCCACTGGTGCCTAGAAGGATATCGGGTTTTAGTTTTCGTAAAAGAGTTGCGAGGGCAAAGCGATTTTCGGGGCTATCCATGAGAATGCGGTTGGGCAAGCCTAGTTGAAATCGGGCCTGAACTCCAAGTGTAATTCTTGCTTGTTCTGCTTCTTTTGCCCTTATTTCTTCAGATCCCCTTGGGGTTGGTTCACCAGTGGTTAGGTCTATAATTGCGACTTTGTAGCCTTGCGAGGTAAGCATTGCAAGGGTACCGCCGCAGGTTATTTCGAGGTCATCGGGGTGGGCTGCTACAGCAACAACATCCCATTTTTCATCAAGATTTGCAGTCATTGTACGCTCCGGAGAAAGATTAAAATCTTTTCATAATGATGGTTTAACATAAAAAATCAGAATTTCTCTCATGATTTATTCACGAGTCATCTGTTATCGAGGATAATAGATATGAGTGTGATTAAAAAGCCGAATGGGGAAATGTCGTGAAAATTCTTCTGGTTGAAGACCACAAATTGCTAGCAAGATCTTTGAAACAAGCTTTAGAGGAAGATGGCTTTGCTGTTGACCTTGCTGTTGCAGGGGACGAAGCCGATGCCAAGGCCCGTGGTGCTATTTATGATGTTGTTATTTTAGACCTTATGCTTCCGAAGATTGATGGTCTGACCTTGTTAAAAGGTTGGCGCAAGGATGGGCTTACTTTTCATGTTCTTATTTTAACAGCGATGGGCACATTAGAAGATAAAGTGCTGGGATTAAACCTCGGAGCGGATGATTACCTTCCGAAGCCTTTTGAATTGACTGAATTTCTTGCCAGGGTTCGAGCTTTGGTTCGGAGGGGTCATCAAGCGAAGGATCCAATTCTTCGCATTCATGATTTGGAAATAGATACAGGAGCACGAAGTGTTCGTAGGGCGGGCAAAGATATCTATCTTACTCCCAGAGAATTTTCCTTGCTTCGGTTTCTTTGTTACCATCGGGGCAAGGTTGTAACAAGATCGATGGTGTGGGAGCATTTGTATGATGAAAATGATGATAATACCTCTAATGTGGTGGATGTATATGTCAGGTATCTGCGCAATAAAATTGACAAGAACTTTACCCCGCCTTTGATTCTCACGCGCTGGGGCGAAGGATACATGATCAAGGGTGATTAAGATGCGATCGATCCGGTTTTCATTAACGATATGCTTTCTCGCACTGCTGGCGTTTTCGCTGGGTGGGGCGTCGTTGATGGCGTATCGAAGTGCCTCGCGTAATCTGGAAGGCCGTCTTAGCATTCAAAAAGAACTGGCCCAAACCACCTACAAAGACCGCTGCAGAGATGAGGAAAACAGGCTTGATGATGCTCTTTTATTTCAGGCCCAGACACTCGCAAGGCTTGTGCAATTTCATGTTGATTGGGGCAAATTAAGATTCCTGGAACTACACACCCTTGGCTTGCTGGCTGCGCCTGCTAGCTCTAGCGCTTATGTTCAGGCTCCTATTTGGGCGCTTCAAGGTACTCGCGGTTTTGCCTTTGATTTATTTCGAAGGGCAACTCCCTCTATCCGTTTTGATCCTGCTGAACTTTTAACTCGACTGGATGGTCAGGTTGCAGAGTTTTTTCAAATTGATACCGCTTGGAATGCCTCTTACAAATCAAATTCCCTAGAGGCTATGAGCATGGCAATCAATTTGGCGACCTTTGCACCAGACGAAGTGCTGCATTGGGAATATGAAGATATGCAGTTGAGTGAAAGTTTAAAGGTGCGGAGGGTTGTGCTGAAGGCATCGAGATTTTTACTGGGGCCTAATTTGCCTTCGCTTCCTCGCAATCGTAATCCAGGGCCAAACAGGGGCGCAGAACCTCTGCCTCCGCCCCGCAATAATATTGCTGCAGATGCTTCATTTAGGCCTGCAATTTTTATCCAGTGTGCCTATGACTTAGCAAAACGCGATGCTTTGTTTGCTTCTTTCGCACAGCAACGAGATGAGGACATTCTTAACTTTGCAAGCGAACATAAAAAAGATCTCGAGGGATTTCGTGGCATGCTGGCTGCGATAAATCTACTTACCTTTCTTGCAGGTGGGGGCATTTGCTTCTGGCTTGTAAGGGTTGGCCTTGCTCCGTTAAATCTTTTTACTGTTGCAGTAAGCCGTATCAATGAAAAAGATTTCAATCTTGATATCACTGACAAACAGTTACCCGAAGAATTAAAACCCATTGCAATCAGGTTGGGACTTACTTTAGACCAGTTGAAAAAAGCATTTGCCCGAGAGAAACAAGCCACCGCAGATATCTCTCATGAATTACGAACACCGCTTTCTGCAATGCTTGCAACACTGGATTTGGCACTGCGAAAAACCAGAACCGTGGAAGAATATCGGGTGATGTTGGAAGATTGCAGGGAGAGTTGCACCAACATGCACAAGGATGTTGAAAGGCTGCTTACGCTAGCGCGATTGGATGCGGGTGCAGATCCATTCCGCCCAGAGTTATTTGATCTTTCTCATTTGGCTTCTGATTGTGTCAAGATGCTTTCACCTTTGGCTCAATCCAAGGGGATTGAACTTCAGTTTGAGGGTGAACCAAATCTTGATATTCAATCTGATCCAGGCAAATTAAAAGAGATTCTAGTTAATCTGCTTCATAACGCTGTTCAATACAATAAGCCTTCGGGCAGTGTGTTTTTAAGATTAAGCTCGCGCCCAGGATCAATCATCATAGAAGTCGAAGATAACGGAATCGGAATTGAAGCTTCGAAAAAGAATATGATTTTTGAACGTTTTTTCCGAGTGGATGCTTCTAGAAGCCATGGCGATTCCACTAACTGTGGATTGGGGTTAGCCATTGTAAAAGGGTATGCAGAGTTACTAGGTGCAGGCCTTGAAGTAACTAGTGAACTAGGTCAGGGATCAACATTTAAAATCGTTTTACCGGCACCTTTAATCAAAGAAGCTTTTGCTGCAAGTAGATTATAGCCGGGTTATTTTTTCGAGAAGTCGGGCAACTTGCCTGCGGTTACTTCTTTTTCCCATTCGTCGAGTAATGGCCAACCGATGGCGCAAGTGCCAAAATCCGCCATGTATTGATACTCGGTCAATCGATTGATGGCCTTGGTAATGATTTTCTGATCGCGTTTAAAAACAGGGCCATGGCTTGGAAGCAGGAACTGCGAGTCATCTGCAAGGATTCGTTTCAGCGATGTAATAAAGTCAGGAATGTTCGAGCCATGATGCGCATCGATCACGCCCACGCAGCTATCTTTATAAATGTTATCGCCACTGAAAAGCAGGTTGCCCATTTTAAAACTGAGCTGCCCTTGGGTATGGCCTGGTGTGTGCCAGACTTCCAATGTTTGATCGCCCACTTGGATTTTATCACCTTCATTTAGAACGATATCCACTTTACACTTGGGCATGGGGATTTCTATCCCTTGGGCCTTGATGGTGGCGTAGGTAACTATTTCATCACCTGTTTCAATTGGTTCGACACTTGCGGGGTGCGCTGCAATTTTGGTTTTAAGTAGTTCGCGTGCCTTGGCAGATCCCTGAATGTGGTCTGCATCTGCATGGGTTGCAATGATCATCTTGCAGTTGGATAGATTGAAATCCATTTTTCGAAGTAGATCGACGATGGTATCCAGACTATCTTCAAAGCCTATATCGATTAGAATGAATTCAGACCCGCCATCAATGAGGTAAACATTAACACCTAGCCTGCGACCAGCTTGGTAGTTTAGTTCGATGACATTAGGGAACAAGTATTTTCGTTTCAGCATATAATCATTAAACCTAGTTGAATTGTGTGATAGTTATCTTATTTGATTGTACCGGTATTAACAAGTGTTAAGCGAAAGCTCCAAGGTTGACGCAATTTTCAAGCCCTTCTCGGAAGGAGGGAAATTGCAGAGTCTTAACCAGTTCTCTTTTAAGTTTGAGGTTGGAAATACGCCTGTTGGTTCCTTCATGCGGGGGTGCAGGCTGATCGGGGCTGGGAAGGACGAACTTGGGTGGTGCTGCTTTTAGGAGCAAAGCTAGATGGTTGTAAAAATCACGCCTCAGGGCAGGTTCATCATCGCTTGCATTATAGGTTTCACCAGTTTTTCCATCACTCAGGGCAGCTAAGCATGCCTTGGCGCCATCGGCTACATGCATCAGGTTTAAATATCTATCTGGGGAGCAAACGATAGGTTCGCCTGCCAAAATAGCTTTGCCTCGAATTAATCTGCCTGGGCCATAGATTCCTGAAAACCTTAGTATGATCGCTTCGGGAAGTATGCTTCTTAATTTGTTTTCAGCTTCCAGCACGATTCCGCCCGAACCCTCTGCAGGAATGGTTGGCGATTTTTCATCGACCACTTCGCCCTCGTTTTGGCCATATACGCTTGTGCTGCTGACATGGACAAATCGGCCTTTGAAGTTTTTAGATTGGAGGTATGTTGCGATGCCTGCAAGGCCATCAACATATACCTCGCGCATTGATTTTCCTGCGCTGCGATCCATGCCCACGCAATGAACCACGCCGTCTACGATAGGAAGGTTGGCATAACTATCCTGATTAGTTACATCGCAAATAACCGGGGTTATTCCTTTGGATATCAACGCATCAGCACGGCTTCGTGTGGTTGCAAATACCTTGATTCCCTTGGCTATTGCATTAGCAGCAATGACATTTCCCAAATAACCGCACCCAATGATTAGAATTTCTTTCATACTTTTCTACCTTCCTCTTACTCCATTGTAGGCTATGCCCATAGAATTAATATTATGCGGTTAAACCAGTCGTTGATCTTTGGTACGCTTGATTCTTTAATGCTAGTGGAGATTTAATGCCCATGGCCAACAACGATAGTCATTCTAGCGAAAATAACCATTCGCCAAACACTGTTTTTGAATCCTCTGCCACATATCGCATGGCATTAAGCCAATTGGAATCGGTGGCTCAACTTTTGAAAATCGACCGGGGCATTCTGCAAAGGCTTTCGGTCCCCAAGCGAGCTATGATTGTAAGTGTGCCGGTTCGCATGGATGATGGGTCCACCCGGGTTTTTAATGGTTACAGGGTGCAACATAGCCTCACCAGTGGGCCTTCCAAGGGCGGATTGCGCTACCATCCTTCTGTAGATTTGGGGGAAGTTGCGGCACTTTCCATGTGGATGTCGTGGAAGTGTGGCATTATGAATCTGCCTTTTGGCGGGGCCAAAGGCGGTATCACTTGTGACCCAGCGTCTCTTTCAATTGGTGAAAAAGAACGACTTACCCGAAGGTTTACGGAAGAAGTTCTTTCTATTATTGGGCCGAGAATGGATGTAATGGCGCCTGATATGGGTACCGATGAGCAAACCATGGCTTGGATCATGGACACCTACAGCATGAAGGTGGGGTATGCGTGCCCGGAAATTGTAACAGGGAAACCCGTTGAGCTAGGGGGTTGTTTAGGGCGCAGAGAAGCTACTGGACGAGGTGTTACCTTTTGTATTTTGGAAGCGCTGAAGGATCTCAACATTAAACCTGAGGAAGCTACTGCTGTGGTTCAGGGGTTTGGTAATGTTGGGGCGATCACCTGTGCTGAACTTTCTCAAAAAGGGATTAAGGTTATAGCTGTTTCGGATAGGTATGGCGCAATTCATAACTCCCTTGGCATCGATATCGTTGAGCTGCAAAATTTTGTATCGGCGGGTAACTTACTTAAGGACTTCCCCAAAGCAAAGCAGATCGATGCGGATGAAATGCTGATACTTCCCTGCACGGTTTTGGTGCCTGCTGCACTTGAAAGAGTGATTCATGTAAAGAATGCTGCACAGCTTAAGTGCAAGATACTAGCAGAAGCTGCCAACGGCCCGACTACCCCCGAGGCGGATGCCATCATTAGTAAAAGTGATATTTATGTAATCCCGGACATTTTGTGTAATGCGGGTGGTGTTACGGTTTCGTACTTTGAATGGGTGCAGGATATTCAGCAATTGTTATGGAGCGAAGAGCAGGTTAATCATAAATTATACGAGTTGATGATTAATGCATTCAGGCGGGTGCGAGATTTGGCGTTGAACAAGAAAATATCGATGAGGTTGGCGGCTCTATCCTTGGGGGTAGAGAAAATAGCCCGTGAAAAGATCAAACGGGGCTTGTTTCCCTAAAATACTTTTAGATCAATCTGGAGAGTTTATGCCGGTTCAAATTTCCCCTGCAACCCTTAAAGAATGGCTCGATCAGGGGCATAGTATTTATCTTCTTGATGTCCGAGAACCTTGGGAAAATCAGTTCGCTGCCATTCCTAATAGCGTTTTGGTATCTTTGGGCGACCTTTCCAATAGTTTGGATGAGGTAACACCTCCTAAAGATGCTAAAGTTGTTGTTTATTGCCATCATGGGGTTCGAAGCTTATCTGGGGCTGCAATTCTCGAAAATGCAGGCATAACCCCTGCTTATTCACTTGCTGGCGGCATTGAGGCTTGGTCTTGTGAAATTGATCCAAATATTCCCAGATATCGCTAAAAAAGGGGCAAATATGGCTTCTTTAAGTCATTTTGATGATCAGGGCGCCAGCAGAATGGTGGATACTTCGAATAAAGAGGAAACCCAACGCCTTGCTAGGGCTAGTGCCATTGTTCGAATGGAAGAATCTACGGCCGAGTTAATCCGGAACAAAGAGCTTTCCAAGGGCGATGTTTTAGAGGTTGCAAGGTTAGCGGGCATTCAGGCTGCCAAGAAAACTTGGGATCTCATTCCTCTATGCCATCCCTTGGCAATTACGGGTGTAAAACTTGATTTCTCGTTTTTTGAGAAAAACTTGCTTAGAATAACTGCAGTGGTAAAAGTATTTGGCAGGACAGGGGTCGAAATGGAAGCCCTTACGGCTGTTAGTGTTGCTGCCCTTACGGTTTATGATATGTGTAAATCTGTGGATAAAGTTATGACCATTACGGAAATCCGGTTAGATGAAAAGACTGGTGGAAAGAGCGGTTCATTTGTCAGGCAATAATGACAAACCGCATTCCGATCTCCATGAAATGGGCCATAATATGAACGCCTCATTGATGTACTCCACATTTTTTACTCCCGAACGATATGACTCAATGCTCCCGATTCGTTCAGACCTTGAACAAGTCGAACGCATTATCTCGCGCGAGCTTATTTCTAGGCATAAAGAATTCACCGACATCCTTGATCATGTGAGTCAATACAAAGGCAAAAGGCTTCGCCCTGCTCTCCTTCTTGCTTGTGCTCATGCTTGTGGTTTAGTCAATGAAAGCCATTGGGTTTTGGGCGCTTCTGTAGAACTGATTCATACAGCTTCCTTGGTTCATGATGATGTTTTGGATTCTGCTCATATGCGCAGGCATTTGCCCGCTGTTCATACCCTTTGGGGAACCAAATCTGCTGTTTTGCTTGGAGATTGCCTTTTCACTAACGCCTTCCAAATGACTAGTAATTTAGAAAACAACCGTGCTTGCAAGGTTATTGGTAGAAGTGCCCACCGGATTTGCGAGGGCGAACTTTTGCAAAGCTTTCATTCGGGTGATATTAACATCACTGAAGCCACCTACCTTGATATCATTGATGGCAAAACCGCAGAAATGATTTCTGCAAGTTGTGAATTAGGTGCTGCTTACGCTGGGGCGAGTGAAGCGGTGATTGAATCTATGGCTAGTTTTGGTCGTAATCTGGGCATGGCTTTTCAAATCGCTGATGATATTCTTGATCTTGTTGGCCATGAAAATCAAACAGGCAAATCTCTTGGCACCGACCTCGATCAGAAAAAACTTACTTTGCCACTCATATGGCTTTTGCAAAATGGCCCTAATGTAGAAAAGAATAAGATTAAAAGTTTGCTTGAGAAAGATTCTACCGCACAGAGAGTCCAGATAAAAAAGCTTCTAAGTGATTCTGGTGCAATTGATTACGCCAAGAACAAGGCGGAACAATTTATTGCATCTGGCAAGAGGGATTTGCAGGCACTTGCTCCCTCGGCATTCAGAAACATTCTGCATCTTATCACAGATCAGATACTAAACCGTTCCTGCTAATTGCAATTTATAGTCAATGATATGTTGAAGAGTTTGCTTAATTGAAGTGGATTCTTTTAGTTCATTTATTTGAGGTTATGCCAAACATAGAGGTTTTCCACTTTCTTGCGGGCCCACTCGGTTTTACGCAGAAACTTAAGGCTCGATTTAATGCTTGGATCGTGCGTGAAGCAATTAATGGTGATACGGCTACCAAGTTCTTGCCAGCCATAATATTCAACCAACTCGGTCAGAATTTTCTCGAGCGTGATTCCGTGCAGCGGATTGTTTTGCTGGTAATTATCCATTTTGTACATGAATCCGAATCATTCGACTATTGGGAACATAAACACCCGCTTTATCAGGGTCGGGGATAACCCATTCCTAATTATATGTTTTGCGGGCATTTATCCAAAAGATACTGCGGAAGTGCGATGGATTGTGAAAACATAAATCAATCGATTGCTGCGAACCTCCAGGTTGGGACGCTGGGTGGGTATACACCGTTATAAAAGGCTTCGGTTCCAATAGATTCTAATACCTTCTTAAGGGCATGCCTGCGAACCGTTATGTAGTAATACTCACATCGTGAATCCCTAATGTAATCCCAAACTTGGTAGAGTTGATCGGTTTCTTTAATAACTGCATGAAGATCTTCACCAAATGCAGGCTCGAGATTCACTCTTGCGCTAAGGTGATGCCTATAAGCACGGTTGAACCCTAGCATTTCTTGGATGACTAAGCGATCAGGGAATCGCATGGAATCAAACACCAAAGGGGCATCATATAGCTCGTTGTAGCGTTTTTTAAGGAGTTTTACATCCGATTGAAAATCAGATGACCTAAGCAAAATGTATTGGTGTTCACGCGGATCTAGAATTTCGAAGTTTAAGGCGATTGCCTGAACGAATGGAGAGAGATCAGCTTCGTCTTGAATTGATTTCTCGGAGTCTGACATTTCTAATGGGGATAATAACAACATTCCTGCGAGTATGAACTCTGATAGTGCCATGACTGTTTCTCCTCATGAAAGTTACCGGAATGGAACAAAACATGAACCGAGATCAATGCTGGCCTACTTAATTATAGGTAGGCTACGGGACGTTTTTTCACCTGCTTTACAACGAAATCTTTATTTTTGAACCTGACTAAAACTAAATCCTGATATCTAATCAGCAAAGTTAATGCCAAACCTTTAATTCTTTAAAATCGAAGATTATTGGTTCAGAATTGACCTATAAACGCCATATACCTGATTCCAAACCTACTTTTTAGTGCTTAGATGTTGGGCGTTTGCAGCCTGCCTTTTAAGCGAACCCCAGATTCTTTTGGTGGCATTTTTATTTTAAAAATCTTTAAGTCCTTATTTAATAATACTTTATGGGTTATTATCTGGATTTCTAGCACTGCTGGCATACCGTTTGCTTCACTTATCTTCCGTGTTTTCTTAATACTTTGCATCTTTTGAGGATTGTAAACATGAAAAGGGTTCTTTTTTCTTTGGTGGGATTTCTGCTTTTAAGCAACCTCTCATCTCTCCATGCGCAGGCGGCACCTGAAAAGGAAAAGCCTGCACCGACGATTGCTGAACTTGCGGAAGAGCTCAAAAAAGTAAAAGAAGAGGCTGATACAGCTATTGCTGAGGCCAAACTTGGTGGCCATAACGCCTGGATGCTTACTTCCTCCGCATTAGTCATGCTTATGGTTCCTGGGTTGGCATTGTTTTATGGTGGTATGGTTCAACGAAAGAATGTTCTTGCAACCATGATGGAAAGCATGGCTTCCCTTTCCGTGGTGGGTGTTTTCTGGATCGTATGCGGCTACGGTTTGGCCTTTGGCCCTTCCGTATTTCAATGGGGCGATGGTGGTTTAATTGGCTGGCACCCTAAGTTTTTCTTTCTGCAGGGTGTGGAAACTGGAGAGGTTCTTCCTGCAACCAGCACCCCTGTTTATACCCATGTCCTTTTTCAAGGTATGTTTGCAATCATCACTCCTGCGCTGATCAGCGGTGCGATTGCTGAACGCATTCGATTTGTTCCTTTCACCATATTTTCAATTCTTTGGGTTACCATCGTTTATTGCCCCTTGGCTCACATGGTTTGGGCTTTCGACTGGTTCTATGACAAACCACTTGATGAAGGCCTTGGCTTAGGTGGTTCTGCGATTGGCCTCTTGGGCAAATGGGGCGCTCTCGACTTTGCAGGTGGAACCGTAGTTCATATTGCAGCAGGATTTGCTGGCTTGGCTTGTTCCTTAGCGCTTCGTAGACGAATCGGTTTCCCTTCGCATGTAGTTCGACCTAACAGTATGGTACTTACCCTTCTTGGCGCAGGCCTTTTATGGTTTGGATGGTTTGGCTTTAACGGTGGTAGTGCAGTTGCTTCCAACTTCCTTGCTACATCCGCTTTTGCTGCTACACAAGCTGCAGCCGCTGCTGCGGGGTTAAGCTGGATGTTGGTGGAATATCTTCATAAAGGTAAACCTACCGCTCTGGGCCTCGCCTCCGGTATTGTTGCTGGCTTGGTCGCTGTCACCCCCGCTGCTGGATATGTCTACATTTGGGGTGGTTTGATTATCGGCTTAATTGCTGGCGCATTTTGCTACGGTGCAGTTCAGGTTAAATCAATTCTGGGTTATGATGATACGCTCGATGCCTTTGGTGTGCATGGCGTTGGTGGGTTTCTAGGTGCAATTTTAACAGGTGTATTTTGTTTCTATTCGGTTAACTCCATGGGTACGGATGGTTTTGTTACCCCTGAAGCAACCGTCAAGAAGCAAATTGCTGAACTTGAAAAGAAGGCTGAACCAGATCGTTCTGCTGGCGATAAAGCCAACATCGCAAAGCTCAAGGATTGGACTCCTACCGGGCAGGTGATGATTCAAATTAAAGCTAGCATTTTTTCAGCTTTGTTCGCCTTCGTCCTTAGCTATGCTCTTGCAATGGGCGTTCAAGTTATGACCGGTTTTAACTTTACCACCGATCTTAACTCTGAATCGGAGGGCCTTGATGAAACGGAGCACGGAGAAACCGGCTTTGACTTCGGCACCACTTTCTCAGCCGCTAAATCTGGCCAACCTCGTTCTGCACTTGCACCATCCAACAAGGTCAAGGGATATGTCATAGCCCTTGATGGGCCCAAGCAAGATGATGTTCGAAAAGCTTGGTCTGAAATGTGTCAGGCTGGGAAAACCCCACCAACTGATGATTTTAAGAAGGTTTATCCTTTTCTTACAACCATCGATGGGAATAAGTTCAAGTTCAGGGGCGGCGACCCGAATCACATCAAGGATTCTCTGTCGCATTTGTTCCAGAAAAAATTGAACACTCCTGTAAAGGCCACTGTGGAAGCGTAATTTCCTCGGAAGACCAGCCAGCCTTATCTAGCTGGCTGGAATTCCTCCCTAACTCTTCATCCCATATTTCTTATTAGAAGTGAGTATTTAAAAATGAAAATGATAGTTGCGATCATTCGTCCCGAACGACTCGAGGAAGTCCAAGCTGCTCTTAACGAACGCGATGTTTACCTTATGACGGTTACCGAAGTTCGAGGTTGTGGCAGGCAGCGGGGCTACACCGAAGTTTATCGTGGTGCAGAGATTCAAATCAAGTTACTTCCAAAGCTTAAAATCGAAATTGCTGTTACCGATGCTTTTGTGGAAGCCACCATTGAAGCCATTGTGCACGCAGCAAGAACTCCTGAAACGGGCCAGGTTGGCGATGGGAAAATATTTGTGCTTTCCCTTGAAGATTGTGTTCGCATCCGAACCGGGGAAAAAGGCGCCATCGCTATCGGGCCATGATTTTCTCCTGATTCTAATCAAAATAAGGCAGGGGCAAGGATGCTCCTGTCTTTTTTTATTTCATGCTTTGCTCTGTCAGCCATTGTTTCCAATCCGATTGCGATTTCTTCACCTTCTCAGTAATTGAGAAATCATCCGGACCGAAGTCTTTTCCACCCGCTATTTTAACCAATGCCTCTCGCACTGCCTTTTGTACTCCTGCATTTGAATCTGAAAGTAAGGGCACCAAATCTTCCGCACCCTTGAGCGCTTTTAAGTTACCCATGGTCTCTGAAGCTTTTTGTCTTAACAAGGGGTTGGCGTCTTTTAAAAACTCTTGCAGCTCTACGGTCTTTAATTTTCGCATCTTTTCCTGCAGCAACTTTGTTGATGGCTCTTTCACTTCAGGATAAAAACTTACTGCAAATAGTCCTAATCCTTGGAGCGATTCATGATCGCCACGCCTTCCTAATTCTTGTGCCATCAATTTATGCTTCTGTTGGTTTTCTTCTTCCTGCAATGATTTGAGCATTTCTGCGACAGTCATGTTCAACAACCATTTGGGAACCGGGGGCTTGTTTGCAAGCACCGCTTTTCTTCTCATGGTCACCCCAAGCCTCATGTCTTGTAGCAAGGGTGCGTGCCTGCTTCCTTCCAAAGCGGAAGTTAATTCATCCCGTGCGTAATCCAGCAGCTCATCATCCTCTGATTTCATTAGGAAGCTTTTCAACTTCTGGCTGATCATTGCGACTGGGCAGCTATGCTCTAGTTTTGCGGATGTTTGCAGGCCTCGGAATAATGCTGGAATAGACTCTGAAGTGAGCTTCAAAAAATCATTTTTCGCCTTCAAACCCTCAGCGCCTGGCAATTGGCCTAGATCATACTTGATGAATTGATTGACGATTTTATCATAGCGTGCCTCTTCGGCTTCGCTAAGCAGGGGAAGGCTTGGAGCAAGGGGGTGGGGCTCCCTTTTGGCTTGAATCGGCCCTTTTTGCCCCAATATCAGCAGTATTAACAGGAAATATGACATCTTTTCACCTTTTCCTTGATTCCTAAACATCAATATCCGGTTTATTTATGACGCTGCCTACACAAATCTCTCTTTCATACTTCACATTGTTTCCTTGACTGCATCACGACTTACCCCATAAATTGGAAGTACGCAATCTGTCAAGGAAGCTCGGCTGCGTTTTGGCTTGATTTTACACTAACCCGTAGCTTCCTGAACATGCATCGTGAAATCTCTCAATCGGACAAGGCTTTTCAAAGTGAAAGTAGAACTTCACTCTACCTTCTTACAGTCATACTTGGCTTCCTAATCGGGTGGGATATTCTGCCCTGGGTTTCATCCCGCATCGAACTATGGACGGGTTTGGCCATCCCTTCTTTTCCCAATGAGGTTCGTGGTTTTCGGATCGCTCTAATTGCTGCAATCCTTGGCGGGGCACGGGTGCTTTATGGTTCGCTTGATTCTCTTCTTCAGGGAAGAATGGGCGCAGACCTTGCACTCGCTATCGCTTGCATTGCTGCGATTTTAATTAGGGAACCCCTCGTTGCTGCAGAAGTTGTATTCATTGGCCTTGTTGGTGAATGTCTGGAAGGTATCACTTTTGATCGAACTCAAAAAGCCCTGCGGGGAATGCTCGAACTTTTTCCGCGCAGATGCTGGCGTCTCGATGCCTCGGGTAATGAAGAACGCATTCTTGTTGGAGATCTTAAAGTTGGCGATACCGTCAGAGTTAAACCGGGCGCCCGCATTCCTGCGGATGGTCTTATCATTGATGGCACTTCCGAAGTAAACACCGCTGCCCTTACAGGTGAAAGTATTCCCCATCTGAAAACTTCGGGTGATACCATTCTTGCAGGCTGCTTGAATGGCTTGGGCGCGCTCACCTTCACGGTTCTTAAAGTTGGTAATGATACCGCTGCAGGCAGGGTTTTCGACCTTACCGTAAAAGCCCTTGCTTCGAAAAATAAAATCGAGCGAACTGCAGATCGACTTGCACGATGGTTTCTTCCTGTTGTTCTTGGCTTGGCTGCAATCACCTTTCTTGCGTTCTTAATCGTAAGTCAGTTGGGTTGGTTTCGTAATCCTGAACTTCCCAAGCCTGGCTTTTATACCTCTCTTCGTGCAGCTCTTTATCCTGCTCTTTCCATCCTTGTCGTTGCATGCCCCTGTGCACTTATCCTTGCTACTCCTGCAGCAATGATTGCAGCAATGGGCAGGCTTGCTGGCACAGGAATTTTAATCAAAGGTGGAAACTCTCTCGAACAACTTGCACAAATCAATGCCTTCGCTTTTGATAAAACCGGCACCCTTACTGAGGGCAGATTAGAACTTGGCCAAACTTGGTTTGCAGAGGATGGTTTTAATGCTGATGAGGCCTTACGCTTGGTTGCAAGTGTTGAGCAATCCAGCGAACATCCCTTGGCAAAGCTTCTCGTTCACTCTGCAAAAAGCAAAGGCCTAGCTCTTTCGCAAGCAATTGATTTTAAAGCACTTCCCGGATTTGGGATCGAAGCTTTTATTGATGGTAAAAGCATTCTTGTTGGTACTCCAAGGCTTTTTCTTGAGCGTGGTATTACCATCCCTGATCCAGTAGATGATGCAATCAAGAGTTTTGAAACTACAGGCCAGACTGTAATGGTCGCATCTATCGATGGAAAAGTTCAAGCATTGTTTGGAGCCCGCGATCGCATTCGCCCAGAAGCTGCAGGCGTTATTTCCAAACTGCGCGAAATGGGAATCGAACGCAT
>Ga0255100_1000304_pt1 | contig 20859 bp, 24 predicted proteins | sample Colum_Colum_RepB_2_FD_188449 | JGI IMG/M metagenome (GOLD analysis project Ga0255100, IMG submission 188449) | Freshwater microbial communities from Columbia River, Oregon, United States - Colum_Colum_RepB_8d | ecosystem: Environmental > Aquatic > Freshwater > River | place: USA: Oregon...
GCACCAACAAGGTATCCGTCTGGCGTGAATCAGTGATCACCAATCGCTCGGCGAATTTGAGTACATCGCCCTCTTCAACGATACGATCAACATAACAGCCAGTGGCGAACACACTCATGTCACCGCGCTGCAGCGTGCGCACCACCAGGAAATTGCTGCGGCAGCGCCAGCCGCCGGCAGCGTGGGTTTCAATTTCCAGCGCGCTGATCTGGTGACGATAGCACTGCGGCTCGTACACGTTGATGCGGCGATAACCGGTGACTCTGTCCTGCAGCATGCCGTGGCCTTCGCAGGAGTAGAGCGCCAGTGGCAACCTGGCACGGTGATTTTCGCGGGTGGTGATGGTGTAGCGGCCGTCGGTTGTGAAGAGCTGCGGCCACTCCTCCATGCGATCATCGTCTATCACCTGCACATAGCGCGTCTGCAGTTGCTGGATGCGCAGCATGAGTTGAGCATTGGCAAGGAAGTCAGTCATCGAGCGCATCTCCCATCAGCGTGCGGTAGCCCTGCCAAAAGCCGCGCACGGTGGTTTCGTTGGCGCGTGAATCGGTGACACTGGCGATGTCGCTGCCGCCCATCATCAATATTGCCTGCTCGTCAGCAGCGGCGCCCGCTATGCCGCGCTTCACGTACTCACCGATTACGCCATCTTCCATCGACACATAACCGGCCGGGCCGATCAGGTTGCCCTGCCGCAGCCGCAACGCCCGCAGTTCAGCGTCGTCATCGACGTAGCCGAACACAGTCCAGTGCAGTTCGCTCTTGTCGGGGCCGAGTGGCACCAGTTGCCGCATCGCCAAGGTGTTGTAGATCTGCTGATGCACGCAGGCCGGGAAAATCGATTGGATCGCTACCGTTATGCCGTCGGCATATTCCAGCCGGTGATCAAGCAATTGCGGGCCGGCAAGGCCGATGTCCGGCATTACTGAACGCAACTCTTTGGCGTCGTACCCGCCTTCCTGCAACGAAGCACCTACCGAATAGTTCATGGTATTCCAGCCGTCGTGATTGACGACCAGACCCCCACCCATCGTCAGCCGGTTGAGTTTGAAGGTGGCGTAGAACGCATGCAGGATGGTGGCGTGGTACGAATCACGCGCGTTCTCGGCATAGAGTTTCCAGTTGTTGTGCAGCACCTGATGGTAGTACCCGAGCACTTCAACCGGCTTGTGGAACACCCGCCGCAGTTGTTGGCACATCTCGGGGCCAAGCCAGATTTCCAGTGGTTCGGTTGCATCCGCCAGCGTGCCAAACACCACACCGTTGAATACCTCGCTGCGCACCGGCAACAAACCATGGTCGGCCTTGTTGAAACACGCCGGCATGCCGCCTTTGCCTTCGATGCCCTTCTCGAACGGCACCAGCCGCAAGCGGCCATCAAGGTGATAACTCCAGCCGTGATACAGACAGCGCAGCGTGGCCGCCTGACCGCGTGGCTCCACACACACCAGCGCCCCTTTGTGACGACAGCGGTTGATCATCACGCGCACACTGCCGCCGTCACCGCGCACAACCACAACCGGTGTTTCGCCTATCTGGGTGGTGACAAAACTGCCCTGCTGCGGCAACTCGGCTTCGAGGCACAGGTAGTGCCAGGTTGGCCCTTGAAAGATGCGCTGCTGCTCGACGCGATACAGCGCCGGATCCTGCAGATAGCGATAGGGAATGTGGGAGGTATCAGTCATGGCAAAGTCTCCTCTTGCTGTCAGTTTGTCGCGCGGCGACTGCGAAAGTACCGCCGGCCCATCACGATGATGGCAATGGCCGCAGCCAGCATCGGCAAGGCCGCCAGCTGCATCAGGCTGGCGTAGCTCCAGCCCCAGCTGAGAAGGTAACCACCAACAACAGGACCCAGGATGGAACCGAAACGGCCGATACCGAGTGCCCAGCCCACACCGGTTGAACGCATTTCTACCGGATAGAACAACACAGCGAGTGCGTTGACACTTTTCTGCGCACCGCTGACACAGAAGCCGGCGCAGAACGTCGCTACTGCCAACAGCGCCGGCGTTGCCTGCCCCATCGCAGCCACAAAGCCGGTGCCGGCGAGATACAGTCCCGCCAGCACGTAACAGGGATTGAAGCGATCCATCAGTGGACCCGACAACAAGCCGGCCACAATGCCACCCCACGAAATCAGTGTGCTCATCAGTACAGCATCACGCTGAGTCAATCCTGCATCAGTGAAGAGCGTGGGCAGCCAGTTCTGCAGGAAATAGAACACCATCAGATTGCAGAAGAACACGATCCACAGCAGCAAGGTGCCCTGGCTGCGACCGGTATCAAACAAGGCAGTCACTGGCAGCCGTGTCTCTGCTGCCGGTTGAGCGAGAGTGATCGTCGTATCGTGCCGGGGATTGATGCGTGCGAGCTGCGCGTGTACGCCCGCTGCATTCTGCTTGCGCACCAACAGGAATTGCAGCGACTCCGGCAAGCACCACCACAGCAGTGGCAGCAGCAACAGTGGCATGATTGCGCCGGCAAGAAACACCGAGCGCCAACCGTAGTCGTCGATCAAAGCCGCTGCCAATACACCGCCCACGATGGAGCCCAGAGAGAAGCCGCAGAACATCAGTATCGTCAGCGTGGCACGCAAGCGACGCGGGCAGTATTCACCGGTCAAGGCCAATGCATTCGGCATGGCACCCCCAAGTCCGATGCCGGCAAGAAAGCGCCACAACATCAGATCTGTCACTCCCTGCGCAAAGGCAGTCAGTAAAGTGAAGCCGGCAAACAGAGCAACGCTGAACAAGAGACAGAAGCGGCGACCGTAATAATCCGCCAGCGTACCTACCAGCAGCAGGCCTGCCATCAATCCCACCAGCGATGCCGAAAACACCGGCCCCAGTTGTGCGCGCGGTATGTTCCATTCTGCGCTGAGCGCCGGTCCCAGATAACCAATCACCTGGGTATCGAGTCCATCCAGCAGCACGACGAGTGCGCACAGGGCAATGACGCGCCACTGCAGGCCACTGAGCGGCCAGCGCTCGAGGAGTTCGTCAAGAGTGGTCGCGATTGCCGGAATCGGAGATGTTGCTGTTGGTGCAGAAGTTGTTGTCATAAAAATCCTGGGTGGGCTGCGGCAGCTTAGCCGCAGCCCACCCTGGCAACAACATGTAGCAGATCAAAAATCGCTGTCAGAAGCGGAAGGTGCACGTGTATTTCAGTACCAGCTCGGCACGTTCCGAACTCAGCTCGGTGAAGGTGCCTTCGGAATTGAAGTTGTAGTTGATGACCAGATACAGATCTTCGCCGGCTTGCGGGTTCCAGCGGAAGCGACTGTTGAGACCAACCACTTTCGAACCATTGTCATACTGCATCAGGTTCAGCCACGACAGCTTCGAGTTGTAGGCATAGTTGACATTGAAGCGCACCAGCCGCGTGACGAAATCACCTTGCGGCAGACTGGCATCGGTGTACTGGTATTCGAAACCCATGGCGAGATGACTGTTGGGACGATAATCCAAAGCGCCATTGAGCGTGTTGCGGCTCCCATCGTAATAGCTGCCACTGTTGAAGCTCATGCGTGGCTGCAGCGTATTCTGCTCGGCAAAGCGGATCTCGCCCTGAATTCCGCCAAAGGTGTACTCACCGGCCGGGATGAAGATGCCCGGGCGGATCTGGAAGGGCTTTTCGAGACCTTCCTTGTTCTGATAGCCACCGATGCCGATCTGGCCACCACGGTGGGTGTTGAAGTTGAGCACGCGCCAGAACCATTCTTCCTGCTGCAGTTCGCCGGTATCGAGTTTTTCAGTGTAGTTGTAGCGCATGAACGTGTTCACCGCGCGGAACCACTTGTTGCCCTGCAGGAAGTAGCGGCCACTACCCATGAAGTTGATGCCCTGCACGCCGGTATTGTTGGCGAAACCCAGCGCCGGGTTGAAGTCTTCGCCCAGGTAGTTGTAGCCCAACATACCGCCAAAACCGTTGTTCTGTGTGTCGAAATTGGCCTGTACGCCAAAGGCTTTGTCATCGCCGTCCAGGCCTGTGGTCGAGGACTGCTGGAACCACGCGTTGCCGCGCAGTGTGTGGGAATCCGAGAAGCGGGTGTTCTGGTAGCGGAAATCCATGCCGGCCACACTGTTGTCAGTGCCTCTGGCCGGGTCGCCCTGGGTGAAGATGGCACCGACGCTTGATTCGGACAACACATTGGCGGCAACACGACCAACAAACACTTGTTGCGCATCCAGCGTAGGTGTTTCGCCTTGCTGCACCAGCAGGCTGCCAACGTTCCAGTCGCCGATGCGACCCGTCAGTTTGACGCCGGCGTTGATATCGACCGGAGTACCCATGGGACTGAGACCGATACGACGCGAGTAGAACGGAATGCCGTTCTGGTCGAGACCGCCGAAGCTGAAGATGTCGACATCCTGCAAAAAGAAATCGCGTTTTTCCGGAAAGAACAGCGAGAAGCGCGACAGATTGACCTGACGGTTGTCTACTTCAGTGGCCGAGAAGTCGGTGTTGAGCGTCAGCGCGCCGGTGAGGTTAGGTGTGAACTTGTAGAACACGTTGATCGACGGTTCGATTATCTGCTCTTCGACGCCGGCGGCGTAATTGCGCGAGCTGCCAACGCTGAGTGAAGGCACGATGTCGAGACCACGGCCCTGGCGGATATCGTGGATGCCATAGATTATGCCGGTAGTGGTCGGATTGATGTTGCGGTTGAACGATGACCAGGCGATTTCTTCACGCTTGCGGGCGATGGTGCGCGAAAAGGTGAAGCCCCATTCATCCGACTCGGGATCGAAGTTCAGCGTGTTGAACGGAATCGCTACTTCAGCAGTCCAGCCTGAGCCGTCAATTTTCGATTCCACCTGCCAGATGCCACTCCAGTCCTGGTTGATCTCGCTCGGGTTCTCGTACATTCCCTCACGGCGGATACCATTCGGATTTACCTGGAAGCTGTAGCCAGTGCGGCCGGAATTGAAGGTGTCGAGCACAAACTCGAAGGCGTCGTCACTGTTGAAATTGCCACCCTGAACCAACTGGCGCGAGATGATGCCGTCAGGTTCACTGTCATGCAGGCGCGCAGCCAGATAGAAAAAGCGCTGGTCATAGGCGATCCAGACTTCGGTCTGCTCGCTCGGTGCGCCCTGGTCCACTGGCGAGAACTGGTGAACGTCGGTGATAACGGTCGCCATCTGCCAGATTTCATCGTCGAGCACGCCATCAAGTGTTGGCTTGAGTTCGGTGCGGACTATCTCGATACGCTTGCGCGAGAACGGTGTGGTGGCCTCTTGGGCCGCTTGTGCAATGGTTGATACTGACAATACTGTTGATAACAGTAGCGTCAAAACCAGCGAAGGGTTATTCACTTGGTTGTCCTGACAAATTGAATGGCGATGATTCTGGGAATCAATGAAGCAATAAACATGCAGAGATGTTTTTCTCCGCGGCTTTTCCCCATTGCATCCATATTCAACGCCAACGATTGGCTCTACACGCGGCAGTGTGTGATGCAGTTGGCAATGAATATTCGCGGGATTCGCGACGAGTGCCGCGACATGGTGCAGGAGCGCGCCGTTGCGCTCCTTAATCTTGCATTTTTTTGCGGCCTTCTTTATCGAGCCAACCAACCAGATCATTCCACATCAGTGCGATCTGGTCCGGTTTCGGCATGATGCCGGCCGATGGCAATTCCAGTGTCACCACCGGGATGCTTTTATTGAGCCCGGCATAGTTGCCGAGCGATCCCGGCTAGACACCGAGCTGGTGCAGGTACAGTTCACCGATGTTGCGTGGTGCTTCAGTGGGACCATCGAAATCGAGTATGTGATAGGGCGCATGGACCGACACGATTACGTCCGGCTGGAACTCGATGATCTGGTCGACTATCCACTGTACTTCGGGTTCACTGGCAGCACTGTTGCCAGGGAAACGGCGCGGATTACTGCCGGTGCTTTCCTGCCAGTACTGCACCGCAGTGGCGTTCCAGTCTTCCGAAGGAAAGTTACGATTGAGATCGACGCCATTGGCGTTTTGCCGCTTGGCCTGGCTACCGTCGAGCAGGCCGTCAGGATTCACCAGCGGCGCAAAACGCCAGTGGAATTCGCCTTCGAGCGCATCCGGGGCAAACAAGGAGAGCCATTTGAAGATGATCGAGATCGACGAGTACTCGTCGCCGTGCACCCCGCCCATCAGCAATACCCGGAACGCGTTGTCTGCGACTTCATCCGGCATGTAGTCCTTGAACATCAACGGGCGATTGTTGATGGAATAACCACCACCGAAACGGAACAACTGGTCGAGGCAATCCTTGGTTTCGACACTGCTGAGCTTGTCGCCAATCATGGCGCAAAGTTTGTCGACTTCGCCCTGATGGGCTGCAATCTCTTCCGGCGTCAGCCGGGCTACTGACGACACCGATGCAGTATCGGCAGCCACCTGCGCTAGGGAGCCATCAACTACAGCGGGGGCCAATGATGTTGCGGTTGAGGGAGCTGCTATCTCTGTAGCAGTTTCCAATGTTTGCGGTACCGGGGTTGCGACAAATGTTCCAGCAGCTGTTGCCTCGGTTGTTGCCTTGGGGGATTCAAGAGGGGCTGCAACGGTGGTAACAGCGGGCGCAGCAGCCGACTCATCGGTATCAGATACTTTTGCACATCCCTGCAAAAGCAGCGCAGCGGCACACAGGACGCAGGCTCCCGCCATCTTCCATTGCTTGCTCATCAATTATCGCCTTCGTAAATGATTTTCCAGCCGCCGTCGCCCCAGCGCCAAAGCTGCTGTTTGTTGCCTTTCCAGCGGAAATTGTCGCTGACGTATTGTTGCCTGAATGTCACATTCATTACATCCTGATGCCCTGGCTCGACGATGATATTCACGTCTGTCACCTAGACTTCAATGAAACGTTTACTGTCATTCACCGTGCGCTTGTACAGCGCCCAGGCTGCCTTGTTGCGAGTAAGATCGGAAAAATCATCGGCGTAGAACGCCAGGTAGCCATCATTGTTGCGCGACTCCCACGCGCTCTCCCATGCTGCCAACGCCTGCTGCAGGCTGTGCAGTTGTTGCCGCTGGCGCCCAAGTGGCACCCAGCGCAATTCACGCGGACTCAGCAGCAGGGTCGCGCCAGTTCCGATTTCATCAGTCAATGCAGCAAGGCTGATGTTGTCGAAAATGACGCAGCCTTCGCTGGTCAGGAATGGGCGCTGCTCTTCGGCCTTTGGCAAGCCGTGCAGCCAGATGCCGTGCCCGGTACGCGACTGCAATTTGTCAAACGCATTCGGGTAATCGAGCGGCCAAGCACCGATGCCGTAAAAGTCATCAAGCTCGTTGTCCTGCAGGAACTGCTGTACCCGGTAAATGCCAATGGGCGTTTTTTTATCACCTTCGGTGCGCTTGCCGATGCCCTGCTTGCCGATCGACACCGGGATTCGCTTGCGGATGACGATGCCGGCATCGCCAAGGTTTTCCATCACGTCCAAACGTCCCTGCTCCAGCTCGACCCACAACAGATAGCGCGATGATGGCGCCAGTGCCAACACATCGACTGGCGCCAGCGGCTCCATAGTGCCACGCAGGCCCGACTGGCCCGGCGCCGAGCCATTGAGCGAGTGGTAAAACGTTTGAGGGGATTCAAAATACTGCGCGGGGCGAGAGCCCGCCTGGGCGAATGTCAGGGTTGGGAAAATCGACGGCAAAATCGACAGGGAGGCCATCAGGGCGACGGTGGCACATTGCCCGCTGCGCCTCAGCGCCCGACAATGGCTTGCTAGTCTGTGCAAGAACGCATTTGGCAACGTGTTTCTCCTGTTGTTGATGGCCGGCAGAATACTGGTCGGCCATGGCCAAATCAAGCCGGAAACCACAACAGGTAGCCTTGGCGGGGTACACGCACTACAACAGGTGGTGGAAAGGAGAAAAGCAGGACTCCGCTCTCAGCGCGGAGATTCACCGGCAGGACCACCCGGAGGGGGGGGCATCACGCCGTCTGGTGGCGGCATCCCACCCGGAGGGGGCGGCCCTTGGCGAAAGCCGCCAGGTGGCCGATTGCGGAACTGTTCGCGCAGTTGACGGCGTCGCTCTTCCGGCATGCGCTGGAAATCACTGAAACGATCACGCAGTGCACGTTGCTCGTCAGGGTCAAGATCGCGGAACCGTTCGAAGCGCTCACGGATCTGCGCCTGCTGTTCAGGACTGCGCTCGCGCCATTCCTGCGCCCGCTGCTGTGCCTGGGTACGCTCGTCTGGCGACATACGCTGCCAGCGTTCGGCGCCGCGCAACAGGTCGCGCTGACGCTTGGGCGGCAGCCCGCCCCAGTTCTGTTCGAACGGGGCCAGCAACTGGCGTTGCTCATCACTCAGCTGATCCCAGGCAAGCCCGTCCTGTGCCAAGGCCCACAGCGGCAGCAGCGACAAGACAACAAGGACTAGCAGGCGGTTCATTCGGGTCACCGTAATCAGTCTCAGGATTCAGGCCAGTCTAGTTTTGGGCCAGCCATTGGTAAAACTCATAATCGGCATAGAAATCCAGCGCTTCGTTGGCAGCAAGGATTTCGATGTCTTCCAGTGCAGCGTTGTCAACACCACTTGCCGGGGTGCGCGAGTAAAGGCCTATCGCCAATACCAAGGCACTGGCAGTCGCCAGTGTACCGAACGGCAGCAGCCACTGCTGCAGGCGCGAACGCCGGCGAGCCACGGCTTCACTGCGGATACGATGCAGGCGCGACAGCGTATAGCCGTCAAGCGCAGCACAGCTGCGATCCAGTTCGAGGCGAATCGATACCACTATCGGATCGCGCTCATCGGACGAGCCTGTTGCCGGCTTGTCAAAATCTTCACTGCTCTCTCTATTGCTCATCACACATGGTCTCCCAGCTTTTGCCGCAGCGTAGCAAGCGCGCGCGAGTAATGGGTTTTCACACTGCCTTCTGCACATTTCATCGCTTGCGCGGTCTGCCTGGTGTCCAGCCCTTCCCATGCACGCAGCAGGAACACCTGCTGCTGTCGCAGTGGCAGTTTCGCCAATGCCGCCTCCAGCGCCTGCATGCCACCGCGTACTGCAAGCAGCTCTTCCGGTGTGCGTGAGGCCGGGTCAGGCAGCTGGTCCAGCTGGTCAGCTGATTCGTCTTCGTCGTCACTGCCGAGCCAGCTGCGCAAACGATTGCGTACCGAACTGCGGCGGTACCAGTCACGGATACGGCTCTGCAGGATCGTAAAAAACAGCGGAGCCAGATCGGACTCCGGTTTGCCACCGTAGTTCTCAACCAGTTTCAGCATCGCATCCTGCACGATATCAAAGGCATCATCGCGGTTGCCGGTGGCCAGCACTGCCATGCGGTAGGCACGCTTTTCCACACCAGCCAGAAAGCGGTCGAGTTTGCGCTGCTGCTCCAATGCGGTATCGCCCGCAAGGGAATCCGCCTGTTCATCGCTGTTACGCAGCATCCAGAAGCCGCTGCCGTCCGAGTCTGCTTCCAGGGCTGTTACTGCCGAAAATCGCATCACCTGCCGTCCGTTTGAGTGCCGGTTCCTTGGCAGATAACGCAATAGCTGCAGTTTGGTTTACCACAAGTATCAATATCCGCCCAACCGCCCCGCAAACCCGCCGGTAATCGACAGGCTTTGGGTCCACAGCAGCAAAGTGGTGGCCGCATCGCGGAATTCGAGGGTAGCCAGACAAGGGCCGGTCGGAACCACCAGATAGGGCTGCGGCTCGCCCCAGGCGGGGTACAGATAGAGACCGGCGCCTTCGAAAGCCACGGTCCGCACTGGGGTATGAGCAACCACGCTGGCCGGGGCCAGCACGGTCAGCGCTGATCCACCGGCGGCCGCCTGCAGGATGTTCCGTCTCGACAATGCCATTGCCTCGCCCCTTATTTGACGCGGTAGTAGGTAAATTGCGAACGATCGGGGTTGGTCAGACGCTCGCCAGTACCGACAATCATGGTCCGCGCCAGCCATTCATGCGGGCCCGCTGGCGCCTCGAACATTGGCGTCATGCGGAAGTAGAGCTTGGTCTGGCCGGGGTTGGCAGGGTCGGGACTGCGGTTGAGGTAACCCCGGTTGTTGATATAGATCCAGGTACCGTCGTCTGCCTGCAGCATGTAGTGGGTATTGGCTTTTATGCCTTGGCTCACTTCCCTGAAGATGGCGAAGTCGGCACCGCTGTAGGGCACCACGCGGCCGTTCAACAGCGGGCCGTAAACGGTACCGCTGGCCGGCGGGACGTAGCCTTTGCCGCGACGCGGGCCGACAAAGTCGATGCGCTCGGCAAAGTTCATCGTGATGGAAAAGGCATATTCGACTTCGATGCCAGGGATTTGCAACTCGGCCATGACAGTCTTCTCCTACAGCAACGCGTAGACGTGGAGCATCAGGTAGCCCGGATTGTGGAAGCGTTCAGCGTGCGCGATGAACACTGTCTTGCCCAGCCACTCGTGCGGGCCGGCCGGCGTGTCGAAATACGGCGAAACGCGGAAATAGGGAGTGCCATCGTCAGTGACTGTGTGCTCGTAACCAATCACATTCATGTAGACCCAGGTGCCATCGCTGGCCTGCAGCATCAGGTGGGCGTCCATCATGTTGTTGCTGGCGTAATCAGCGCCGCTTTGCGGCACTACACGACCATTGAATTTCGGTCCGAATACCTCACCGCCGCTGACAGGTTCAAACACGCGGCTGCGCATCGGGCCGTCGAAGGCGATGCGCCCGCTGGTCTCAAGCCGGATGGTGAAAGCGTAATCAAGATTGACTGGCGGAATATCAGGTTGTGCCATGAGCGCCCCTGCTTTTTTACAAGATTTGTTTTTATCAATGTTTTTTTCGACAGCGTGCTCAACACTACCATCATTGTTTGGGGCAGACGATAGCTATAATCCTGACGAACCCACCATAAACGGAGCTTGACCATGCCTGGCACTTTTCTCGAATACAACGATGGCCACACTACCTTTGAAGCCTATGTTGCGCTGCCCACCACCGAGGCCAGCAAGCGCCCCGCTGTATTGGTCAGCCATGCGTGGGCCGGTCGCAGCGCGTTCGAATGCGGGAAAGCAGACAAGCTGGCAGCTCTCGGCTATGTCGGCGTAGCGATCGACACCTACGGCAAGGGCGTATTCGGCAACACGGCGGCCGAGAACTCCACACTGATGATGCCACTGGTGCAGGATCGCGCACTCTTGCGCCGACGATTGCTGGCGGGCCTTGCTGCGGCAAAAGGAATTCCCATGGTCGACACCGCCCGCATCGGCGCCATCGGTTTCTGTTTTGGTGGAATGTGCGTACTGGATCTGGCGCGCAGTGGTGCTGATCTGAGCGGCGTTGTCAGCTTTCATGGTCTGTTCACCCCCGCCACGATTCCGAACCACCCCATCAAGGCCAAAGTGCTGGCGCTGCACGGTCATGACGATCCGATGGTGCCGCCCGCTGCCGTGCTGGCGCTGCAACAGGAACTCACAGCAGCCGGTGCCGACTGGCAGCTGCATGCCTACGGCAATACCTCGCACGCCTTCACCAATCCGGCAGCCAACGATGCCGCCAATGGCATGCAATACAACGCCGCAACAGCGCGCCGGGCATGGCGCACCATGGAAGATTTTCTGGCAGAAGTGTTTGCCTGAAGCAGTGGCTCACACCACGCGATCAGGCATCTGCTCGCCGGCAAAGAAAGCATCGAGGTTGCGCAATACGCGCATGCCCATCGCCACGCGGGTGGCAGTAGTGGCGCTGCCCAGATGTGGCAGCAACACCACGTTCTCCATGGAGAGCAGGGCCGCAGTGACTTGCGGCTCGCGTTCGTAAACATCAAGACCGGCGCCGGCGATCCGACCCTGCTGCAGGGCGTCCACCAACGCAGCCTCATCCACCACATCACCGCGCGCTGTGTTGATCAGGAAGGCATCCTTGCGCATATGCGCCAGCGATTCTGCGTTGATGAGGTGGTAATTCTGTTTGCCACCGGGGCAATGCAGTGCGACGAAATCAGATCTTTGCAGGAGCACCGGCAGCTCAGCGCAATACTCCGCCGGTAGCGGAGAAATATCGGATTCATTCACTGGCTTTCGGTTGTGGTAGAGGATTTTCATACCGAACCCATCGTGCGCTTTCTTCGCCATCGCCAGACCGATGCGCCCCATGCCGACGATACCAAGCGTGGCGCCGGTGACTTGAGTGCCCATCAGATGGGTGGGATACCAGCCATTCCAATTGCCGCTGCGCAGTTGACGTTCGCCTTCACCGGCACGACGCGCCAGCATCAGCATGACTGTCATGGCAAGGTCGGCGGTCGCGTGAGTCAGCACATCAGGCGTATTGGACACGCTGATGCCCTTGGCGGCAGCAGCAACGAGATCAATGTGGTTATAGCCGACGCCGTAATTTGCGAGCAATCTGGTGCGTGGCGCAGGAGCTGCAAACATGTCGGCGCTCAGCTTGTCGATAACACAGGGACAAATGGCGTCGTACTCGCGCAGGGCCGCATGCCATTCTTCCTGCGACAGCGGTTCATTGCGGATGGTGAGCTCGTAGCGTTGCTGCAGTGCAGCTTCCACTTCAGCGGGCCAGCGACGCGTGATCAGGACTTTGGGCATACAACCTCCAACAACAAGTCAGTGACGGCTAGCTTACCCTACCACTGGCGAGCGCGGATATCGTCAGCAGCAGACTCAACACGGCAATTGCCGTGCTGATACAGCGCACCTGCCAGAACCATGCGGTGGTGACGCGCTGGCGGCTGAGCCGGTATTCCTCCGCCAACGACAACAGGAACCCCACGAGTATCGCCGTCAGTCCAGCCATGCTGCCCGGGCTCAAAAGGCTGAGCCAGACCAGCACCAGCGTGAAGAAGCTGACAAGGTAGACGCTGTCTTCCGTGCGTTTGCAGAAATGCACACCCCACTGGATGCCGGCAAAAAAGCTGGTACACAATACGCCATAGAAATGCAGGCCTATGGCCGGCGCCACTGGCAGCAGCGAAGCACTGCTGCCTGCCAACAGCTGGAATCCGGAGATCACGAACGGCGCCGTTACTGCACACAACAGCGTGATCGCCAGTTGCTTCTGGTTGAAAATTTTCATGTCCGTGAGCCGGTGGTTTCGGTGAAACACCGGTCTTTGCTCCTTGTTCAAACCCTGATAGTTGTGGGCAGTGTGCCGCCAGCAAAACCACGACTCTGCGCTGCCCGTCCATCCCTGCTGCCTGCGCAGAACCATTGCCGAAAGCGCCGCGATTGTACCCAATCAGGGCTTCACCTCAATTCCCACAGACCTGCCAGCGACACCACCACCAGCAGGCAACCCAACAGCCGGCGGCACAGGCGTTCCCGCCGCAGCAGGTAATCGTGACACTTAAGGCCGACAACATGGCCTATCGCTGCAACCGGCAGCAGCAGTGCAGCCGCAGCCAATTGCAGCGGCACGCCCAGCACTGCCAGCGTGGTCAATTTGAAGGCAACGATGACGAACCACAGCACAAACAAGGTATCGCGCAACTGCCCAAGTGGTACGTGACGCATGAATACGGCAATCATCAGCGGGGCACCGGTGAGTGAACTGCCTGACACATAGCCACCGAGCACCAGCAACAGGTTGTCCACCCACGCATGCTGGCTGCTTATCGCACGGTCGAGCGCCCACAGCACGGCATACACCAGCGTGATCACATAAATGCAGACCAGCAAGACGCCGTTGGGCAGGTTGAGCAAGCCGAACACCCCGGCAAAGGCTGCAGGCAGGATCAGCCGGCCCGAGCGAAACAGGTAGGCCCAGTCGACATTGTGCAGACGGTTGCTGAGGGTAAGGCCGGTGAAAAACAGCAGTTGGATGCCGATAACCGGAATCCAGAACACCGGCTGGTCGTACACCAGCAGCATGAAAGGCAGAGCAAGCGCAGCACCGCCGAATCCAAGCCCCGAGCGGACAAAGCCCGACCAGGTGAAGATCAGCGCGGTGGCGACAAGCTGGCCGGGGCTCATGTCAGGCAAATGCAGGTCTGGCAACAATGCGAGCAAGGCGTTCATGTCGGCGTCTGCAAAAAAGTGCGCATTCTATGCCAACTGCAAACCTGACCTTCGGCCGTCACGACAGGAGTACCTTGATCACGGCAACAACATGACGCCAGAATGCCGATCAACCTTGCCAGAGTATCAGCCAGTCCATGTCAGGCGCCCTGCAACAACTCAACATCAGCTACAACCCGATCGAAGACCGGCTGCTTCTGCGGGCCAATGCCGGCACTGCCGGCGAATTCCGCGTGTGGCTCACGCGCCGTTACAGCGTACTGCTGGCGAAAGTGCTGAACGATATGATAGAGAAGGAAGGCGGTATGCGCGAACTTGCGTCCAGCCGCGACACCATCAAACAATTGAAGGAGGGCGCTTTGGAGAAGGAATATTCACCCCCGATGGCAGCTGATCCTGCCAGCGCGGCCGGCCCTGCGCTGCCACTGGGCGCCAATGGCATTCTCGGCTATCGCATCAGCAGCAATCGCAAGGCAGGGGGAGTGATGAATCTGCAGTTGCTGCCTGAGAAGGGACAGGGGCTCAACCTCGATCTGGACCGCACCATGCTGTTCATGATGTACAACTTGCTGGAGCAGGGATTGGTGGGTTCTGAATGGAACGTCCACCTGTCCCAGGAACACAAGGAACCGGTGCATTAGCAAGGCTTCTTTGCTAGTCTGCCCCGCGTGTGCCGGGACCGGAAACACCGTCAGATTCCAACAATATAATGATGGCAAAAACTATGAAGGGGAACAGCATGTCTTTATACAAACTGAGCTTGTCGCTGGTAGTTGCCGGCCTGGTTGCCGGTTGCAACTCCGATACAGTCACCACTGAAAGTACTTTTGCCACCGATAGTGCTGCCCAGGCGCAGGCCGCCGGGATTTCCCATGGGGAATACGTAGCCCGGTTGGGCAACTGCGTGGCGTGTCACTCCACTCCCGAAGGCGAGCCGCTCGCTGGTGGACTCAAGATGGCAGTGCCAATGCTTGGCAATATCTACGCCACCAACATTACACCTGATCCACAGAACGGCATTGGTGAATACAGTTTCGACGAGTTCGATCGCGTCATGCGTGCCGGTGTTGCCCGCGATGGCCACCGCCTTTACCCCGCCATGCCCTATCCTTCCTACGCGAAAATGTCGGAACAGGACATGCGGGCCTTGTACGATTTCCTGATGAACGACGTGCAGGCTTCGGCCCAACCCAACCTGCCCGAAGAGATCGAAGGCATCCGTGATGTGCGCTGGGCGATGGGTATCTGGAACGTATTGGCAGCCGAAGACGACGCTTATGAACCTGTCGCCGGCCAGAGCGATGGCTGGAACCGCGGCGCCTACCTGGTGCAGGGCCTCGGCCACTGCGGCGCCTGCCACACCCCGCGTGGCCTGTTGATGCAGGAGAAAGGCACAGAGGACGGCGACAGCGACTTCCTCAGTGGCGCTCCGCTCGACCACTGGTCTGCCTCCAGTCTCAACGGCGACATAAACTCCGGCCTCGGGCGTTGGTCAGAAGCCGATGTGGCCGAATTCCTGCAGACCGGCCACAACAAATTCGGAACTGCCTTTGGCACGATGGTGGAAGTGATCAACAACTCCACCCGTCACATGAGCGATACCGATTTGGCCGCCATGGCTGAATACATGAAATCACTGCCCGCCAATGTGGAAGCCAATGCGACACCTTACGTTGCCAGCACCGCCGAAGCCGACCAGCTGACCGCGCTCGACTTCAGCAAAACCGGCTCCAGTACTTATTACGAATACTGCTCGAACTGTCACGTCACCAGCGGTGCCGGCTACTACCCGTACCAGCCACCGCTGGCCAGCAACCCGGTGGTGATGGATCCGGACCCGAGTTCGCTGATCAACATTACGCTGAACGGTTCGCTGCGCGTGTTCACCGGCCAGGGCCCTGACGTCAACGACATGCCGTACTTCCGTCAACTGTTGAGCGATCAGCAGATTGCCGACACGCTTACGTTTATCCGCAGCAGCTGGGGCAATACGGCAGCACCGGTTAGCGCTGCGCAAGTAACGGAGATACGTGACGCCACCGACCCTACCCGCAACGACGACATCTTCGTCCTGCGCATGAAGTAACCCGCTGATGCAGGCACCACGGAGAATGGCAATGCGTATGATTTATTCCTTGCCGGTTCTGTGGTGTCTTGCAGCTGCTGTACCGCTGCAGGCGCAGAACCAGCTCAGTCTCGGCGAACTGCAAGCCGGCCAACTGGTGCTTAATCTCAGCGCCACCGAACAGCAAGAGGTGGCGCAGGACACTCTCAATGCCACTCTCGATTTTGTCGTGCAGGGTCGAGATCAGGTCGCACTGCAGAACCTTGTGAACGCTGCAGTTAAAAAAGCGCTTGATTCCGCGAAGGCTGTTGACGGGGTGCAGGTGCAGACTGGCTACTATCAGGTTTACCAGGTCCAGAACGAACCCGGGATTTTCAGTGCCGACAATCCGGTGTGGCGAGCGCAGCAGAGCCTGCAACTTCATAGCTTGGACAGTGCGGCACTGCTGGCACTGGTTGGCGATCTGCAAAGCACAGGACTTACGGTAACAAATCTGTATTACACCCTGTCACCGGCTCGCTACGAGCAGGTGTCGGGCGAACTGACCATTCAAGTACTGCAGACACTGCAGCAACGTGCCACCAACGCCGGCGGCGCCCTGGGCAAGCAATCGGCTGCACTGGTAGAAGTAAGTCTCGATGGCAATGCAAACGTACCAGTAACACGCGAAGTCTATGCGATGTCGGCCCACGCCATGGACATCAAGATGGAAACACCATCAGCCGAACCAGGAGAAACTACTGTGTCCGTCACAGTTTCTGCTCGAGCGATTCTCTCCCCTTGAGTCTGACCCATGAAAAAGGGGCCCTTAGGCCCCTTTTTGTTTTGTGCAGGAAGGTCGCTTACAGCCCTTCAGTCTTCTGGAAGAACGGATGGCCGAGGTCATCGGTCATGTCGGTCAGATACTTGTTGTTTTCCTGGCACACGTAGTCCTGCAACTCGGAACCATCGTTCCAGTTGATGTCCCACGCCACAGTCCACGGCGCGCTGTAGGCACCCGGATCGTCGATGACAGCTTCATAATGCAGTACTTCCTTGAACGGACGCGTAATACGTTCGATGGTGTGCAACTGATCGCTGTGCATGTGGCCGTTGAAATCTATCCAGGTTTTTTCGTTGTAACCCACGGTGTCAATCACCAGCGTGTCACCTTCCCAATGGCCCACCGAGTGGCCGAAATAGGTCGGGTTCAAATCTTCGGGGTGCTCACGACCATCCATGTGGATTTCGCGCCACACGTGCCCGCCACCTTCAAAGATGATGACGATGCGGTCAGCCTGCTGGATGAACTCGGCCGGATACGGCGTACCCATCGAACGCGGGCCGCCCGGTGGCAAGCAGAAGCCTTCCGGATCGTATTTGACGTCGTTGGAACGGTTGTATTCCCACATGGCTTGCGCCCACGGCAACATTGGTGGCTGAACCACCGGGTTTGCGCGAGGGACTGCGCCCACGATGCGGGTAGCAAAGTCGGTGATGTAAGGCAAATCCCAGATGCCATTGCCACCGAGATCAACAGTGCCATCGGCGAGTTTCGGTGCTGGCGTGCGCGGTGCCTCGGCTTCAGCAGCAGCGGCGTAGCCCTGGTTGGCGCAGACGATGGCCAGAGTCATCGCAGCGATGCGAACGGCCGGTATTACGTTGGTATTGGACATGATTTCCCCCTCTCTCTTGCGTCAAAGTAAAAACTTGATTACCAGCGGATTGATTATTGGTCGGTTATCGACGGCAGGATACATGGCCCTGCTTTCTATTTCCGGTCTAATTCCGGTCAAATCCCGATTGATTCCTGCCTCATTCCCAGTTCCCGATGATGGTGCCATCCGCCAGCTTCGCGCCTATGAACGCTCCAGCTGCAGTTCCGTCTTTCATGGGATTCGTACGGATGGTAACCGCAGCTCCTGCAGGAAATGTGGAAGGTCTGATGCCCTGTCGACCCAGCTGGTTCGGACTACCCCATTCCAGACTCCATTCCACGCTTTCGCCTTTGTCATTCTTCACTTCCACCTGCACCCACGTATGCGGGTTGGTGAACTGGAATTCCTTGATGGTGCCAGTGAGCTCGAGCACTTTTGCCCGCTCAAACATCGCATCGGAGTGATGCGCAAACGCGCCGCCAGCGACCAGCATGAGCAACCACGGTAATGGGGATCTGACCGGCTTCATTCTTCGCTACCTGCTGCAGAGGGACTTTGGTCCATGATTTTGCCATCCGGCCCTATCGTGTAGGTCCAGCCGGTGGCGGGGTCGATTGGATTGCGGTTGTTTTCATTGCAAGCGTAATCGTACACGCGAGTGCCTGCCGGTTGGCGATTGAAACGCTTGGTCACTACCCATGGAGCTGTCAGTGCCTTGGCATCCTCTATCGTCATCTCGACCACCATTACGTCACCCTCAGCAATATGCATGCGCGTCACCACATGGGCAGCATCGCTCAATACCAATCCGGTACGATCAATCATCGTATTGCCTGATTCCGAGCTGTGCAGGCTCAGCGTATCGAATACCAGCGTGTCACCTTCCCAATGCCCGACCGAATCACCAGTGTGTGTCGGCCAGCGATCGGCAACCGGCGGATGCGCCCGACCATCGGTATAGATACGCAGCACATTGGGGCCGTTCTCTGACAGGATCCACACCTGCTTGTCAGTCACCGCGAACTCGTAGACATCAGGCAGATTGAAAATACGCGGGAAACCAGCCGGAATACCACACATCGAGTTTGGGTCTGGCAGCACGCCCTTGTCCCGCAACGCCATGTTGGCGAGGTATTTCGCCTCATACTCGGCAGTGTAAGGGGGGCGTTGACGCAGGCCCGGTGTAGTCGAGCCACCCGGGCCACTGCGGGTTGCCGCGTCGAATACGGTACCGCCCGTCATTGCCCACACGCCACCCCAGTCCGGCAATGCCAGCGCAGGCACACAGTAAAAGCCACTGACAACGAGCATTACTGCCATGCGCCAACGTTTGTGGAGCGTTGTAGTCATGCAAGTTCCCTCATTTTGTTTCCGCCTCAGCCACGTCGACTTCTGTGTCCAGCATTCTGATCGTCTTGCAGTGCTTTTCCTATCTGTCAGAGCCGGCACCGGTGCCATCGGTCTGGCCCAGTTTGGAGCCATCGGCCAGGATGGCGCCGACATAGAGAGCGCCTTGGCTACCATCATTCAGCGTCACCGAATTCTTCAACGGATTGACGAACATCACCACTTTGTCGCCAGTTGCCAGCGAATTGCGTTTCCAGCCCTGCAGCAACAGGCTGTTGGGAGCGGTCATCTCGATAGTCCACAACCCATCCGTACCCTCGCTGGCGTCGCCGTCGATCTTGATTGATGCATGCGGGTTGATCCAGCGGAACTGGGTGATGGTGCCTTCGATGCGGACCACTTTGGTATTGTCGAACGCAGAGGTCGAATGGTGGGCCAATGCCGGCATGCTCAGCAGCGCAGCAGCTGCAAGCAAACGGATACCTGTAGTTTTGATTGTCATGGTGGAATCCTCTGTAGTTGTCAATTCAAAAACCGCGCTTCAGCGCGTAAGGCCTTGCTGGCCGGCTTGTGTGCTTGGCAGATTGTCATTGAGGTCAGGCAGACATTCCACTTCACCAATGTCGGTAGTATCCGCCCGCAACCATTGTTTGGTATTGCGCCACTCGCCAACCCAGTTCACCGGATCGGTCATAATGTACTCGATCTCGAGAATCTCGCCGTTTTCCAGCATGCGCATGCGCTCCTGTACCCGGAACTCTTCCGAAATGGGGATGCCGCTGTCGATGAAGTGGTTGTAGGTTTCGATGTAGCGGGTATCAGCTACCAGCGTGTCGCCTTCGAAATGCCCGATCGATTCACCGTTGTAGGTATAAATAATGGTGTTGGGGTCCGAGTACTCGCGACCGTCGAGGAAAATCTGGCGGAAGCTGTTGTTGAAGTTGGACATCATGTAGATCACGGTGGGAAGTTGCACCATCGCAATCGGCCACACGCGTGTCATGATCATCGGAATACCTGCCGGGAAGCACTGACCAATCGCATCGCGGTACGGCCGGCGTTCAGCTGCTGCCCGCTGGCCTTCTTCGAAATCCAGTTTGGCTTGACCAATGAATTCCGGATACGGCGGCCCGAAACGGAAACGGCCAAAGCCTTCGCTGAGATCGACAAACCAGGTGCCAGTCAGATTGAACGGCGCTGCCGGTCTTGGCTTGTTGAGGTTCTCCGGCGCCAGCGCACCGAGGCGACCGTCGGGATGTCTCATGATGGTATTACCCATCTTCTCGCGGCGTTCGTCAGCGGTTTGCGCCAGCAAAAGCCCCGGCAATATGGCGCAGACTGCGATGGCGATTGCCTGTTTCAGTCGGATCATTGTTATTACCCCTTTCTCTTGTTATCTGAGTCTTCCGGTTCAGTTTTGCAACGCTGGCTGTCAATTGGTACAGGAGATGCCCTTCACATTGCGTACATAGGGCTGATGCTGTCCAAGATAAGGCGGCAGGTTCCTTATAAAGGATTCAGCCTTGCTGTACCCCTCGAACAGTTCATGCAACACCAGCCACTGGGCCTCGAGGCCGCCGCTGGCGGAAATACGACACATTTACACATCGCCGAACATGTCAGTCAATTCCAGAAACTCAAAATAGTCCTGCAGCTTGTCGAGTTCGGAAATTCCCACGGCATACATCTGCACCGAATAGCCTTCGCGCCCGGGCAACGACGCCAGCCATGGCACTGAAGCGCGCGCCTGCACTGCCACCAAAGCAGTCAGGCCGGGTGGAATGGCAACTTCTTTCGCTGCGGCTGCAACTGGCGAACTACTGGCGGTGACTTCTATTGTTGTACTG
>Ga0255100_1000306_pt1 | contig 20777 bp, 17 predicted proteins | sample Colum_Colum_RepB_2_FD_188449 | JGI IMG/M metagenome (GOLD analysis project Ga0255100, IMG submission 188449) | Freshwater microbial communities from Columbia River, Oregon, United States - Colum_Colum_RepB_8d | ecosystem: Environmental > Aquatic > Freshwater > River | place: USA: Oregon...
AGCCCGGGCCAGGTTTTTCGCAAGGTGGAAACGCCATTGCTCCAACCGCTGCACATTGGTGTATTGCTGCAGCAATTCATTGTTGCGGTGATTACTTACATAGCCGGTGGCACTGAAGCGTTGCTGCAACAACCACGCTTCGTAATCGAAACCGCCGGGATTGACGAAGCCATGTGGCGGCTTCAGGCGCAAGCGCCAGCGCCAATGCTGGCCGGGTTGCAGCGGCAGGGGCTCGTACACGCTGATCAGCGCCAAGCGTCCATCGACTGGCAGCGCGGCGAAATCACACTCACGCAATGCTGCAGACAAGCAAACCTTGTCGAGTTTTGCCTGGAAGCGTTGCGCATCACCGCTCCGGGTCGGCAGCGTCCAGACTATTGCCTCGACCCACACATCGCGCGGAAATGGCGGCTCTGGCCAGCGTTGTTGAATCAGCTGACCGCTGACCAGACAAAGCCATGCCGTGCCCAGCAACGCCGAAGCCAGCAGGCGAAGTCGTGGCCACCATTGCAACAGCAGCGCAAGCAGCAACATGGCCAGTACAGTACGGAAGTCCGGCAATACCGGCAGGCGCGACGCCAGCAGCACGCCAACGCTGAATGCGATCGTCCATGAGCGCATGAGAGGAAATCACTTGAAGGGATATTGGCTGCAGTCTAGCTGGCGTTGGGCCGATTGCCAGAAAGAATGCGGTCGACGAGACTACTCGTAGCGCAGGATTTCTGCCGGCCGCGTGCGTGCAGCCCTGGCAGCCGGGTATAGCGTTGCCAGCAGGCTGAGACCGAGTGCCAATGCGCTGACCAGTGCAATGTCGGCAAGCCGTACTTCGCTCGGCAGGTAATTGACGGGATAGATATCGGCACTGAGAAACTGCACACCAGTCAGCCGTTGCAGCACTTCAACGATATCGCCGATTGCCAGCGACAGCACTACCCCGATGAAAACACCGACTGCGGTACCAATCGAACCGATGAACAAACCCTGCACAAGGAAGATGTTGCGTATTGTCGATTTGGAGGTACCCATCGTGCGCAGGATGGCGATGTCACCCTGCTTCTCGTGCACTACCATCATCAGGCTGACGATGACATTGAAGGCCGCTACTGCCACCAACAGTGACAACAACAGCCCGACCAGTGCCTTCGACATGCGGACGTTTTCGTAGATGTTGCCGTAGCTGCGGGTCCAGTCGTTGTAATCGAGTTCCATTGGCACTGTAGTCTGCAAGAGGTCGGCAAGGTCGGTTACAGCGAACAAGTCATCGGTAAGGATGCGGTAACCGTGCAGGCGTTTGTCGAGCCGGTACAGTCGTTGTGCATCAGCGAGATGTACCAGCGCCAGGTTGCCATCAAGCTGCGAGCCCACCGCGAAAACAGCTGCAACTGTAAAGGCCTTCTGACGAGTGAATTCGCCCATTGGCGTAATCGGCACCACGGTGGACACCAGCGTTACGCTGTCGCCAATGGCAACGCCCAGCTGTTTTGCCAGATTGGCACCAATGGCCATGTAATAACTGCCATCCTTCAAGTCAGTCAGCGAACCGCCCTGCATGAAATTGTTGATGATGGAGACTTGGGCTTCCTGTGCCGGATCGACTCCGTTCAGCAGGATGCCCTTGCTGCGGCCATTTGCCAGCAGCATGCCCTGCAGTTGCATGAACGGTGCCGTGGCCACTACGCCAGGCGTTTCATTGATGATGGCGCGGGCTTCGCGCCATTCCTCTTCGTTACGCAGATAATTGAGTCGGGGCGTGGTTGCCGTCAGGTGTGGAACCAGCCCCAGCACCCGCTGCTGCATTTCGCGGTCAAAGCCGTTCATCACAGACAGCACTGTGACCAGAATCGCGACGCCAAGCGCGAGGCCACCAACAGTCAGCAGCGAGATGAATCCCACCAGCAGGTTGCGCGAGCGTAGTGAGGCGTAGCGGCTGCCGAGGTACCACGCGACCTGCCTACGCACTTTGTGCTCCGGCGGGGCGGGCCCGCGCAGAATTTGGCAGTTGGTGCAGGCGGCCTTCCTGCAGTTCAAGCACGCGGTCCATGGTGGCGGCGAGTTGGTTGTCGTGGGTTACCAGGATGAAACTGATGCCAAGCTGTTCATTCAGGCGGCGGATCAGTTCGTGAATGGCTGTCGCGGTGTGGCGATCGAGGTTGCCGGTAGGTTCATCCATCAATACACAAGCAGGGTGGTTCACCAAAGCCCGTGCAATGGCGACTCGCTGGCGTTCGCCGCCGGACAGTTGCCCCGGTTTGTGCTGCAGGCGTTCGCCGAGCCCGACTTGTTGCAGCATATCCGCCGCCCGCTGCAGGCACTCGGCATAAGGTCGCCGCGCGATGATCAATGGCATTGCCACGTTTTCCTGCGCAGTGAACTCACCAAGCAAGTGATGGAACTGGTATACAAAGCCGAGTGATTCGTTGCGCAGCTTGTCGAGTTGGTTGGAGCCCAGCGATGCCAGCGGTTGATCCTTGACGAAGACTTCGCCGGTAGTCGGTGTGTCGAGTCCACCGAGCAGGTTCAGCAGTGTGGTCTTGCCGGAGCCGGACACCCCGATGATTGCCACTTTCTCACCAGTGCGGATAGTGAGATCAAGCCGGTCCAGCACCACCAATTGCTGCCCACCCTGGCGGAAGCGCTTGCCAAGCTGCTGGCACGACAACACGATGTCAGACATAACGCAGCACCTGCGCTGGATGGATGCGCGACGCTTTCCACGCTGGATACAAGGTGGCGAAGAAACTGATAACCAAGGCAATCGAGCAGGTAATCACGACATCAGATGCCTGCCAGCGTGACGGCAGTGAGCTGATCAGGTAGACACTGTCCGGGCTGACCAGTTGTTCCAGGGTGCTGGCGATGGGCTGGAAATTCGTGGCGATGACAGAGCCGACGATGGCGCCGATTGAAATGCCCAACACGCCCACCGTGCTGCCCTGCACCATAAAGATCGCCAGTATGGTGCCCTGCCCGGCGCCCATCGTGCGCAGGATGGCGATGTCCGCCTGCTTTTCAGCCACCACCATTACCAGTGTCGAGATGATGTTGAAGGCGCCGATGGCGACAATCATCATCAACATCAGCCACGTCATGAATTTCTCCAATCGAAGCGCATTGAACAGACTGGCCTCGGTGATGCTCCAGTCTTCGCCGTGGTACTGCGGGCCTGGCAATTCGCGTTGCAACACGTTAAGTGCCTCGGCAACACGCGCATTGGCTGCATTGATATCGCTCGTTTTCAACCGCAAATGCACGGCGCTGTCGAGAGCCATGCTGCCAAGCAAGCCTTCGCTGTCTTGCAGGTGGATGTAGGCCAGGCTTGAGCCGATATCGAATTGCACATCGAACACCCCTACCACTGTAAAACGATGCATGCCGAGTTGTACCCGGTTGCCGGCACTGTTGCTCTGTGGCACTACCAGATTGAGGCTGTCGCCGATCCACACCCGTAGATTATTGGCCAACGTGCGCCCAATCACGATGCCCCGCTGTCCCGGCTGCAAATCGTCAATGCTGCCTTCGATCATGGCTGCCGGCAGCGGACTGGTGCGGGTTTCTGCGTCAGGCAGGATGCCGCGGATCTGGGTTACCTGGTGATAGCCCTGCTGGCTGACCAGCGCTTCGATGCGGGTATAGGGCGAAACCGCCTCAACACCAGACAGTCGCTCCAGCAGCGGGATGGCTTGCTGCCAGCCGGCAAAAGCGGGCGTGGCAGCAATATCAGCGTGGGGGACGGTAATCAGTGTGCGGTCGCGCATGAGGCCCTGCGAGCCGTTGAACACTGACAGCACGATCACCAGCGCAAGCACGCCGAGCGTAAGGCCGGCCATTGAAACCAGCGAAGTAAAGGAAATGAACCGATTGTCGCGCTTTGCCAGCAGGTACCGCAGGCCGATGAAGACTGCCGGCAGCTTGCTGCTGCTCATTAAATCTCAGCCATGCTGCCGGTTTCGAGCGGGTTGCCGCCCAACTGGTGACGTTTCAACAAACGCTGCACGGTCTTGAAGCTGATTGGCATTACCGGCGTGCTCACTTCGGCCGAAATCGCCCGCAACGACTTGCCTTGCGAGTTCATCTTCAGGATGTGCTTCAGCACCTTCTGTTCCATCGGATTTTCGATCAGGCGGCCATTGGTGTGGATCAGATAACCGAACGGACGGCTGCCGCCAAGGAACCGGCCCTTGCTGCGCTGCTTCTGTTTGACGGTCTTTATCCTCTCGGTGGAGCGACGGCGTTCCAGGCTGTGGAACACGCGCAGGACCTTTTCGAACGACGGGGTGAATTGGGCATTGGTCAATTCGCCTTCGAGATCGACCACAAACAGGCGCACTTTGCGTTTGCGCAACAACTTGAGGGTGTTCTGCATGTCTTCGCAGCTGCTGAACATGCGTTCCATTGTGCAGGTAATGATGATGTCGCCGTTCTCCAGTTTGGTCAGCAGATTCTGCCAGGCAGGTCGATCGGCCAGCTCAACTGACCACAACAGCCCCTGCTCCACGATGTTCTGGTTGACCCGGATGCCGACACGCAGCGCGTAGGTGTGCAGGCGCAGGCTCTCTTTCTCGAGCAGTTCTTCCAGTTGAGTGCCAACTTCAGTGGCTTCGACTTCGGAAGTACGGGCATAGCTGTAGACCGCCATGGGGTAACCCTCAAAATATTTATATCACTCAGCAAGATACGAAGCTTTATTAAAGCAATTCGGTATATGCCGGATTCGCTGGATTGCTTGCTGCAGACCTTGTGTCTCTGCCTGCACAATTTCCAATCGGGGCCGGGATTCTACTCAGGGTAATTTTAGCTATGCAAGCTAAATTCAGGTAAAGGCTGGAATTTTCTCCAGCCTACCCTCTGTTGTTCTGGTTCCTGGCCGCCAGTCCCGACATCAGAACGTGCTGGCGAGACTCTGCAGCGTTTCGATAAAGGGAGTCGGGTAAACACCGAGGTAGATGATGGCAATCGTCATTGCCGCCATGACAACGTTGGGGCCAACAGGCAATCGCGCTGCCGCTGGGTCGTTGGCAATGGTGCCGTGCGGCTCCTGCAACATCGTGTAGATGAGGCGTAGGTAGTAATAGAGGCCGATAGAGGAACCGATGATCAATACCGTCAGCAGGAACCACAGTTTGCCTTCAACACCAATGGTGAAAATGTAGAACTTGCCGATGAAGCCAGCCGTCAGTGGGATACCAGCCAACGACAGCAACACCGTAATCATGACGGTGGCCAGCCAAGGATTGCGCCAGAACAGACCCTGGATGTCAGTGATTGAATCGAGTTCCTTGTTGGAGTTCGACAGTGCGCTGAGCACTGCGAATCCACCGAGCGACATCAGGAAGTATGCCGTCATGTAGTAACTCATGCTTTCGATGCTGACAATATCGGGCACTGCAGCAGCAGCAATCACTACAACCAACAGGTAACCGAGGTGGGCAATTGACGAATAGGCAAACAGTCGCTTGAGATTGCTTTGAAGCAGCGCCAGCAGGTTGCCGAAGATCATCGATGCCGCCGCCAGCAGCGACAGCACCACGGTCACTTCACCAAACTTGAAGGCTTCAGCAGCGAGCAGCAGCCGCAGTGCAACAGCCACCATGCCGGCTTTGGATACAGTGGCAAGGAAAGCCGTTACCGGCAGGGGTGCGCCCTCGTAAACATCGGGTGTCCACATGTGGAACGGCACCAGCGACAGTTTGAATGCAATGCCGGCTATGATCATCAAGTACCCCACCAGCAGCACGGGCTGATAGACAGCATCGATACCACTGGGAGCCTGGGCCAGTTTGGCAAATTCGAAAGAGCCGGCCATGGCATAGATCAGCGCAATGCCGAACAGCATCACGGCCGACGCAATGCCAGACATGATGAGGTACTTGATGGCCGCTTCGAGCGGGAACTTGGCGGGCTTGGGCGAGTGGATCGGATAGGCGATCAATGCATACAAACTGATGCCGAGCATTTCCATGCCGATGAAGAACGATACGAAGTGGTTGCTGGCCGCCATGACAACGCCGCCGAGCGTGCCGCACAGCACCAGCAGGTAGAACTCTTCGTTGTACTGGTGGTGTTTCTCGAAATACGGATACGCCATTGCTGTCACCGCGATGCCGCCGATGATGATCAGAGCCGAGAAGAACAATGAGTACTCGTCGATGATCAGCAGTGGCGTTACCTGCAACGGGGTTACCGGCTCGATGATGACGAAGATGAACAGTGAGGCAAACAGACCCGTCTGCGTGAGAGCGTTGATCAGGCCGTGGTCACGTTTGAAACCGGCCGTCACCATTACCGCCACCGTGGTCACGGTAAGCAGGATGATCTGGAGTAAATCTGTCAGTTCTGCGGAGCTCATCTGGGTTCGGTCTCGCGTTGTCTCGGATATGTCTCAGCCGGGAAAGGCTATGTTGAGGCTTTGCAAAGTGGGCTGTGCCATGTCCAGCATGGTCTGTGGGTACATGCCCATCCAGATCAGGCCGATCATCATCAGTGCCAGGCACAGGAACTCCATGCCGCTCAGGTCTGCCATCTTGAGGTTGTTCACGTTTTTACCGAAGAACACTTTCTGGATGACAATCAGCGAGTACACGGCAGCGACCACCAGTCCGAGTGCAGCAAATGCGGTGATGGTATGGCTCACCTGGAAACTGCCAAGCAGCACCAGGAACTCGCCGACGAAATTGCCAAGACCGGGCATGCCAACCGCTGCTACCGTGAAGAACATCGCCATGAACGCCATCTGCGGCGCTACGCCCCACATGCCGCCCATCTTGTCCATGTCACGCGTGTGGATGCGGTGTTGCAGGCCACCTGCCAGCATGAACAAGGCCGCAGCGCTGAAACCGTGAGCCAGCATTGTCATTACGGCGCCCTGCACTGCCTGCGCATTCCAGGCATAGATGCCGAGCAGGACGAAGCCCATATGGCTGACGGAAGTATAGGCAATCAGACGCTTCAGATCGGTCTGGGCGAAAGCTACCTTGGCGGTGTAGAGAATGCTGATTACGCCCAAGGTCATCGCATAGGGACCGAAGACGACGCTTTCGGCCGGGAACAACGGCACCGTAAAGCGCAGCAAACCATAGGCGCCGGTTTTCAGCAGGATGCCTGCCAGGATCACGGAGCCGGCGGTTGGCGCTTGAGAGTGCGCGTCCGGCAGCCAGTTGTGCACTGGTACGGCCGGCAGCTTGGTGGCGAAGGCAATGAAGAACCCGAGCATCACCCACATCGAAATATTGTCCGGCAACTGGGTGCCGAGCAGTTCGAAGTAGCTGAAGGTCATCTGCTGGGTGGAATCATAGTGGAAGTAGACCAGCACCAGGATGCTGAGCAGCATCAACAAACCTGACACCTGCGTGAAGATGAAGAATTTCATCGCGGCGTATTCCTTGTTCTCGTGGCCCCAGATCGCGATGATGAAATACATCGGGATCAGCATCACTTCCCAAAAGAAAAAGAACAGGAACAGGTCGAGAGCGGTGAACACTCCAATCACGCCGGCGAGTGTCCACAGCAGATTGAAGTAGAAGAAACCACTGCGTTCATGGATCTCGCCCCAGGCTGCACCGAGCGACACCAGGCCGAGGAATACTGTGAGTGCGATCAGCATCAAGCCGAGGCCATCGGCACCGAAAATGAAGCTGACACCAAAGCGCGGAATCCAGTCAGCCTGCAGCAGGACCAGCCACTCGCCTTGCTGGCCTAGTTGCGCCACGGTATCGGCAGTGCCGAGCCCCAGCGTATCCGGCGCCACCAGCATCAGGATTACGAGGAAAAGGTCGAGCAGTATGGCTGCCAGCGCTACAGCGCGTGGATGCTCAGCTCCCCTGCTCTCTGCCAGCCAGGCACCAATGCCGCCGGCGAACAGAATCACCATCAACCAGACCAGAATCATAGCAATACTCCAATGCTCACCAGCAGCAGCACGCCGCTGATCATCGTCAGGGCATACCAGCGCAACTGACCTGTCTGAGTGTCGCTGACGAGGCCGTGCAGAACCAGCGCCAGCCTGGCGGTGCCGTTGTAAATCGAGTCGATGAAATCATTCCTGTTCAATCTGGCGAGGCCGACATAGGGAGCTACGATCACTTTGTCATACAGCCAGTCCATGCCCCACTGCGTGAACCAGAACCGATGTAACGCTTTGCCCATGCCGCTGGCAGTGAGTTTGTCGGTATCGATGCCGCCCTTGATGAATACCCACCAAGCGACAACTGCACCCAACATCGGCAGCAGGATCATCACGGCCTGGGCAAGTATCGACGGATGATGTTCCTCAACTTCCGGGAACACTTCATGCACCGGGATCGCGATAAAACCGCCGACTACCGACAGCACCGCCAGCAAAACCAGCGGACCCTGCAGGTTCAGCCCCATCACTTCATGGCCGTCATGGGTCTTCTTGCCGTAGAACACCAGGAAATAGAGTCGGAAGCTGTAGAGATAGGTCATCACCGCACCGGCCAAACCAGCCAGGTACAGGATGTAGCCGCCTTCATGATTGGACATTGCTGTCGCCAGAATTTCTTCCTTGCTGAAGAAGCCGGAGAAACCGGGGAATGCCACCAGACCCAGCGTGCCGATCAGGAACAGTGCGTGTGACCACGGCAGATCCTTGCGCAGCCCACCCATCTTGAAGATGTTCTGTTCATGGTGCATGCCCAGGATGATCGAACCCGCGGTGAGGAACAGCAGCGCCTTGAAGAAGGCGTGGGTCATCAGGTGGAAGATGGCGCTCGACCAAGCGCCAACACCGAGCGCCAGGAACATGTAGCCGATCTGGCTCATAGTCGAGAAGGCCAATACTTTCTTGATGTCGCTCTGGACCAATGCGGTGAAGCCAGCCATAAGCAACGTAATCGCGCCGATGACACCAACGAGGTACTGCACCTCTGGCGCCAGCAGGTACAACACATGGGTACGGGCAATCAGATACACACCAGCCGTCACCATAGTGGCAGCATGGATCAACGCGGAGATTGGTGTCGGGCCTGCCATGGCGTCAGGCAGCCATGTCTGCAGCGGCAACTGGGCCGATTTACCAACACCGCCTCCAAGCAGCAACAAGGTGATCGCAGTTGCGATGTTGCTGCCACCGGCAGGCCACTGGCCCTGGGCGATCTGCATGGCTTCCTGGATATTCAGCGTGCCAACATTCTGGAACAGCAGGAAAAGTCCCAAGGCCATCGAGGCATCACCGACGCGGGTGACGACGAACGCCTTGCGGGCGCAATAGCCGTTGTAGGAATCGGTGTACCAGAAGCCGATCAGCAGATACGAGCACAGGCCTACACCCTCCCAGCCCATGAACAACAGCAACAGGTTGTCGCCGAGTACCAGGATCAACATCGCTGACACGAACAAGTTCATATAGGAGAAGAAACGCGCGAAACCCGGATCGTCATGCATGTAGCCTGTGGCATACACGTGGATGAGGAAGCCGATACCGGTAATGATGAACATCATCACCAGCGAGACACCGTCGAGGTAGAGCGTGAAACCGGCGTTGAAGTTGCCAACGCTCATCCAGGTCCATAATGTCTGTGAGAAGAACGGCAGGTCAGACTGCAGAAAGTCGATACCTGCCAACAGCGCGACCACAAAGGCGAGGCCAATCGAACCGGCACCGACAATGCCTGCCGGAACCTCTGGCAGCTTGCCCTGAGTGAAGATCAGTATCAGCGATCCGATCAGGGGAATGGTTGGCACCAACCACAGTAAATCCAGCATGTCGCGTCTCCCCTAGCCTTTCATCTTGCCGAGGACGTCGAGGTCCAGGGTCTTGAATCGGTGGAACATCTGCAGCACAAGGCCGAGGCCTACTGCGACTTCAGCAGCTGCCAGGCTGATGATCATCAGGAACATGATCTGGCCGTCGGTCTGGCCCCAGCGTGCACCGGCGACGACAAAGGCAAGCGCAGCGGCGTTCAGCATGATCTCCAGCGACATCAGCACGAACACCATATTGCGACGCGTCAGCACGCCGATCAGGCCGAGGGCAAACAGGACTGCCGCCAGCAACAGCCCGTGCTCCATCGGAATTTCTTGCATCATTACGGTAGGCATTGTGTCGGTTCCGCTCCGGAAATCTGCTTATTTGCGCGCAAGGTGGTAGGCACCGACGAGGCCTGCAAGCAGCAGCATCGACGCCAATTCCACAGCCAGTACATAGGGACCGAACAGATCAATACCGACCTGCTTGGCAGCGAGTACGGCATGGCCCATTTCGGTTGCGCCGGTGTCTTTCAGTACCAGGATCAGCTCAACCAGCAGCGGTGCTGCCATCAACGAAGGTCCGATCCACATTGAAGGTTTCAGCCACACGCGTTCCTGGTCTTCCGTTGCCTTGCCAAGGTTCAGCATCATGGCGACAAACACATACATCACCATGATGGCGCCTGCGTAGACGATGACTTCGAGTGCGGCGGCAAAGTGGGCCCCGACGCTGTAGAAGATCACGGCCAGGGAGATCAGTGACAGGATGAAATAAAGCAGCGCATGGGTGACGTTGATGCGCGTGATCGCAATCAGCGTCGACAACACGCTCACAATGGCGGACAGATAGAACAGCGTGCTCATGGCAACAGGCTCCTGCGGTCGATCGGTGGCAATTCGTTGCGGGCTTCACCCTTGCCTTTGCCGCCAATGGCTTTGCCGGCGATCTTGTAGAAGTTGTAGTCGTGGTATTTGCCGGTACCGTTGATCAACAGATCCTTCTTCTCCCACACCATGTCCTGCCGAACGTATTCCGCCATTTCGAAATCCGGCGTCAGCTGAATGGCGTTCGTTGGGCAGGCTTCTTCGCAGAAACCGCACATGATGCAGCGCGAGAAGTTGATGCGGAAGAATTCCGGATACCAACGACCATTCTCGTCTTCTGTTTTCTGCAATGCGATGCAATCGACCGGACAAGCTACCGCGCACAGGTTGCAGGCTACACAACGCTCTTCGCCGTCGGGATCACGGCTGAGAATGATACGACCGCGCCAGCGCGAGAACATGTGTGGCATCACGTCGGGATATTCGACGGTGTCGGCCTTCTTGAACATATGCAGGAAGACCAGCCACAGTGTGACGACCTGCGACCAGATGATGTAAAGCTGACTCTTCAGAAAATCGTACATGATCAGTTCCCCTGCGCCAGCACAACGGCGCCAGTGACCAACAGGTTAAGCAACGACAACGGCAGCATGATCAGCCAGCCGTAGTTCATCAGCTGGTCGTAACGTGGGCGTACCAGTGCAGCCCTGACCAGGATGAAGAACACCACAAAGGCGAAGGTCTTGGCGCAGAGCCAGAACACTCCGGAAATTATCGGGTAGTTCGGAATATCGAGACCGAACGGCGCATACCAGCCACCGAAGAACAGCACCGGCAACAGCACGGACAACAGCAACATGCCGATGTATTCACCAACAAAAAACAGGCCGAACTTCATGCCCGAATACTCCGTGTTGAAACCGGAGATGATCTCGGACTCGCCTTCCGGCAAGTCGAAGGGCCAGCGTTTGGTTTCAGCAAGACCAGCGATCAGGAACACTACGAAACCGATGAACTGCGGGAAGATGAACCATTGGTCCTTCTGGGCTTCGACGATCTCGCGCATGTTGAAGCTGTCACCGAGTATGACAACGCCCAGAATCGAAATACCCATGAACACTTCGTAACTGATCATCTGGCCGGCGGCACGCAGGCCACCGAGCAAGGCGAACTTGTTGTTTGACGCCAGGCCGCCAAGCATGGCTGAGTAAGCGCCGAGTCCGGCCATGGCGAATATCCACAACAGGCCGATGTTGAGATCCATGATGCCAACGCCCGGCGCAATAGGGATCACGGCAAAGCTCAGCAACATGGCAATCGGCACGATCAACGGTGCCACCACAAAGGTGAATTTGTCGGAGAACGGAGGCACCCAGTCTTCCTTGGTGATCAACTTGCCGACGTCTGCGAACGACTGGAATATCCCGCCCGGGCCAACGCGGTTGGGGCCGAGACGCTCGTTGAAGAAGCCGAGCATGCGACGCTCAAACCAGATCAGCATGGTGGTGATGAACAACACCGCACCGAGGATCAGCGCAATGTTGATCGGGGAACCGACGACGAATTGAAAGAATGCTTCCATCTTCTGCTCCCTTAACCGTTACCTTGCGTGCCGCGGCCATAGGCAGAGGCGCTGCCAGCGTCACTGACAATGATGTTGACGGCACGCCAGTCTTTCGGGTTTTGCCAGTTGGTTGCTTTGTTGAGTGCTACGCCAGTCGTCATGTCCTGGAAGTTCAAACCGCTCAGACCAACACTGATGCCGACTGTGCCTGGCTGTACCGAGTTGCGTACCAGATAAGGTACCGCGCCGTTGTTCTGTACCTGGACGCCATCGCTGGCACCAAGACCGAGCCTGGCGGCGTCAGCCGGGTTCAAGGCGACATAGGCTGCAGTGGCACGTGCCTGGATGGCATCGCTTTTTGCCGTAAGTTCTTCGCTGCCGAACAGGTGATACAGCGGGAACATGGCGAAGCCCTGCAAAGTTGCCTTGGTGACAGTGGCTGCATACCAGGCTTTGGCACCGGCAGAACCATCAAACAACAGCTCACCATGCCCTGCCTGACTCAGTTCGGCGCCAGTATGCTTCTGGAATTTGAACAGCGCCTGGTTGGAGTTCCAGCCCGGCGCCCATGGCGAGTTGAAAATGGTGGCGTCCGTGGTAGGCGGGACGCCTTCCATCGAGAAGGTCATGAGGCCGTCTTCGTCCTGCTCCTGCTTCGGCTCGTGCACATTTATATGCGCGCGCATCGCAGTGCGGCCACTGTAACGGTGATGCTGACGCGGTGCCTTGGCGCCGTTGAAGGTCCAGTCGGCGCCAGGGGTCAGTTTCTGCAATTTGTAGCCATTCGGCAGGATGGCAGCCGCACCGCCGGTCAGGATGTGAATGCGCGGTTCCTGGCCGAATTCGGTATCGCACAGCCACTTGGCGCTGGACATGATTTCCTTCGCTGCCTTGAAGGTCGAGTAGAAGTGCTGCGCCCTGCCCTCGTAGCTGACGAAGGTGCCGGTAGTTTCGGCAAAGGTACCGGCGGCCAGTACCAGGTTGGCGGCTTCACCCGTGCGGGTTTGCAGGCTGTCGATCACCGCCAGGTTCTGCAGACTGGTAAGGAATGTGGTAACTGCTGCGCTCGCTGCACGGCGGTATAGATCGTTTTCCAGCACGATGGCTTCATTGGCGCCACTCTGCATGGCTTTGCCAAGCGTATTCTGCGCGCCATCCAGCAATAACATCAGGCCGAGGCTGTTGGCTTCCGGTACGCACAGCGCGATGTTGGCGTGCTTGTCGCCGTTGGCGAGTGCAGTGGCAATGTTGGCAGCGGCACTCAACAGGGCTGGTTCGAGGCTGCTGGTACCGGCAACCACCAGCGGGTTCTTCGCCGCTTTCAGATCGGCGGCAATGCTGTTCACCAGTGTGGTTTCAGCAGCAGTCAGATCGTTGACCGCCGGCGCGGAACTGTCGAGGGCGTGCGCCACGGCGAAACCAATGCGGGCACTGTCGGCAGCACTGGCGATATGAACCTGTTTGGCGATGTCGTCGAGGCGGGTCGCATGTGCGCTGAGAATATAGAGCGGGCTCTTCTTGTCCATTGCCAGCGTGCGGATGGCAGCATCGTGCCACATCGGCAATTTCAACTTGGCGGCCATTTCACGGCCGATGTTCTTGACCGACTGGCGCAGCGCCAGTGCGATACGTGCAGCAGTGTTGGTGACGTCTTCACCAAGTACCAATACAGCATCGCTCTTCTCGATGTCCTTGATTGACGCAGCATGTACAGGACGGTTTTGGTAGATATCGAGTACTTGGCTCAGCAGGCCGAACTCGGCATCGCTGACTCCGGCATAGAAATTGTCCTTGCCGACCAGGGCACGCAGCGCGAAATTGGCTTCCACCGATGCGCGCGGTGAGCCGATGCCAATGGCCTTGCCCTTCATGGCACGCAAGAGGGCTTTGGCTTCAGTCGGGGTCAACTCACTCGGCTGTCCGTCGTGACTGCTGCGGCTCATGTTGACACGTATACGCTGGTTACTGTTAACGTATCCGGTGCCGAAACGGCCCTTGTCGCAAATGAAATAGCCGTTCACTTCATCGTTGAAGCGATTCACCACGCGACGCAATGTGCCATACCGCTCACCCGGATTTATGTTGCAGCCGACGCCACATGCCGCGCACACGCTTGGCGAGGTCTGCAGATCCCACTTGCGGCTGTACTGCTTGCTGAACACCTTATCGGTGAATACGCCAGTCGGGCATACTTCGGCCAGGTTGCCGGAGAATTCGCTTTCGAGGGTGCCCTCCTGGAAGCGGCCGAAATAGGTGTGGTTGTGCGAGGCTTGCGGGCCAAAGTCAGTGCCGCCGGCGTAGTCGCGGTAGAAGCGCACACAGCGATAGCAGGTGATACAGCGGTTCATTTCATGACCAATGAACGGGCCGAGATTCTGGTTGGTGTGGGTGGATTTCTTGCCATCGTAGCGACGATAGGTGTGGCCGGACATTACGGTCATGTCCTGCAGGTGGCATTCGCCGCCTTCTTCACACACCGGGCAGTCGTGTGGGTGGCTGGTCATGATGCTTTCGATCGCCTGAGCACGGAACTTGGCCGCTTTCTCAATAGAGTAGCGGGCGCCTTCACGCGGCGATGTCATGCAGGCCATGATCTGGCGGCCGCGCTGGTCGTCGTCGTTGGCGTATTCAATCATTGCGCACTGACGGCAGGAGCCGACTGAACCCATGCTGGGGTGCCAGCAGAAGTAGGGCAAATCCTGTTTATGGGACAGGACCTCCTCCAGCAGGTTGTTGTTGGGGTCAACTTCGAAGACCTTGCCATCAACAGTAATCTTGGCCATTTCTATTCCGCCTGAATCTCTGTATTTAACTATTAAATATCAGATACTTGTAAAACCAATCTCGAATCTACACTTAAAGTAGTTTCTTAATGTTTGTGGTACTTGCAGCCGTGGTTCACGTGTTCAACGAACTCGTCCATGAAGTACTTCAGGCCACTCTGCAGCGGTTCAGCAGCGCCGGGAGCCAAGGCACAGAAGGTATTACCCGGGGCCATGTAACCGCAGGCTTCTTTGAGGATTTCAATGTCCTGCAGCGAGCCTTCACCCTTCTCCAGTTTCAGCAACATGTGTTCTGCCCACGGCAGACCATCGCGGCATGGTGTGCACCAGCCGCAACTTTCATGAGCGAAAAACTTGATCAAGTTGTGCACGCAGCCGACGGGGCAGGTTTTGTCGTCAAGCACCATGATCAGGGATGTACCAAGACGGCTGCCGGCTTTCTGAACATCGCCCGGGATCATCGGCATGTCGAGGTGTTCTGGCAGCAGGAAGTCGGTCGATCCGCCACCGGGCAGGAACGCTTTCATTTGGTAACCATCCTGCATGCCGCCTGCATAGTCTTCGAACAATGTGCGGAATGTGGTGCCTACCGGCATTTCCCAGCAGCCCGGATTCTTGACGCGACCGCTGACACCGCTGATGCGGGTACCGAACTGACCATTGATGCCAAGGCCTTTGAACCAATCCACTCCATTGGCAACGATGCCAGGGATGTTGCAGATGGTTTCGACGTTATTGACCAGCGTCGGACGCCCCCACAAACCACTGACCTGCGGGAATGGCGGCTTGAAGCGTGGATTGGCACGTTTGCCTTCCAGCGCGTTGATCAGCGCGGTTTCTTCACCACAGATGTAGCGACCGGCGGAAGTATGCAGCGCCATGTCGAGGCTGTAGCTGGAACCCAGGATGTTGTGGCCGAGCATACCGGCTTCATAGGCTTCCTTGATTGCTTTCAACAAGGCTTTCTCGGCCTCTTTGTACTCGCCGCGCAGGAAGATGTAGGACATCGTCGCCTGCAGTGCGATCGACGCAGTAATCATGCCTTCGATCAACAGATGCGGATCGTTTTCCATCAACAGGCGGTCCTTGAACGTACCCGGTTCCATTTCGTCGGCATTGACGACGAGGTAACGCGGGCCGCCATCCGGCTCGGGGATGAAGCTCCACTTCAGGCCAGTGTTGAAACCGGCGCCGCCACGGCCACCGAGGCCGCTGTCCTGCACCAGCTTCATCAGGTCGCGCGGTTTGTACGTCAGCGCCTTGGCAACGCTCTGGTAACCACCGGCGGCCTGGTACTGGGCGAAATTGAAAGCGGTGCGGCCGGCTTCAATGTTCTTGGTAAGGGGTTTGTTGGTAAGAGTCATCGCGGGAGTCTCAGTCTCGTACTAGCCACGTGCCTTGCATTCAGCAAGGATGGTGTCGATCTTGGCCGGCGTCAGATTGCGGTAGGTGACATCGCCTACCATCATCGTTGGTGCTTTATCGCAGTCGCCAAGGCATGGCACCGGAATCAGCGTGAACTGGTTGTCGGCCGTGGTCTGGCCGTAGTCAATGCCGAGTTTGCTGCTGATGTGCGACTTGAGGTTGTCACAGCCCAACATCCAGCAGGCAACACTGTCGCACAGCAGAATCACGTTCTTGCCTACCGGACGACGGAAAATCATGTTGAAGAACGTTGCCACGCCTTCAAGTTCGTCAGGCGGCAGCTTCAGGTAATCGGCCAAAGCCAGCAGGCTCTCGTCGGAAACCCAGCCCTGGTATTTCTGCACGATCTTCAACGCTTCCAGCCCCACTGCCTGCGCATAGGGGTAGTGGGTTTTTTCATGCTCGATGTCGTGAATCTCTTCCGGCGTCAGTTGGCGCGCTTTCGGTGCTGTGCTGGCGATCAGGTTGCTCATGGTGTTCTCGTTCAATTCTGCGTTTGCATGCTGCTGGGCATGGCCCGCAGCATCCGTTCAGCTGACAACTCAGCGATCCACGTCCGCCATCACGAAGTCAGTAGTAGCGACGACGGCGGTAAAGTCTGCCAGCATCAAACCACGGCTCAGGTATGGAATCGCCTGGATGTGGATGAAGGACGGCGTACGGATACGGGTGCGGTACGAGCCGATGCCGCCATCATTCACCATGTAATACATGTTGAGACCTTTGGTGGCTTCGATCGTCATCGTCACTTCGGTCGGATCCATCACCGGGCCCCAGCTGACACTGAGGAAGTGGTTGATCAGGGTTTCGATGTCGAGCTTGCTCTTTTCCTTGATAGGTGGAGTCGTCAGCGGGTGCTCGGCTTTATACGGACCTTCCGGCATGTTCTCCAGACACTGCTTGATTATGCGGCAGCTCTGTCGCATTTCTTCAACACGTACTGCAGCGCGGTCGTAGCAGTCGCCGTTGACACCAATCGGCACTTCAAATTCGAAGTTTTCATAACCGCTGTACGGGCGTTGTTTGCGGTAATCCCACTCAAGGCCGGTCGCACGCAGTCCAGGGCCGGTCATCGCCCAATCAAAGGCGTTGGCAGTGTCGATCACGCCAACACCGCGGGTACGCTGACGGATCACGCTGTTGGCCATCACCATCTTGTCATATTCGGCCAGGCGGGCCGGAAAATAATCCACGAACTCGCGGATCAGCTTGTCCCAGCCTTTCGGCAGGTCCTGTGCTACACCACCAATGCGGAACCAGCCAGGATGCATGCGCGCACCGGTGATGGATTCAATGATGTTGAAGGCTTTCTCACGGTCGACAAAACAGTAGAACAGTGGCGACAACTGGCCAAGGTCAACAGCCCAAGTGCCGTAGAACAAGAGGTGGGAACAGATGCGGAAGAATTCCGCCAACATTACGCGGATTACTTCCACGCGTTTTGGCACCACGATACCGGCCATCTTCTCAACGGCCATGACGTACGGCAGGTTGTTCATCACGCCGCCAAGGTAGTCGATGCGGTCGGTATACGGGATAAAGGTGTGCCAGGTCTGGCGCTCGGCCATCTTTTCGGCACCACGATGGTGATAGCCGACATCCGGCACTACATCGAGGACGTTCTCGCCATCAAGCTGCAGTGCAAAACGGATAACACCGTGCGCGGCAGGATGGTTGGGGCCGAAGTTGAGGAACATGAATTCGGAGTTTTCGGACTTGCGTGCCAAGCCCCACTCTTCCGGTTTGAACAGCATGGCTTGTTGTTCACGATCCTGGATCTCGTCGCTCATGCGATACGGATCCATCTCGGTGGCGCGCGCCGGGTGATCCTTGCGCAGCGCATGACCTTTCCAGGTGGGCGGACACAGGATGCGACTCAGATTAGGGTGGCCGGTGAATACGATGCCGAACAAGTCCCAGCACTCACGTTCCTGCCAGTTGGCACTCGACCATAGCGGGATTGCAGTGGGCATGTTGAGATCGCCCATCTTCAGCGCCACCTTGATGCGGATGTCGCAATTACCTGAAAACGATGTTGGGTGATACACCACAGTAAAGTCGCTGTCGGGCTGGCCTTCACGATGGATGCGCATACGCTCGTCGATTGCTGTCAAGTCCAGCAGCATTTCGTAACGAGGGCGGTGTTCATCGCGCAAGTAACGCAGCACGGACATCGCCTTGTCGCGACCCACCCACAGGGTAGGCATATGTTCTGCTGTGTGCTGGCGAACAAAAGACGACTCGCCGAATTTTTCATACAGCGCAGTAATTACTGCAGGCATGGCGGGATTGGGGTTAGCGGCGGCGTTCATGCTTATACCTCGTCCGGGCTGCGGAGTTCGGTGGCGGCAATACGATCGGGAGCACGCATTTCACGTTGCACGATGTTCTTTTCGCGCATGTGAATACCTTGGTCATTGATGACCCAGGAAACCGGACGCCGCTGTTTGCCAATCGAATCCTGCAGCAGGTTCAACCCTTGCAGCAAAGCTTCCGGGCGTGGCGGGCAACCGGAAACATACACGTCAACCGGCAGGAACTTGTCGACACCCTGCACTACTGAATAGATGTCGTACATGCCACCGGAGTTGGCGCATGACCCCATGCAGATGACATAACGTGGTTCCATCATCTGTTCATATAGACGCTGTACCACCGGCGCCATTTTGCGGAACACGGTGCCGGCAATGATGATCATGTCGGCTTGGCGTGGCGTGGCGCGGAATACTTCGGCACCGAAACGTGCAATGTCGTGACGGCTGGAGATGGCAGTTGCAGCCTCTACATAACAGCACGACAAACCAAAGTTGAAAGGCCACAACGAATTCTTGCGACTCCACGCGATCATGTCTTCCAGCGTTGTCATCACCACATTCTTGCGAATGTAGTCGTCAAACTGGTTCATGCCAGGGCTGGCGGAATAAGCCTGCTCGGGCTTGATTAATTCCCAACTCATCAGTGTGCTCCCCCGTGGCCGTGCGCATCATGGGCATCGTGACCGTGGTGATCGTCATGGTGGCTATCTTTGTGGCTGCCATCGCTGACTGCGGCCTTGCGTCCGACATTCACAACACCACCCTCGCCTTTGAGGTTGGCAAGGTCACTCTGTTGGCGCAGCGTGCGCCATTCCAGGGCACCTGCTTTCCACAGGTACAACAGGCCGGCAAGCAGGATGGTGATGAATACAGTGACTTCGACGAAGCCGAGCCAACCGGCTTCACGGATTGAAATGGCCCATGCGAACAGAAAGGCGGCTTCAAGATCGAAAATGATGAACAGAATAGCGGTGAGATAGAAAGGCACTGCAATTTTCAACTGGGCAGAGCCGGTGGGTAACACGCCCGACTCGTAGACATCGTGAGTGGCGTGGTCTTGGCGCTTCTGACCCAGCATAGTCGAAGCGAACAGCAGCGCACATATCAGGACGACAACGATAATCGTGTATATCAGCAAGGGCCAAAGGTCGATGTTCACGCCTGGTTCCTGTAGTGAAAACAGAAGTATTTAGTGGTATCCACGGTATCTGACCAAGGCTCCATTGCAGAAGCCGGACGGATACACATGAAAGATGTGGCAAGACAGCGATCTGACTTCCTGGTGACGCCGTTTATCAGGCCGCCTGAGTCTAAACCGGAGTGGTCAAACCCGAGGGAAAAACCGTCTTGCTGCCTGCTTCAAACGGAGAGGAAATTTACACATTCACCCAGTGATCTTCAAGTCATTTTCCCGTTCAGAATATGCGATTTAGGCCATCAAGCGCGGCCACCTTGTACGCTTCCGCCATAGTCGGGTAATTGAAGGTGGTATTGAGGAAATATTGCAGAGTATTGGCACCGTTCTTTTGCTTCATGATGGCCTGGCCGATGTGGACGATTTCCGACGCCTGGTCACCGAAACAATGGATGCCGAGGATCTCCAGCGTGTCGAAATGGAAGATGATCTTCAACATGCCCACTTCGTCGCCGGTGATCTGCGCGCGGGCAATGTTGCGGAAAAAGGCTTTGCCGACTTCGTATGGAATTTTTTTCTCGGTCAGTTCGGCCTCGTTGAGCCCTATCGTGCTGATTTCGGGAATCGTGTAGATGCCGGTCGGAATATCCTGCAGCGCCGAGAATGCCGCTGTGTCGAAGATCGCATTGGTGGCAGCCCTGCCCTGGTCGTAGGCCGCGCTGGCGAGAGCCGGACGACCAATTACGTCACCGGCGGCATAAATGTTGGGTGTGCCGGTCTGGTAGTGATCGTTGACGACCAACTGGCCGCGACTGTTGGCCTTCAGCTTGACGGCCTCGAGGTTCAACTTGTCGGTATTGCCGGTGCGACCGTTTGCCCACAGCAGGATGTCGCTTTTAATCTTCTTGCCGGATTCGAGATAAGTGATGACATGGTCATCATGGTATTCGGCTTGTTCAAAATGCTCATTGTGGCGGCAGCGCACATTGAGGTTGCGCAAGTGGTAGCTGAGCGATTCCGAGATT
>Ga0255100_1000308_pt1 | contig 20525 bp, 14 predicted proteins | sample Colum_Colum_RepB_2_FD_188449 | JGI IMG/M metagenome (GOLD analysis project Ga0255100, IMG submission 188449) | Freshwater microbial communities from Columbia River, Oregon, United States - Colum_Colum_RepB_8d | ecosystem: Environmental > Aquatic > Freshwater > River | place: USA: Oregon...
GATGTGCCTGCGCTGGCAATGCGCTGAGCACCAACGTCAACAAAGCCAACTTGCCTATCAGGGTGTTCTTCATTGCAGTTTGCTCCTTATTGGAATTTTATCTGCTTATGTGGACGACCTGCTTTTCACCGACTCCTTGCAAAACAAAAAAGCCCGGCAAATGCCGGGCTCGCTGGGAACTGCTGAATCCGACAGACCGGCTTAGTTCAAATCAAGCGGATCATAATCCACCGAACAAACTTCAACGATGCAAATCGATTCCAGCGTACGGTTGGCGGGCGGGGTTTCGAGGCCGGCCTTGATCATCAGATCGCGCAACACCGCTGCGGTTTCTGGATGCGGAATGGCGGACTGCACCCCAACGCGTACCAAACCATCGGCGTAATCAATCGGAATCCAGGTGTGAGCTGCCAGTTCAGGGCTGCCGCGGTTGTCGGTGTTGCCGAAGTCGCGAATATCCAGTCGAGCGCCGGCTGCTGCCAGCAATTTGACTACTTCGGTGGCACCTTTGTGTGCAGCGCCATGCAGCGCTACGCGGCCAGTATCAGCCTGGAAGTTGGGATCAATACCCAGCTCAAGCAACAGCTTGACCGCTTCGACCGTCTGCTTGGTCGACCATTCTCTGGTCACACCTTCAACCCAGCCGATGCCGGAAGCAACGGCAAGTGGCGTGATGCCAAGCTTGGTATTGATGGAAGGATCAGCTTTGTACTCAAGCAACAGCTTCATCAACTCGATATCGCCGGACTGGGAAGCGCGCAGGAAGGCAGTGGCACCTTCTTCGTCCAGCCATTGGTTGGTGAACACAGTGCGGGTTTCCGAGCTCTCGATCATTTGCGCGTTCGGATTGGCGCCTTTGTCGAGCAGCAGCTTGATGTACTCGATGGAATCGACGTCAGCAGTGCGAGTCGGATAGTCGCCGCCTTCAATGTTGCGGTTGTCGGTTGCCAGGTACAACGGCGTCCAGCCTCCCTTGTTGGCCAAGTTCACATCAGCGCCGTGCTCTATAAGGAACTTGCCCATCTGATAGTTCTGGTTCTGGGTGGCAGCCAACAGCGGACTCCAGCCGTAGCGGGTGGTCTGGTTCACATCGGCACCGGCATCCAGCAATACCTGAGCGGCATCGATGGCACCAATGCGTGCAGCGTAGATCAATGCCGTCAGCTCCCCACCATCTGGCTCTTTCGGCCCACGGTTGTTATCGCCGCCGTTGAAGAAACCGCCACCGCCCCAGCGCTTGCAGATTTCTGCAAGAGTAAGCTCTGCGTCGGGAACACCCAGCGCCAGGGCATTTTCTTCTCCAAGCGTGGCAAGCTCTTTCAGGGTGGCGAGATCTTCGGTCTTGAGATCGCACATAACCGAGATTACCTGTCGACGCACAGCCTTGCGTGGATCTTCCGACTGCCCAAGTGCAGCCGTGCGGCCATCGCGCATAACCGGCGCAGAGACAGCGGCCACATTGGCGCCGTGTTCAATCAATTTCTTCAGTACTGCGGCGTGGCCCTGATCGGCCGCCTGCATCAGAGCGTTTGTTCCGCGCTGGGTTTCAGTGGCATTCGGATCGGCATCGTGTTCAAGCAGCACATTCACGGCCTCAACTACACCGGAGCGGGCAGCAAGCATCAGCGGCTTGCGACCAAGCGGCAGCTCTTCGTTGGCACTGGCGCCTCCATCAAGCAAGGCTTCGAGTACTGCTGCATCACCTTGGTTGGCAGCCAACCACATCGGGGTAGAGCCATTGCGGTTGGCTGCGGCAGGATTGGCACCTGCTTTGAGTAGTTGCTCAGCCAACGTGGCATCGCCGTGATAGGCGGCCCAATGCAGGGCGGTAGCACCGTCAGACTGGGCAGCGTTCACATCGGCACCCGCTTTCAGCAAGCGCTGCACTTCGCCGCTGTCACGTCGCATGGCGGCGTCTGCCATTTCAGACTGGGCAAGTGCAAAGGAAGAGGACGCCAGAATCAGCGCCAGCGTGAGTGTTTTGATTACAACCATACGCATACGTCGTTGACTCATATGAATTTTTACCCGGTAAAGACCAGGTTGTTTTTATTAAGTGGCCACCTATTGGGCTGCCATACGACTAATGTGCCAAATCACTGGAGCGCAGTATCAGTTCAGATCGAGCGGGTCGTAATCTACCGAGCAGACATCTACGATACAGATCGATTCCAGCGTACGGCCCTCAGGTGGAGCTTCGACGCCAGCTTGAAGCATCAGTTCACGCAATACCTGCGAGGTTTCCGGATGTGGAATGGCAGATTGCACCCCAACGCGCACCAGCCCGTCAGCGTAGTCGATCGGCAGCCAAGTATGAGCAGCAAGCTCGGCACTGCCACGGTTGTCGGTGTTGCCAAAATCGCGGATATCCAAACGAGCACCGGCTGCAACCAGGAGTTTGACTACACCAGTAGCGCCTTTGTGCGCAGCGCCATGTAGTGCGACGCGACCCGTGTCAGCCTGGAAGTTAGGGTCGATCCCAAGTTCCAACAGCAGCTTCACAGTTTCCTCTGTCTGCTTGACCGACCACTCGCGGGTTACGCCTTCAACCCAGCCGATACCGGCAGCCACAGCCAAGGGCGTGATGTCCAGTTCGGTGTTGATGAACGGATCAGCTTTGTATTCGAGTAAAAGTTTCAACAATTCGACATCACCCGACTGCGCGGCTCGCAAGAAGGCGGTGGCGCCTTTTTCATCCAGCCATTGGTTGGTGAATACGGTGCGGGTTTCCGAGCTTTCGATCATGCGCGCATTCGGATTGGCGCCGCTGTCCAGCAGCAGTTTGATGAATTCCAGAGAGTCCATGTCGGCCGTGCGGGTAGGGTAGTCCCCGCCTTCGATATTGCGGTTGTCAGTGGCCAGGTACAACGGCGTCCAACCACCCTTGTTGGCCAGATTCACATCAGCACCATGTTCGATCAGGAATTTGGCCATCAGATAGTTCTGGTTCTGGGTGGCCGCCAACAGCGGGCTCCAGCCATAACGGGATGTTTGGTTCACGTCGGCACCGGCTTCGATCAGTATGAGTGCGGCATCAACTGAGCCCGAACGTGCGGCGTAGATCAGTGCAGTCAGTTCACCACCATCAGGTTCACGTTGCCGTCCCCCACCACCGTTGAAGCCATCTTGCCCACTGCCAGCCACAACAGCGAAACCTATGCCGGCGCGTACAAACTTGCTGCAAATCACTTCGCTGGTCAGCTCAACACCGGATTTGACGAGTTCCTCCAGCGCCGAGTCCCTGCTCGCCTTGTCTACACTGCCAGCGACTGCCAGCTTGCGGAGAATATTCAGGTCAGGAGTCGGCTGTTCACAATGGGAGACGATGGTCTGCCGTCTGACATTGATCCTGGGATCTTCGGAGTTACCCAAGGCCGCCGTACGGCCATCGCGCATCACTGCTTTGGCGACCGCTGCAACGTTGGCACCGTTTTCGATCAAGAGTTTGAGTACTTCAGCGTGCCCCTGATCCGCCGCCTGCATCAACGCCGTGGTACCGCGCTCGGTTTCACTGGCATTGGGATCCGCACCGTGCTCCAGCAAGACGCGAACTGCGTCTACAACACCTGAGCGAGCGGCGAGCATCAGAGGCTTGCGACCCAGCGGCAACTCTTCGTTGGCGTTGGCGCCGCCGGCCAGCAGAGCTTCAATTACAGCCGCATCACCCTGGTTGGCGGCCAACCACATCGGCGTCGAACCATTACGGTTCGCTGCCGCGGGATTGGCACCTGCTTTGAGCAACTGCTCCGCCAATTGCGCATTCCCGTGGTAGGCAGCCCACTGTAACGCATTAGCACCGTCTGCCTGTGCACCATTCACATCCACACCGCCCTTCAGCAGGCGCTGCACTTCCACAGTGTTTTGCCGCATGGCAGCATCAGCCAAGTCAGATTGCGCCAACACCGGATTTGCGGAGGCAACAAGGCATGCCAGCACTACTGCTTTGATTCCAAACTTGATCATACGTCGTCGACTTCTTGAACTTGCGCCAATTCCGATCTGCAACTGCGAGCTACACCAATTTATCCAGACGTCCGGTACTGTCACCGAAACTTTCCCGCGGAATGTCGAACTGGTCGAGGATACTCAGCAGCAAGTTGCCGGTAGGCACCGTCTTGGTGGGATAGGCCAGATGGCGGCCGCCCTTCAGTTTGCCGTTGTTGCCGCCTATCAGAATATGCGGCACGTCGTAATGCAGATGCTGGTTCGGATTGCCCATGTTGCTGCCGAACAGCAACAATGAATGGTCGAGCAATGAGCCATCGCCGTCTTCGGTTTTGGCCAACTTGTCGACAAAATATGCCAGCATCTTCACGTGGTACTGGTTGATCTTGGAGAACTCGTCAATACGTGCAGGATCTTCCCCGTGATGGGATCCGCCGTGGAAACCCAGGGTTGGAGCATCGCTCTCAGGATAAACACGGCCGGTAAGATCGCGTGCCAGCAGCATGGTGCCAACACGAGTGATGTCGGCCTGGTAGGCCAAGGCCTGCAGGTCAAACATCAGCTTGATGTGTTCGTCGAAAGACTGAGGGATACCCGGTGGCACATCAAAATTCTCAGGCGCTGCCGAAGTTGCTCCTGCAGCGATCTGCAGACGACGTTCGATCTCCCGGACGTTCTCGGTGAACGCGTCCAGACGTGAACGGTCAGTTGCGCTGATCTCTTTGCGCATGCCGGAAATTTTGCCGGTGATCGAGTCAAGGATGCTCTGGTTGCGCTCACGACGTTCTGTGCGTTGTTCTGGCGTGCTACCGCTGCCAAACATGCGCTCAAACACGACCTGTGGATTCAGTTCCATCGGTAACGGCGTGGTAGGCGAAGTCCAGGCAATCGTATTGGTATACACGCAACTGTAGCCTTCGCCGCAATTGCTTGAGCCTGAGCCCGGATCTTCTACCGAAATCTCCATCGACGGCAGCAGGGTTTCCTGCCCGTACTTGGCGGCGATGATCTGATCAATCGTCTGGCCGGCAAACACGTCAGCTCCAGCAGTTTTCTTCGGCTTTTCGGCACACAGGAACGCAGCGGCAACCCAATGGTCGGCACCGGTTTCGCCCGGAGGCGGCTCTGCAGAAGTGGAGTGCAAGCCGGTAAGGATGTTCAAGTGATCGCGAAACGGCTCCAAGTGCTTCCAGACGAAGGGCAATTCTGCACCCAAGGCACCTTCTGTTTTCGGCACCCAGTAACCAGGCGCCGCACCATGAGGAACAAATCCACCCCAGAAACGCGGCGGCGGAACTGCAGCCGTTTGCGCCAACGCGGTCGCGGCCGGAATCATGGCATCAAGCAGTGGCAGGCCGATGGCGACACCGGCGCCGCGCAGCATGCTGCGACGGGAAATGTGTTTCTTGGTAATAAACATGCGTTTACTCCTCTCTCATTGCCACGGTGTCGGTTTTCAGGTTCATCGTGAAGGCCGGACTTTCCACGACTTGCATAATCACTGACGAGAATTTGTAGTTGTCTTCAGCTGCTTTGTGCGTGATAGAACGAACCAGCGGCATGTCTTCAAACTCCACGCCACGACCCATTGCATAAGTCATCAGGTTTTCAATCACCACTTCCGCGAACATGTCACCTTTACGTACGGTGAGATCGCGCAGACTTTGCAGACCTTCCAGCTCGGTACCGTCAGTGATCATGCCCTTGGTATCGATCGGATTGCCGGCATCCTGGGTACGCCATTGACCCACGGCGTCGAAGTTTTCCATCGCAAACCCCAGTGGTTCAAACATCTTGTGACAGGTAGAACAGGTCGGGTTCGTATGATGCGCTTCCAGCCTTGCGCGCAGAGTCTTCGGCGCTTCACCTTCTTTTTGGCTCAGGTTGACTTCCACACCAGGCGGAGGATCAGGCGGACTGACACCCAGGAACGTCTGCAGGAACCACTTGCCGCGCTTCACAGGCGAAGTACGGGCAGCCTCGGATGTAATGGTCAGCAAGGCACCTTTGCCCAAGAGGCCATGACGGACATCCTGGTCTGGTCCCAAGTCCACACGTCGGAACTGCGGGCCATAAATGTTTGGAATGCCATAGTGTTTGGCCAACCGCTCATTGACGAATGTGTAATCTGCTGTGAGCAGGTCCAGCACACTGCGGTCTTCCTGGATGATGCTTGCGAAGAACAATTCAATCTCTTTTTGGAAGGCATCGCGAAGAGTGCTGTCGAAATCCGGGAACATTTCAACCACCGGTTCCTTGGCCTGGATACCACGCACGTTCAACCACTGACCGGTGAAGTTCTCAACCAAGGCCTGCGAACGCGGATCAGCGATCATGCGTTCGACTTGCTGCTGCAAGACATCGGATTCATGCAGTCGGTTCTCGGAAGCCAGCTTGATCAACTCTTCATCAGGAATGCTGCTCCAGATAAAGAACGACAAACGTGAGGCCAGTTCGAGATCGCTGATGCGATAGGCTGTGCCGGGCGCGACTTCAGCCGGCTCGATTTCGGAACGGTAAATGAATTCAGGATCGGCCAGGATACGCTGCAGCGCCGCTTCGATACCGGCGTCGAAATTACCGCCCTCTTCGCGACCATCGCGGAAGAAGCTCATCATCACGTCAAGATCGGCACCGGCCACCGGACGACGGAAGGCCTTGCTGGTCAGAGTGGTAATGATCTGGCGTGCGCAATTGGTTTCTTCGCCGACATTTTGCGGATAGCACTCGAATACTTTGTCGCGGCTCTGGGTAGTTGATGCAGGGATACCTTTGAATGGCCCCTCAATGAATACCTGACCCACATGCGGGTAGAAGGTGTAACCCGAAATGGAGCCGGGCGAGTTCATGGTACGCACGAACGACTTGTTGAGGCCGGTGTCGGGCAAGTCACTGGTAGCAATGAAGGTTACGCCAACCTTGTGGAAGCCGGCTTTGATCGCAATCGCCGGGGTCTTGCCGCCATTGCCTTCGGTATTTCCGATCTGGGTATCCCAGTCGTACAGGTACACACGTTCGCCGTCGATTGTGACTTCCAGCTTTTCGCCCTGCACGTTACCGAGCACCCGGGTGAAGTAGCCGGTCATACCCTTGACCGTAAAAATGTATTCACCATCGGCAGGAAACTCATGCTCAATCAGCATGCCGCCGCGGGTGCCAAACGGCAGACCCTCCACATAGGTGTTTTGTGAAGTGTCATGCGGCGCATCAAATACTGCCAGCGTAGGAGCTGTCTCGGTACCGATTGCCAAGCGGCTGATGTCGCCGGCAGCCGACAGATAAGCTTCCATGAGGGCAGGAGATGTCGTCAGCGTACCTGCCATGTTGTCAAATCCGTGGCTGGAGTCGTCCGACGGCAGGAACTTGGTGGCATCAATATTGAGCGCCAGCATGTCACGGATTGTATTGGTGTATTCGGTGCGGTTCAGGCGGTGCAGGCCTGGAGGCGGCAGATAAATTGCCTTGGACGCCGCGTGGGAATCGATACCCTGCTCCAGACTGGCAGCCAGACTAGCGACAACCGCTGCCTCCGGGCGCTCCTCCCCAACTGGAGGCATCATGCCCGCGCGCAGGCGCTTGATCACTTTTTCGCCAACTTCCGGATTTTCAGCGACAGTGTCGGCACTGAAATCCTCCAGGCTGATACCCCCGGCGAAGTCATCGAAGTTGTGACATTTGGCACAGTACTGATCAATGAGAGCAGCGCTGTCGACGTTTGCCCCGTCATGCTGGGCAAATGTATGCGGAGTGAACACGGCAACGCCCCCGAGCAGGGCGAAAATGCGTGGTAAAGCTTTGAATTTGATAGTCAGACCCATAACGTTCCTGCCTTGTACCTGTGATGGCTTTCAGAGCTGCCCGAAATGCTAGTCCCATGAGTATTGCGGGTAAAGCAAGTGGGAGCGCCAGACTGACTGTTCCACTGTTTTTACTATTTTCGAACCGACCGGTCTCGCAAAGCCCCCACTTTCCGTAAGTCCCGCGATCCTGCTCACTGCAGTAGCTGTGCTATCGTCAGGCACCACACCACCAAAGGGGAAACACGCCATGTCACACAAAGAACGCCGCACAGTGCCCGCAGAGGCAATTGAACTCTACAACCAATACGTCCACGGCGAGATCAGCCGCCGCGCCTTCCTGAGCCGTGCGCAACAATTTGCGGTGGCAGGCTTTACCGCCACCACTCTCGTACAGGCACTGATGCCGGATTACGCGATGGGCCAGCAGATCGATCGTGATGATGAACGCATCCGCGCCGAGTACGTTACGCTGCCGTCACCGCAGGGCCATGGTTTCATCAAAGGTTATCTGGTACGTCCATTCAGCGCCGACAGCCGCTCGGCCGAGCCGGCCAAGCTGCCGGGCATCATCGTGGTACACGAGAACCGCGGCCTCAACCCGCATACTGAAGACGTGGCGCGCCGACTGGCACTGGCCAACTTCATGGCGTTCGCGCCCGATGTGCTCACATCCGTCGGCGGTTATCCGGGCGACGATTATCAGGGTGGCCAGTTGTTCAACGGCCTCGACGCTGGCAAGCGCTTTGAAGACATCATCGCAAGCGCCCTGTGGCTGAAAAACCGCGCCGATTGCACCGGCAAGATCGGTGTTACCGGTTTCTGCTACGGCGGTGGAGTGTCAAACCAATTGGCGGTGCGGCTCGGTGCCGATCTGGCGGCAGCGGTGCCGTTCTACGGCGGTGCAGTGCCGGAAGCGGACGTCGCGAAAATCAAGGCCGCGATACTCGTGCAGCATGGCGGGCTCGACACCCGACTGGTCGAAGCATGGCCTGCCTATGACGCTGCAATGACGGCTGCCGGAGTCACCCACGAAGGCCGCATCTACGAAGGAGCCGTGCATGGTTTCTTCAACGACGCCACGCCGGAACGCTACAACGAAGCGGCAGCCAACGAAGCGTGGACACGCATGGTGGATTGGTTCAACACCCACGTACGTGGCTGATCACCTGCGATTGCAAAAACAGTCTGACGGGTACACGGCGAGCACTATTGCCCGCCGGTTCCCGCACTGGCCCATAGCGTTTCACCTGTATCAGTACGGGTCACAGACGAGCCGTTGGCGGTGTTGGTGCCATTGCGGGCGCCATAACCAGTAACCGTGAGCTTGTCGCCGGGCTTGACGTTCTTGGGCGACAACCCTGTACGCACCAAGGCGTTTACGCCGAGGAACTCAACTGCCCACTCTGCCTTGTTGCCCTGCGCGTCCGTCACTTCCATATGCAACCACGCATGCGGATTGGTCCACTCGAATTCCTTCACCGTGCCTTGCAGTGTCACCGGCTTGCCTACATCGAACTCCGCCGAGAACGAGTGATGCGAGAACGCATGGGGTGCAGCAAAAAGTGCCGAAAGTGAAAAAAGTCCGGCAGCGAATGACAAACCTTTGCGCATGGGAGTTCTCCTCATAGTTGGGGACTGGGAAAGGGGATTGGGTATCCGGATTGGCGTATTATTGTTCTTATGTAGGCAGTGGGCCTTATAGTACGCTACCTGCAGCTACACCGCCTACCATCATAAAAACACTTAAAAAGCAGAGGGAAGCATGACCTTGCGATTCACCACTTTCATATTGTTGCTGGCCAGCACTGCCTCGCAGGCGCAATGGTTTGACTGGGTTTCGACCACCGTCCCGCGCACTGCCCAGGGCCGCACTGATCTCACCGCTGCCGCACCCCGCACTGCCGATGGCGGCATCGACATGTCAGGCGTTTGGGTTCCCACTGCCGCCAGTGGCTCGCTGTTCGACAGCAGCAAGATCCAGGGCTGGGCACTGGATGCCATGCTTGCCCACGAACAGAATTTCTACACCAACGATCCGCGTTTCCACTGCCTTCCCTCCGGTCCCGGTTCGTACCCCGCTGGTGCTTCGGTCAGCGGGCAACGCCGCATGGTGCAGCACGCCGATTACATCGCCATCCTCAATCCTGATATGACCTATCGCCAGGTATTCATGGATGGCCGCCCACTCGAAGCTGAACCCCTGCTGCCCAGCTGGATGGGTTACTCCACCGGCCGCTTTGAGGGCGACGTGCTGGTTATCGAAAGCAACGGCTACAACGACAAGACCTGGCTGACGCGCGAAGGTCTGCCGCACACCGACAAACTTCACATCACCGAACGCTACACCCGCACTGACTATGGCCACATCACACTGGAAGTGACCTATGAAGACGCCGGCACCTTCACCGAACCGGTTCAGGCCACCATTGAACTGGAAAACCTGGGCGACAACGGCATGCTGGAAACCATCTGCAACGAATCCGCAACCGGCCAGCAACACTACAGTGGCGAAATTTCGCAAGCCGACAACGAAGTGGTGCAAGTGCCGCTCGAAACGCTGCAGCAATATGTGGGCAGCTACAAGGGCGTTTGGCTCGGCCGACAGATCACGACGGTGTTCACCGTGAAAGACGGCGCTCTGGTGCTCACCCGCACGCCGCGCTATTCCGATACCGGCGGCAACACCGATTCAGCCGAGTACCGACTGGTGGCCCAGTCCGCAACCGCTTTCGATTGCACCTGCGGCCTTGGTTTCATCTTCAGTGTCGGTGCTGATGGCGTTGCAACTGAAGTGTCGGAAGTACACGTATCCGGGGCCTGGCCGTTCAAGCGGGTACCGTGAAAGCAGAACGGCGACCAAAGTGGTCGCCGTTCTGCTTCTCAATGCTTCACTGCCAACAATCAGCGCTGATCGAAGCGATCCAGTTCCATCACCTTGTTCCATGCCGACACAAAGTCGGACATGAACGCTTGCTGCGCATCGGCAGCCGCGTAGTACTCGGCCACTGCTCGCAGCTCTGAGTTGGAACCGAAGATCAAATCCACTGGCGTGCCAGTCCACTTCAGCTCGCCGCTGGCCATGTCACGACCTTCGTACACAGAGGCGTCGGTGGCTGACGGAGTCCACTGCACCGACAGATCGAGCAGGTTGACGAAGAAGTCATTGCTCAAGATGCCGGGGCGTGCCGTGAATACACCGTGGCTGGCGTTGCCCACGTTGGCATCGAGCGCACGCAAGCCGCCTACCAGCACTGTCATCTCCGGTGCGCTCAGGCTCAACTGGTCGGCTTTGTCGACCAGCGCGTCAACTGGCGAATGCAGGGCGCCTTCGCTGTAGAAGTTGCGAAAGCCATCAGCCTTGGGTTCAAGCACGGCGAACGACGTCAGGTCAGTCTGCTCTTGTGAAGCATCGGTGCGACCCGGCGTAAACGGCACTGCAACGGTGACGCCAGCTGCTTTGGCGGCCTGTTCAATCGCGGCGGCGCCGCCGAGCACGATCAAGTCGGCCAGCGAGACCTGCTTGCCGTCGCGCTGGGCGCGGTTGAAGTCCTGTTGAACGTCTTCCAGTGCTTCAATCACTTCATCAAGTTCTTCGGGTTCGTTCACAGCCCAGTCTTTCTGTGGAGCCAAGCGCAGGCGGGCACCGTTGGCACCCCCACGCATGTCGGTACCGCGATAGGTGGAAGCCGCGGCCCAGGCTGTTTGCACCAGATCGGACGTTTCCAGACCGGCTTCGAGGATATCGGCCTTCAAGGCAGCGACGTCAGCTGCGTTGATCAATGGATGCGTTACTGCCGGAACCGGGTCCTGCCACACCAGCTGCTCGGAAGGAGCCAGCTTGCCGAGGTAGCGGCTGCTTGGACCCAGGTCGCGATGGGTGAGTTTGAACCAGGCGCGACCAAAGGCATCAGCAAACTCTTCCGGGTTTTCCAGCCAGCGCATGGTGATCTCGCGATAGGCAGGGTCCATCTTCAAGGCCAGATCGGTGGTGAACATGATGGGCGCGTGGCGTATGGACGGATCATGCGCATCCGGTGCCAGATTGGCCGCTGCCGGATCGGACGGTATCCATTGAGTAGCGCCGGCCGGGCTCTTGCTCTGTACCCATTCGTATCCGTACAGGTTTTGGAGGTAGTTGTGGGTCCACGCGACCGGATTGACGGTCCAGGAGCCTTCGAGACCGCTGGTGATGGTGTCGGCACCTTTGCCGGTGCCACAGGTATTCTTCCAGCCGAGACCCTGCTGTTCAGTGGCTGAGCCTTCGGGATCAGCACCGACACAGCCTTGCGGACTGCGGGCACCGTGTGCCTTGCCAAAGGTGTGGCCGCCGGCGATCAAGGCGACTGTCTCTTCGTCATTCATTGCCATGCGGGCAAAGGTATCGCGGATCGCCTGGGCGGCAGCGAGCGGATCGGGCACGCCGCCGGGGCCTTCAGGGTTCACGTAGATCAGACCCATCTGCGAAGCTGCAAGCGGGTTGGCCAGCTGACCCTCAGCATTGGTGCGTTGCGACGCCGACAGCCACTCTTGTTCGGAACCCCAGTTCACCAGCTCGGGGGTCCAGTCATCTTTGCGGCCGCCAGCGAAACCGAAGGTCTCAAAGCCCATCGATTCCATTGCCACAGTACCGGCCAGCACCATGAGGTCGGCCCAGGTGATGCTGTTGCCGTATTTCTGCTTGATTGGCCACAGCAGGCGACGCGCCTTGTCCAGGTTGGCGTTATCCGGCCAGCTGTTCAGCGGTGCGAAGCGGATCTGGCCGCCATCTGAGCCACCACGACCATCGAGCGTGCGGTAGGTACCGGCGCTGTGCCAGGCCATACGGATGAAGAAAGGACCATAGTGGCCATAGTCGGCTGGCCACCAATCCTGCGAGGTGGTCATCAATGTGGTCAGGTCCTGCTTGAGAGCGTCGAGGTCGACGGCTTCGAACGCAGCAGCGTAGTCAAAGGCTGCGCCTTGCGGGTTGGCATTCGGCACATGCTGGCGCAGCGGTGCAAGGTTCAGTTGTTCTGGCCACCAGAAGGTATTGGTGGTGGGTTTCTGCTGGGCATTGGCTGCTGAGCAAGCCAGCGCCAGAATTGTCAGCGCAGGCAAGGTGTAACGCTTCATGGGGCTTTCCTCTATCGTGGTTTAAGGACCGGACTACGGACCGCAGCCTATTACTCTGCTTGCCTGTAGTCCGATACTTATACTCTGTGGCTACGATAGAGACTGCCTATTGCCCAACTTACAAAGCGTCAAATCCGTGATAGGCCAGACATTACTCGGTAGCGAAGCAATACAACAAGCCGGCGCCACCGACACTGATGAGGTTTTCCGGTGTGCAACCAGGAGTTCCGTGCCCGGAATTCCACGGCGAACCAGGAACCGCGAACGAGTAGCGGTCAGCGTGACCAACCACGGCGCTGCCGGTGGTGCTGCTGGTCCAGTTGTTACAGGTTTTGTCATCACCAGCCGGGAAGGCGGTGCCATCAAGCTGGGTGCCGGTCAGCACATCGTGTTCGGTAGTGTCATAGGTGCCGTCAATGCGCGATGAGAAGTGATTGCCGTTCTCGTCGAGAATGTGTTCGTAGTTGAAGTTGGAGTTGTCGTACATAAGGCTATCGAGATTGGTAGCCATGATGACGCCCTTGGCATTGGCCCAAGGGCCCTTGCCAATACGATCACGTGCGTTGACTGCACCTGGACCCTGCGTACTCAGGTAGGCGTGCCAGGTGCGATTGCCTTTGCCGACGGCAGCAGCCAACGACTGGCAATGCGCATCAGCGCCAGCAATGCCACCAAGGTCACCGCCTTTGCCCAGGCCCTTGCTGGTAATGAAAAAGCCCATTTCCGGTGGTGGTGCGTTGGCATCCGCTGCGGCGGCGAATGCCTGACCAGCGAGTGTCATGGCGCCGAATGTCAGTGCTGCTGCGATGATGGTTTTTCTGGTTTTCATGGTGTTACCCCCTCAGGTTGGATGGATTTTTATGGTCGTTGATACCGGATTTGCATTCCTGCCTGTAACGGAACTGCAGCCGACAGGATACACGCCGCGCGGACATATTCAGTTGACTGAACGCACTCAGCTGCCAGATTGCGCGCCGCGCCGCACTGCTGGGCGATTCAATGCAAGCCGGGCTCTCGGTATTCTCGCCACGCCGTCAGTACACCGCCACCAACAGCCTCGCCAATGGCAACGGCGGCGCTTTCACCATCGCCCCTGGCAAGGTTGAAAGTGGCAGTGAGTATTTTCCCATCCCGTATTTCGCCAAAACCTAGGCGCGCGCCAACGATGCTGCACTCGGCGTCGCGGTCTATGGCCGCGGCGGCATGAATACCGATTACACCAGCGGTGCGGCCTTGTTCGATCCTGACGGCCCCGGCCCCGCCCCTGTCATGCGCTCGCCGGGCAGCCTGGGGGCTGGCGATGCCGGAGTCGATCTGAACCAGCTGTTCGCTGAAATTGCCTGGGCGGATCGCCTGAGTGACACCCTGACCTGGGGCGTGAGCGGAATTTTCACCGCCCAGAGCTTTGAGGCCACCGGCACCCTCAGCCTGGCGCCGTACACGCAGACCTTTGCACGCAGTGGCGGCAGGTCAATGCCGGCCAACATGAGCAACAATGGTCACGATCTCTCCACCGGCTATGGTGCCAAAGCCGGCCTGCATTGGCAGCCAAGTGCACGCCTGCGTGCCAGCCTCAGCTACCAGAGCCGCATCACCATGTCGGAGTTCGACGATTACAGCGATCTGTTTGCCGCCGGTGGCAACTTCGATATTCCACAGAACATCCGGTTCGGCGTGAGCTGGGATTATTCCGATCGCGTGACGCTGACTACGACACGGACCACACCAACTACCGGGATATAGACTCGGTAGGCAACCCGATCGCGAACATCTTCGGCTGCCCGACTGCAGGTATGGGCGGCACTGACCTCAGCTACTGCCTCGGCGGCGATCGCGGAGCGGGCTTTGGTTGGAACGACATGACGGTGCATAAGTTCGGCCTTTCGTGGCAACCCGCCAGCTTGCCTGCGTGGACGCTGCGCGCCGGCGTCAGTCACGGTCAGCAGCCGATCGAGCAAACCGAGGTGCTGTTCAACATACTCGCGCCGGGCGTGATCGAACGCCACTTCACTGTGGGGGCTACCCGCCGTCTTGCAGATGGCAAAGCCTGGAGCGTGATGCTGATGGTGGCACCAGAAGGCAAAGTCAGCGGCCACAACACCTTTGATCCGACCCAGCGCCTCGAACTCAAGATGCACCAGTTCGAACTGGAATTCGGCTTCTCCTGGTAAATAAGCAGGGAGTGTCCACACCATGGCGGGCTACAATGAGGGATGATCGAACCCCTCCTGCTCGCTTGCGTCCAGATCACCACTTTCAGACAACACTCCCGGTTGACCAACGCCAGCGGGTTTTTCTTTGAGCGCGGGGAGCATCTGTACCTGGTAACCAGCCGCCATGTGCTGCGGGATGCTCCCAGCCGCCACTTTCCCGACTGGCTGGAGATCGAGATCCACACCGACGCCGACAACATGGCGCATTCCGCCCACTACGCCATTCCGTTGTACCAGGACGGGCGCAGCCTCTGGCGTCAGGGCAACGATACTGCCGGCGATATTGATGTGGCGGTGATTGAAATTGACCGCAGTCGGCTGCCAGACAACGCCGTCTGGTTTGCCTTCACCCCCGCCCACATCGACACTGCACTGGAACGGGTTGAGGTGGGTACGCCCCTGCTGATCGTGGGTTTTCCGCTCGGGTTTCACGATACCCTGCACCATTTGCCCATCGCGCGGCAGGCCATCAACGCGTCGTCATTCGGCCTGCGCTTCCAGGGCAAGGGCTATTTCCTGACAGATGCACGTACCCATTGCGGCATCAGCGGGGCGCCGGTGGTGATGAAATCATCCACTAACGCCCTGGAAGGAGAAGCGGTGTCATGGCTGCTGTTGGGTATCCATGCCGCCCGACTGGACATCGGTCCGCGCGACCGGTCAGTGGATGAAAAACTCGGACTCAACAGCGCCTGGTTCGCCGACATACTGCTGACGCTCACCCGCTAGACCAGACAGGAACAGCCCGGGGCGCCACCGACTCAGTGAGCCAGCGGCAGGTCGAACAACAGGAATTCGCTGTCGGCGCCGGCTTCAATGCCTATGACGACCTGCGCGCTGGCAGATTGGTGACCGTTTTGCAGGACTTTCGTGCCCCCCGCATCTATCTGTCGCTGGTCTATGCACCGAGTCGCAACATGTCGGTCAAAATCCGGCTTTTTGTGAAGTTCATCCAGCAATGGGGCGCGCTGAGCGAATTCTGAGACTTTCCGGCTATAATGCCCCGCCCGCAAGTTGCCGGCGCAGTTCCAGCAACCGAGACCAGGGCAGCCAGCAATTCCCTTCTTGCAGTCCATGACAAGCAGTCCATAACAAGAGTTTGATGAAAACACCGCCACGCTTGCTGCCGTTGCTTGAAGACGGCCTGATCGACGAAGTCATCTGTCAGCTCATGAGCGGGAAAGAAGCCCAGGTTTACATCGTGGAATGCAGCGGTATTCGTCGCTGCGCCAAGGTGTTCAAGGAAGCCAACCAGCGCAGCTTCAAGCAGGCCGTGCAGTACCAGGAAGGGCGCACGGTGCGTAACAGCCGCCGCGCGAGGGCGATGTCGAAAAAGACCCGCTACGGCCAACAGGAACAGGAAAGTGCCTGGCTCAACGCCGAAGTGGATGCATTGCGCAAACTGGCAGCCGCCGGTGTGCGGGTTCCAGAGCCTTACACCTTCGTTGATGGTGTGCTGTTGATGGAATTGATCATCGGTGCCGACGGCCTCACAGCCCCGCGCCTGGGTGATCTCGAACTGACCGCCGATGTGGCGCGCTCGTACCACGAGCAGATCATCGGTGAAGTAGTACGCATGTTGTGTGCAGGACTGGTCCACGGCGACTTGTCCCCTTTCAACGTGCTGGTCGATGCCCACGGTCCTGTCATCATCGATCTGCCACAGGCGGTAAGCGCCTCCGGCAACAACAGTGCGCACATGATGCTCGACCGCGATGTCGGCAACATGCGTGAATTTTTCGGGCGCTTTGCACCCGAATTACTGGAGACGGACTACAGCAATGAAATCTGGAGCCTGTACGAATCCGGCGACCTGCGAGAGGACAGCAGACTCACCGGCAGCTTCCAGCAGAACGACACCATTGCTGACCTGGCCCAACTGTTGGCGGTGATCGAAGCCGCCAAAAAAGAAGAGGAAGAGCGCCTGGCCAGGGCCGCTCTAGCACTCGAATAGCCAGGTGTTCACAACCCCGTCCTCGGTTGTGACGCCGCCCATCCATAACGAAGGAAATTGAATGTCTTTCAACGATCTTGGTCTCAGCCCTACGCTGCTGCAGGCCGTGCATGACACTGGTTACACCACTCCAACCCCAATCCAACTGCTCGCAATCCCTGCCATTCTCACTGGCAAGGACGTGATGGGCGCTGCCCAGACCGGCACCGGCAAAACCGCTGGATTCACGCTGCCACTGCTGCAACTGTTGAGCGGCGGCCAGCCCGCTGCCAGCAACCAGGTGCGCGCGCTGGTGCTGACACCCACCCGTGAACTCGCCGCCCAGGTGCAGGAAAGCATCGAAACCTACGGCAAACACGAAAAACTGCGCTCGGCAGTGGTGTTCGGCGGCGTCAACATCAACCCGCAGCAGATGGCACTGCGCAAGGGCGTCGATATTCTGGTAGCCACGCCAGGCCGCCTGCTCGATCTGTATCAGCAGAACGCCGTGAAGTTCAACCAGCTGGAAATCCTGGTGCTCGATGAAGCCGACCGCATGCTCGACATGGGCTTCATCCGCGACATCCGCAAGATTCTGCAATTGCTGCCGAAAAAGCGGCAGAACCTGATGTTCTCTGCCACCTTCTCCGACGAGATCCGCACGCTGGCAAAAACCATTTGCCACCAGCCGCAGGAAATCGACGTGGCACCGCGCAACTCTACTGTCGATGCGGTGGAACAGCAGGTGTACGAAGTCAGCAAGGACAAGAAACTCGGCCTGCTCGGCAAACTGCTGCAGGACACCCGCGACCAGGTGCTGGTCTTCAGCCGCACCAAACACGGCGCCAATGCGCTGGTGAAAAAACTCGCTGGTTACGGCATCAACTCTGCGGCGATCCACGGAAACAAAAGCCAGAGCCAACGCACCAAGGCGCTGGCCGATTTCAAAGCGAACAAGACCCAGGTGCTGGTGGCGACCGACATCGCAGCCCGCGGTATCGATATCGACCTGCTGGCCATGGTGATCAACTTCGACATGCCACAGGTGCCGGAAGACTACGTCCACCGTATTGGCCGCACAGGCCGCGCCGGCGCAAGCGGCCTTGCCGTGTCGTTGGTGTGTGAAGACGATCGTGATCAATTGCGCGCCATTGAACGCCTGATCAAGCGCAGGATCACCCGCATGGAGTTCGATCCCGGCAGCCTGCCAGTGGCTCAAGCCGTCGCTGGCAAGCCAGCCGATGATGATGACGAGCGCAAGCCGCAGCAACGGCGCCAACCACAGCGCCGCGCCTCGGGGGACAGAAGCAGTCAACCTCAGACCGGAAACCGCCAGCCCCGCGACGGCAACCGTCAGCCGCGCCAGGACGGTGCCCAGGCATCGCCCCGCGGTCGCTCACAGCAGCCACGCCGCCCGCAGGCCGATGGAATTGGCAACACCCGTTCCCCGCAAGGTCAGCAAACTCGCGCCGCCGGCAACCCGCACAACCGTCAGCAGCAGTCGCCATCAAGCCACAACCGTTCCGCACAACGACAGGATCCCAACCGGCCGCGGCAACCGGGCCAGAACAAGCCGGCGCCACCCCCAAAAGACGGCAACTTCAACCGTGAAGGCGCCAGCTTTGCCGAAAAGGCCAACAAGAAGGGTGACAGCGGTTTCTGGCAGAAACTGCGCAACGGCAAACTATTCAACCGCAGCTGATCTTCTTCAGGTATTCGCAAGCGGGAACTCTGCCGTGTGCTGCCTGTCAAACCCGATGGCAATACACGCAGCTGTTTCGGCGCAGTTGCCCCTGACTGGAGTCGATGCATGAAACGCAAATCCTTGCTGATAGGCAGCGGCATTGCCGGCGTGGTAATCGCGGTACTGGCATCCATTGTCATCTACGTCACCACGCTGGACCCGAATGATCACAAGGAGTTGATCGCAGGGAAATTCCGTGAAACCACCGGCCGCGAACTCACACTTGCGGGAGAACTCGGTCTCACGGTGTTTCCGTGGTTTGGTCTCACACTGAACGACATCAGCATTGCCAATGCCGCAGGCTTCAGTGCAACTCCTTTACTGCAGGTAGGCCATGCGGAAGTGCGCATCAAGTTGCTGCCGCTGCTCAGCGATGAGTACGAGATCGACACCGTGCGTCTCGATGGCATCAAACTCTCGCTCGAAGTTGCCGACAACGGCAACAACAACTGGACTTTTGCCGTCAGTACCGATGGCACTGACGCGGCAGCAGCCACTGCCGACAGCAACAGTGCTGGTCCCGCCAAACTGATACTCGGTGGTGTGGATATCCGCGACACCTCGATCGTTTACGACGATCGCAACGCCAATACCCACTACGAAATCAACAACCTCGGCATGCAGATCGGCACGCTGATGTACGGCGAGCCATTGGATGTCACGCTGAATCTGCAAGCGCTGTCGCAGCGCCCGCAGTTGGGCGCTGATCTCGCGCTGCAAGGCACCGTGCTGTACGACATCGACAACGGCGTGTACCAGCTTGATCCTCTGCAACTGACATCGACGCTGCGCGGCCCGACTGTGCCGGGCGGCTCCACACAAATAACGCTGCAGAGCGCCTTCAGCATGAACACCAATGCCGATACGCTGACAGTGCCCGCGCTGCAACTGTCAGCGCTCGACTCCACTTTCACCGGCAATCTCGAATTGCGCGGACTCTTTGCCGAGCGGCCGTCGTTCAAAGCCAGCCTTGATGCCAACGGTGCTGACCTGGCAACGCTGTTCCGCATTCTTGACCAAAGCGCACTCGCTGCACGAATCCAGCAGCTTGACAGCCGCTTCAGCATAAATGCCAGTGTTGATGCCGACATGGACACCGGCATCGTGACCGTGCCGACACTCAGTGCCAGTCTGCTGGGCGCCACGATCAACGGCATGTTGAACGCCACCAACGCCAATACCGATGAGCCGGTGATTACTGGCCAATTACAGGCACTCGGTCCGGATCTGCCAATGCTGATCGAAGTACTCGGCATACTGCAGACCGGTACCAATTCACCACTGGCGCAGACAGGCCGTGACCTCGCCAGCGTCAGCGACAAGGATTTCTCGCTGCAGACAGAATTCACCGCCGATCTCGCTGCCGGCAACATCCAGCTGCCAGCGCTCACCGCCAGCCTGCTCGGATTTCGCCTCAACGGAGCGCTCAATGCCGAAGCCATCAATGATGGCGGCAGTATCGCCGGCAACCTGACGATGCAAAGCGGCAACCTGCGTGAGCTGCTGCGTGCACTCAAACAGGATGGCCTCGCTGAGATTGCTCAATCGCTGACGCTCGACGTACAAATCGGTGGCACCGGCGACAATGTGCGCATCAGCCCGTTAAACCTCAGCCTGACAGTGGCGGGTGGCCAGCTGGGCCCCACACCGCAAACACTGGCACTGAATGCAGACACAGCGCTCAACCTGACGAACGACAGCCTCGCAGTGGATTCATTCACGCTGAATGGTCTCGGCCTCAATCTTGGCGGCTCGTTGCAGGCCACGCAGTTGAGTAC
>Ga0255100_1000313_pt1 | contig 20426 bp, 16 predicted proteins | sample Colum_Colum_RepB_2_FD_188449 | JGI IMG/M metagenome (GOLD analysis project Ga0255100, IMG submission 188449) | Freshwater microbial communities from Columbia River, Oregon, United States - Colum_Colum_RepB_8d | ecosystem: Environmental > Aquatic > Freshwater > River | place: USA: Oregon...
ATCAAGACCCCTCCTCCCGAGCCAAATAAGGTGGACGAAGCGCCGCCCGAGCCGACCAAAACCGAGGAGGCTCCGCCCAAAAAGAACTTGGCCACCGAGATTCAGCGGAGCGCGCCCAATGCCCCGAAGGCGCAGGATGTGGATTCCACCCTGTCGACCAAGAAGCAGAAGTCCTCCAAGACCGACTTCCAGTTGGCTGAAGCCACCAAGAAGCGCTCCAAGAAGGACATCGAGGCCGAACGCAAGGCGACCGAAGCCGCGGCTGACGCTCAAGAGGCCCGTGAAGCCCGGGAACACCAGGCACGTGTGGCAGCCGCTCGGGATGCCTGGAATCGGGCTCAGCAGGCCCGGGCCGATGCGGTCCGGGGTGTGGCCTCGAACTTGGGAAAGAATTTGTCGGGGTCGACTTCGTTTGAAATGCCCGGTCCGGGAGGGGCGGCTTATGCGCCCTACGGATCCTACTTGATGGCTTTCTACAAACTGCGTTGGAAGAAACCCACGACCCTCAATGTGGATCACGGCGAGGTGGAGGCGGAGATCACCGTCCAGCGCAATGGTCGGGTTTCGGCCTTCAAATTAATCCATCCTTCGGGCATCCGTGCCTTGGACGACTCGGTTCGTGAAGTCCTCGAGCGGAACCGTGATTTGCGACCGCTGCCCGATGGAACCACCGACACCGAGCGACGCATCACCATCCGCTTTGATTTGTCCGCTGCCTCTCCCACCTGATTTTTCAACCCTCGGTCTGATCTGAACTGCTGATTCATTCCCCGATATGCTCCGCCACCCGTTCATTGCCCTCCTCACGGCTCTGGGGATTTCCCTGAGCGCCTTCTCAGCCGAAGTCGTCGTCAGTGACGTCACCAGCCGTGCCATTCCCATCAACGTCTCAGGCTATTCCGGGGATGCGAAGAGCGTCCTCGAATTCGACTTGTATGTCGCCGGGTTCGATCTGGTCGCTGCCGCGCAAGCCCAGTATTCGCTCAATGGCAAATCGGGAGCCGGATTGGAAGGGGTGCTGGCTGACGTGAACAACAAGGCCACCTTGTTCAATCGATCCTATCCGGGCGGATCGCCCCGCGCTCAAGCCCATGCCTTGGCGGATGACGTGGTTCAGGCCATCACCGGTCGCAAGGGAGTCTCTCGAACCAAGTTGGTTTTCAAGGTCCAGAAAGACCGCATCAGCGAGGTCTATGCCAGCGACTTCGATGGGGCCAATCCGGTCCAATTGACGGCCGATGGTAGCATTGTTGCGGCACCAGCCTGGCGACCAGGGCGCAAATCCATCGTCTACACCAGCTATCGGGCGGGCAACGCCGACATCTTTTCGCAGGACCTGACCTCGGGCAACCGGAAGGCTTTGGTTCGGTTCTCTGGCTCCAACATCAGTCCGGCTCCGTCTCCAGATGGTTCCAAGCTGGCCATGATCCTCAGCAAGGCTGGAAGCCCCGACTTGTGGGTCAGCGATGCCGAAGGTGGGAATCCTCGTCGATTGACCACCACGGTCGCCGATGAGTCTTCACCCTGCTGGTCGCCGGATGGGGCCACCTTGTGTGTGGTGTCCCGCGAGAGCGGTTTCCCTCAATTGTACACGGTTCCTGCCGGCGGCGGTACGATGCGACGGTTGACCACCGCTGGGGTGCGTAATACCACCGAGCCGGATTGGTCGCCGGACGGCAAGTGGATCGCCTTCACGCGTTCCCGGGGGGATTATTTCGATATTTGCATCGTTCCGGCCGCCGGTGGCGATGCCAAGGTCATCACTGAAGGAGAGGATCCCTCCTGGGCCCCCAACTCCCGAACCCTGATTTTCGCGCGCAGGACCAGCAAGTTTGGCCCTCGCAAACTGTCGCTGCTTGACTGGCCGACGGGCCACGTCAAGGATATCGCACAAGTCGCGGGCAGCAGTTCTCAGCCAAGCTGGAGCCGATGATGCCCGGCCCAACGAGCCACTCTCAGATTTCCAGAATCCAGCCTTTCTCAATAACACCAATGAAGCCGTTTTCCAAATTGGGTTCCCTCGCACTCGTGGTGATCCTCTCCCTCGCAGCCGGATGCAAAAAGGGGCAGAAGAACTACACTCCTTTGCCGGGTTACTCAGGCACCCCGGGAGCTTCGTCCGGCCTCGGCAAGGGCCAACCCATTTTGCCGCCGGCCCGACCGCTGACAGGTGATGGCGCGGGTGCCAACGGCGCGGATGCCGCAACGGGTGTCAACAACCCCGACGGGGCCAACGGTCAACCGTCCCGCGAAGAGATCGAGGGCATGCTGGCCGATCGTGAGCAATTCAAGGCCAATACCGTTTACTTCGATTACGACAAGTCCGCGGTGAAGGCCGACGGCAAGGCCAATGTGCAAGCGGTGGCCTCCTACCTCAAGGCCCACTCCGACAACAAGGTGGCCATCGAAGGTCATTGCGACGAGCGCGGCACTGAAGAGTACAACCGGTCGCTGGGTGAGAGGCGTGCGCTTTCGGCCCGTGATGCGTTGATCGCTCTGGGTATCGGTGCCGACCGAGTGGTGACCCGCAGCTTCGGTGAAGACAAGCCCGCTGAACTCGGGCACGACGAGGCCGCTTGGGGCAAGAATCGCCGCGGCGAATTCATCTTGCTTACCCCGCCTCCGGCCGGTGGTCTCCGCTGAACGGTTCCTGACAAGTGATACAACAAAAAACCCCGCCGTTTGGCGGGGTTTTTTGTTGGCTTGGAATCCAAAGGAAAGATGGGTTTTGCCCGTGCAGATGGGCCTCGGCCGTCAGGCTCCGATCAGTGTGCTCAAGGCCACCGCACCGATGTCGATGCGGTGGGCCTGAACGAAGCAGTAACCGAAACACGGGCCTGGTGGCTCATGGGCGGCCATGGCCCAATCGGTTGCCGTCGTTGTTTGAGCGTCAGACGCAGACGCCGTAGCGCTTCTCAGGGTTGACCCCGAGTTTCTCGATGGCTTCCGCCACCACGCTCTTCGGCAAGGCGCCTTCCGAGGCCAATTTGTAGAGACAGGCGATGGTGGTGCACTCGCCGTCGATCTCGAAGAAGCGCCGGAGAACCGGTCGGACTTCGCTGCGTCCGAAGCCATCGCAACCGAGGGTCATGAGGCCACCTGGAATCCACGGAGCGATCTGGTCGGCGACGAGCTTGAGGTTGTCGGTGACGGCGATCCACGGTCCCGATTGCCCTTCGACGGTTTGCTCGAGGTAGCTCGTTCGGGGTGTTTCCGTCGGGTGAAGCATGTTCCAGCGTTTGGCAGCCTGGGCCTCCGAGCGGAGTCGCTTGAAGCTGGTCACGCTCCAGACATCGGCGCTGACGCCGTAGGTCTCGAGCAGTTCCTGAGCCTTGAGGGCCTGTTGCAGAATGGCTCCGGAACCGAGCAACTGGACCTTGTGCTTCAAGCCCGCCTTGCCCGGCTTGAACTTGTACATGCCGTTGAGGATGCCTTCCACCACGCCCGGATCGTTGGGGATCGGCGGGTGGGCGTAGTCTTCATTGTGGACGGAGATGTAGTAGAAAACATCCTCGCCGTCGGCATACATGCGCTTCATGCCATCGCACACGATGACCGCCAGTTCGTAGCCGAAGGCTGGCTCGTAAGAGTAGAGGTTCGGCACCGAGGCGGCGATGAGGTGGCTGTGAGCATCCTGATGCTGGAGACCTTCGCCATTGAGGGTCGTCCGGCCCGAGGTCGCGCCGATCATGAAACCGCGGCAGCGCGAGTCGCCCGCCAGCCAGACCTGGTCGCCCACCCGCTGGAACCCGAACATCGAGTAGTAGATGTAGAAGGGGATGGTCGGCACGCCGTAGGTGACGTTGGCCGTGCCGGCAGCGATGAAGTCGGCCATGGAGCCGGCCTCGTTGATGCCCTCTTCGAGGAGTTGGCCGTCCTTCTTCTCGATGTAGGGCGTGTTGGCGTTGTCCTCGGTCTTGGTGCCCGGATTGTAGAGCTGGCCGCGGGAGCTGTAGATGCCCACCTGACCGAAGAGACCTTCCATGCCGAAGGTGCGCGCCTCATCGGGCACGATGGGCACGATGAACTTGCCGATGTTTTTGTCGCGGAGCAGCGAGCCCAGCAGCAGCACATAAGCCTTGGTCGTGGAGGCTGAAGACAGAGCCGTCGCCTGGACCACGTTGCGCAGACCGTCGTCGGTGTGCAGCGGGGTGACCAGTTTCTGGGCGCGGTCGATCCGAATGGGGTTGAAGCCATGCAGGTCTTTGCGCCGGTCGAGCAGGTATTGAACCTCGGCGCTGTCTTGCGGCGGACGGTAGAAGGGGAGTTCGGCGATGACCTCGTCTTCCAGCGGAATGGAGAAACGCTCGCGGAAGTGGCGGATGTCGCGCTCGGCCAGCTTTTTGAGGCCGTGGGTGGGGTTCTTGCCTTCGCCGGCTTCGCCGGTGCCGTAGCCCTTGACCGTCTTGGCCAGGATGACCGTGGGACGACCATTGCGCTGGGTGGCCTTGCGGTAAGCCGCATATACCTTGAGCGGATCATGGCCGCCGCGGGTGAGCTTCTTGAGTTGGGCGTCGCTGAGGTGACTCACCAAGTCGAGCAGCGCCGGGTATTTCCCGAAGAAGTTCTTCCGGATGTAGGCGCCGCTCTCGACCACGTACTGCTGGTATTCGCCATCGACGACTTCGTCCATGCGCTTGGCCAGGAGCCCCGTCGTGTCGCGTGCCAGCAAATCATCCCAGTCACTGCCCCAGACCACCTTGATGACATTCCAGCCGGCACCGCGGAACTGGCCTTCGAGGTCTTGGATGATCTTGCCATTGCCGCGTACCGGACCATCGAGGCGCTGCAAGTTGCAGTTGATGACCCAGACGAGGTTGTCGAGGTGCTCGCGGCCGGCCATACCGATGGCTCCGTGCGTTTCCGGTTCGTCGGACTCGCCGTCGCCGATGAAGGCCCAGACCATGGGATCGTGGTCTTGCGGCACCAGTTTGCGCGCCTGCAAGTAGCGGCTGAAGCGCGCCTGGTAGATCGAGTGGATGGGGCCGAGGCCCATCGACACCGTCGGGAAAATCCAGAAATCCGGCATCAGGAACGGATGCGGGTAGGAGCTGAGACCCGGATGGTCTTGCAGTTCCTGGCGAAAATTCTTCAGGTGCTGGTCGTTGAGGCGGTACTCCAGATAAGCCCGGGAGTAATTGCCCGGCGAGGCATGCCCCTGGAAGTAGATCATGTCGGCCGTCTTGCCGTCGGCCCCGCCGCGGAAGAAGTGGTTGTAGCCCACTTCGTACAGCGTCGCCAGCGAGGCGAAGGTCGCGATGTGCCCGCCCACGTTGGTCGTTTTGTTGGCCTTGGCGACCATGGCCATGGCATTCCAGCGCACATGGGCCCGGATCAACCGTTCCATCTCGAGGTCGCCCGGGTACTCCGGTTGTTCTTCCGGCGGGATGGTGTTGAGGTACGGCGTCGTGGTGACGTCGGGCACTTCATAGCCTTGTTGGCGTAGCCCTTGGATCACGCCGGCGACGAGCTTCCTGGCTTCTTGCGGGGACTTGCCTTCCAGCACCAGTCGCAGGAGATCCTCCACCGTGGCACGATGCCGGTCGGAGGCGGTCAGCGGACGGCCAGAGGCAGTACTTTCGGTGCGCCCGTTGACCGGGGTGGCCGAACCATGGTTGGAACCAGAGGTATTCAAGACTCAATTGCCGAGGCCTAAGCCGCGGAAGCCCTAAGGTATTCAAAAGGCCTGCCCTGCCAAGCGCAGGGTTGGCCGTTTCAATCGAACGAATGCTGAGAAGAAGCGGGGTGCCGCGGAATCGAACCGGCCTCTTCGAAAAAACTTTGGGGTTCGATGCCTCGGCCGACTCAGTGGACTGCGCCCACTAAGCGGGCTGCGTCGGTGCCGGAATCACGTCCGTCCCCAGATAGGGGCGGAGTGGTTCGGGTATCCGAACGCTGCCATCGGCCTGCTGGTGGGTTTCCACCAACGCCACAAAGAGGCGCGCCAGAGCGGTGCCCGAACCATTGAGCAAATGTGGGAAAAGGTTCTGCCCATCGGATTCCCGTTTGAATCGCAGGTTCATGCGGCGGGATTGGTAATCTTCGCAGTTGGAGCAGCTGGAGACTTCCAAGAACGTGCCCTGTCCCGGAGCCCACACTTCAATGTCGTAGGTCTTGGCGGAGGCGAAGCCCATGTCTCCAGTGCAGAGGTTGATGACCCGGTAATGCAACCCGAGGCGTTGGAGGACCGTCTCGGCGTTCTGCACCATCTTCTCCAGTTCTTCATAACCGTGGTCTGGGTGGACCACCTTGATGAGCTCCACCTTGTCGAATTGGTGAACCCGAATCATGCCGCGAGTCCCCAATCCGGCAGCGCCCGCCTCGGCCCGGAAACACGGCGAGTAAGCGCAATAGCGAACCGGCAATTGTTTTTCGGCGAGGATTTCCTCGCGGTGAATGTTCGCGACCGGAGCCTCCGCTGTCGGCAGCAGGTAGAGTTTCCCCAGGGTCGAGGCATCGAGGCCCTCTTGCACGGCGTAAGCCTGATCGCGGAACTTCGGGAACTGTCCGACACCAATCATGCAGTGTTCGCCGACGATGTACGGCGGAGCCACTTCGGTGTAGCCGTGCTCGCTCAGGTGGAGGTCGAGCAGGAAGTTGATCAAGGCCCGTTCCAATCGAGCACCCCAGCCCGTGTAGAGCAGGAAGCCGGATCCGCTGAGTTTGGCGCCCCGGGCGAAGTCGATGAGTTTGAGCTTCTCGCAAAGCTCCACGTGGTTCAGCGCCTTGAAATCGAACGAGGCTTTTAGCCCATGCACACGGATCTCCGGATTGTCCTCGGCATCCTTGCCCAATGCCACGCTGGCATGGGGGAGATTGGGGATCATCAGCAACAGGGCATCCCGTGCGGCCTCCGATTGGGCCGCTGTCTTGTCGAGTTCGGTGATCCGGTCTCCGAGCGCACGCACTTCCGCCTTTTTGGCTTCGGCTTCCTCGAGGCGCTTCTGTCCGATGAGTCCACCGATTTCCTTGGAGGCGCTGTTGCGGCGTGCTTTGAGCTGCTCGGCTTCGGCCAGAGCGGACCGGCGCGACTCATCCAGAGCCAGGATTTCGGTCACCTTCGCTTCGTCTCCGGCGTTCCTTGTGGCCAATCGCTCCCGGACAAACTCGGTCCGATCGCGCAACAACTTCATGTCGAGCATGGTGGCAGGGTACGAAAGCCGAGCCGGGAAGGAGAACGGAATTTCTTGGACGATTGACCCTCGGTGTAGGGTTCGCCACGACGGGGCGGGAGTGCCTCGATGTGCCTTGTTTTTGATTCACCACCTCTGCCTACCCAGCAGTTTGGGGAGAATCCACAGGCAAGACGTCAGATTAATCCGTGCGGTAGCGATCGAAGGTGCTGAGGGCTTGAGCAGTGTGTACCCGAAATTGGCTGCCTAAAAATCCGGTCCCAGGGGACCTCTGTCGCCAGTAAAGGATGCTCGTTTTGATCTCACTCAGGTCGCGACAGCGGGAAATGTCCCACACTACCTCGCGGTAAAGATCACGGAAGGGGCCACACCCAGGCGACAACAACGTGCTCCAGAAGCGCTGTGAAGGTGTTTGAAGTTCGCGCGCGAGAATTGCCAGCGCAGCGTCTGAGTCGCAACTGTGCTTCTCTGCAACCCGTTGCGCGAACGATTTGGTGAGAGATTGAGACATTGAGGTCGCTGATGAGTGGTTCGGATTGGGCGAGTTTCCTTCGCGAAAAACCTAAATTGGACGGTTAATCGGGGATTCCCCGACATTACCCCGCCCGCTTTCAGGTGATGTACTATGGCAACCCCAATTTTTATGCATTAAAATCACCACATGAAGTGAATAAATTAAAAAAATAGCACCTGGTCGTTACAAGGAATTCAGAGGGTTTGTAACGTATTTGGATGTAGCAATTCAGACAAACTCCAGACTTGAAACCTAAGCATATTTGTTGATCGATGTCTGCCCCTATGGATCAGGAAGCCCCTTCCCACAACCCTATTCCTCCTCCATTCGTCAATGCTTCGTCGCCCAGGCGTAAGCGCTCTGGATGGGTGCAGCGCTTCAAGCGGTGGTTCAACAAGATCCCAGACCGTTTGGCCGAACGTAAACTCAACCTCTATCAGGTCGTGGTGATGGTACTGGTCTGCTACGCGGTCTACCGCTTCGTCATTCCGATGTTCGACCGAGACATGGGCGGTGGTGGCGGCGGACAGGGTTGAGTTCGTTGCTGGGCCCGTACGCCGAGACGTGTGCTTTTCGCCGTTGTCCGTCTTCTGGTCCCCAATCGATCACACCGGCGAGCCTGTTTTGATCTTCCCAGGTTGGGATGGCTGGCGTTCACTCGCGTGTCTTTTCTGAAATGAAAATCGTACTCGCTTACTCCGGCGGCCTCGACACCTCGGTGCTGCTCTCCTGGATCAAGGACACCTACGGCAACGCCGAAATGATCGCCTTCTGTGCCAATATCGGCCAGGACGACGAACTCAAGGGTCTCGAAAAGAAGGCCAAGAAGACCGGGGCCTCCAAGATCTACATTGATGATTTGCAGGAGGAATTCGCCCAGGACTTCATCTACCCCATGCTGCGGGCTGGTGCCATCTATGAGGGACAGTACTTCTTGGGCACCAGCATTGCCCGTCCGCTCATCGCCAAGCGCATGGTCGAGATTGCCCGGGCCGAGAAGGCCGATGCCATCGCCCACGGTGCGACAGGCAAGGGCAATGACCAAGTCCGCTTCGAGTTGACGGCCGCCGCGCTGGCTCCCGAACTGGAAATCATCGCCCCGTGGCGCGACGCCCGCTATCGCAAGGACTTCCCGGGCCGTCAGGAGATGATCGATTATTGCACCGCCAAGGGTATTCCGGTTCAGGCCAGCGCCAAGAAGCCGTACTCCATGGACCGCAACCTTCTGCATATTTCCTACGAGGCCGGCATCCTGGAGGATCCTTGGTACGACTCCTTCGACCTCAAGAATCGGGACTACTTCACCACGCTGTCCGTGCTGCCAGAAGACGCGCCGGACAAGCCGGAGTACGTCACTCTCGACTTCGTGAAGGGCGACTGCGTGGCGGTCAACGGCAAGAAGCTCACCCCGCTGCAAGTCATGCGCACGCTGAACAAGATCGGCGGCAAGCATGGCGTCGGCCGTGTCGACATGGTGGAGAACCGGTTCGTGGGCATGAAGAGCCGTGGCGTCTATGAGACCCCGGGTGGCAGCATCTTGCACTACGCCCATCGCCAGATGGAGAGCCTCACCATGGACCGTGAGGTCATGCACCAGCGTGACGCGTTCATCCCCAAGTACGCGGAACTCGTGTACAACGGATTCTGGTACGCACCCGAGCGCCTGGCGCTGCAGGCCTATGTGGAAGAGAGCCAGAAGAACGTCACTGGCACCGTCCGCGTGAAGCTCTACAAGGGCGGAATGTATGTCGCGGGCCGCAAGAGCCAGTTCAGCATGTACAACCCGCACATCGCCACCATGGAGGCCGACCCGACCAAGGCCTACAATCAGGACGATGCAACCGGATTCATCCGCTTGAACGGTTTGCGCCTGCGCGTCAATTCCACGGTCAACGGCGCGAAAAACCTTCAGGGCTGACCTTTTGGGTCACTGGGCTCACTGAGCTCGGCCCGGTTATCCACCCAACCAATCGGAAGGGAAGTTCCAGTTGGTCAGTGTGGGGTGGTCTTGGGGACTGAGTTCCCACGAGTTCATCCATCCGTTTTCAAGGCCTCGGCGGCAGAACTCCTGCACCGAGGCCTTTTTGTTGTCCATACAGGTGTCCAGAAAGTCGTGGGCGAGGGCTGCCATTCGGTTTGGGTAAACTGCAGCCAAAGGTTCCAATTGGCCGTGACGCATCGGAACACACCCCGCCTCGGGCGTGATGCGCGCCATCAACCGCTGCAACCAATGGGTAGACAGGGCGGGTAAATCCACGGCGATCAGGAGGGTCCATCCGCTCGGATGTCGGGAATGCGCCCAATGAAGCCCCGCCGCCACACCGGCCAGCGGACCGAGATCCGGACGAGAATCTCTCAGGAGGGGAAAGCCTTCGGGTGTCGAGGGTAGGGCGGACCGGTTTTCTGGGCCCGCCGCGATGGCGATGTCTCGGAGTCCCGCCTGTTCAAGCAGTCGGATTTGGCGGAGCAGCAGGGGTTGCCCTTCGGTTTTGATCCACGCCTTGTCGCGGCCCATTCGGGTGGACCGACCTCCGGCCAGGATCACGCCAGCAAGTTGTTCCGGGGCTAAGGTCACTTCGCTAAAGAATTCATCCCCGATCCGCCGATGTCACCTTTCCGATGCGATGGGGTGCAAGACCTTGGGGTTGCGAATCGAGATCTGAACGAAGCTCCTTGCCCCGGGGCTGGGAGACGGGTTTTCCTCCGCGGATGTCTCAATTGGAAAATCAAGTGGCAGTGGTGACAGGAGCAGGTCGCGGAATTGGTCGGGCCATTGCCCTTCGCTTCGCCCAAGCCGGAGCCGATGTCGTGGTCGTTTCGCGCACCGTCGAGAACTCCGAAAAGACGGCGGCTGAAATTCGGGCATTGGGACGGAAGGCCTGGGCTTTGGCGGTGGATGTGTCGGATCCGGCTGCCATTGCCGCCGCGGCTGAAACCGTGCTCGAGCAGGCGGGGCGGGTGGATATCCTGGTCAACAATGCGGGTGTCACCAAGGATGGCCTGCTGATGCGCATGAGCGAGTCCGACTGGGATACCGTGCTCAACACGAACCTCCGCGGAGCGTTCCTGTTCACCAAGGCCCTGACCCGGACGTTCCTCAAGCAGCGCTCGGGCCGGATCATCAATTTGGCCAGCGTGATCGGCTTGATCGGCAATGCCGGTCAGGCCAACTACGCCGCCAGCAAGGCGGGCTTGATCGGCTTCACCAAGTCGGTGGCCAAGGAATTCGGTTCTCGGGGTGTCACCTGCAATGCGATCGCACCCGGATTCATCGAGACGGACATGACAGCCGCCCTCAACGAGGCGCAGAAGGAAGCGATCCTGAAGCAAATTCCCCTCGGTTCGCTCGGTCAGGCCTCCGACATCGCCGAGGCCGCATTGTACTTGGCCGGACCCGGCGGTCGCTACATCACGGGTCAGGTGCTCACCGTGGATGGTGGCATGGTCATGTGAGTTCGCCATCACCCGATTCTGGTCAGGGGGAATTGTCGCTGCTTTGGGGTGCGGCTTCGGAGTCGGCGTTGGAATCAGCGTTGCAGCCGCCCTTGAACACAGCCTGTCCCGAATGGCTGTCCCGCCTGCGGCCTGAGGATCGCCGTCGGGTGGCCAGCTTGGCCTGGGAGCAACGGCCACTGGTGTTCTTGGTGGATGCTCGGTCTCGATGGAACTTGGTGCGCCCGCGCCTGCCGTTGGCGGGTTTCGATGCATTGGATTTTCGGGATCAGCCGGACGGTGATTTCCAAATCATGGTGCCAATGGACACTTCTGTCCGGGAGTTGCAGCACTTGCTCGGATGTCTGAGGCAGGCCCAACCTCCTCGGGCTGTGGCCTGTGAGCGCATGGCTTGGACCGGGCGGGAATTGGCCGCTTTGGCCCGTCAGGACGACTGGGTACCTGCATTGCTGCCTTCGCAAATTCGGTCGGTGGAGAAAAATTCCTGAACGGGCGCTTGACGGTCGGGTGTCACACGCCTAGACAGGCGCCCGAACGAGACATTTACCATGGCTGATAAAACCATCGAGCAGCGGATCAAGGACATCATCATCGAGCAACTGGGCGTGACCGCCGACCAGGTGACTCCCGAAGCCAAGTTCATTGAGGACTTGGGCGCTGACTCCCTCGACACTGTCGAGTTGGTGATGGCCCTCGAGGAGGAATTTGGTCTGGAAATCCCGGACGACGAAGCGGAGAAGCTTCAGAGCGTTGGCGACGTCATCAAGCACGTCGAGGATTCTCAGGCCAAGTAACCCTGAGCCCCCTTTCATCAGGGCAGCCCGGCCTCCGGAGCTGCCCTTTTTCATTGCGAACACTCCGTAAACAGGATTCCCCATCAAGGTTGACGCGCGCTTGTGTGTCTTCCGAAGGTGGGTAACCTATCCCCGAACTATGTCGAATGCTTGGTCTGAACGCCGCGTGGTTGTGACCGGTCTGGGTTGTGCCTCCCCGCTGGGGCTGGATGCCGATACCGTCTGGAAAAACATCTTGGCCGGAAAATGTGGTGTAGGTCGCGTGGGCGCCTTCGACATTTCCGCCTTCGATTGCCAAATCGCCGCGGAAGTTCGCGACTTTGATCCGGTGCCGGCCTTCCCCAGTCCTAAAGAAGTGCGACGATCCGACCGCTTCACCCACTTCGGCGTTTATGCCGGTTGGGGAGCGCTCAAGGATTCCGGGCTGAACTTGGAGGCTGAAAACCGCGATGAAATCGGGGTCTACATCGGGTCCGGCATCGGCGGTTTGCACACCACCGAGGAACAGCACAAGATTTTGTTGGCCAAGGGTCCGGGGCGGGTGAGCCCCTTCATGATCCCCATGCTCATCCTGAACATGTCCTCGGGCTTGTTCGCGCTCTACAACAACCTCCGCGGCCCGAACTTTGCCACGTGCTCGGCCTGCGCGACCAGCAACCACGCGATTGGTGAGGCCTGGTGGGCGATCAAGCGCGGAGACGCTTCGGTCATGTTCGCTGGCGGTACCGAAGCCACCGTCGTGCCGTTGGGCATGAGCGGCTTTGCGGCCATGAAGGCCATGTCCACCCGCAATGATGACCCTCAGCATGCCAGTCGCCCGTTCGATCGGGACCGCGACGGTTTCGTGATGGGTGAAGGCGCGGCGGTGTTGGTGCTCGAGGAGTTGGAGCATGCCAAGAAGCGTGGGGCCCGCATTTATTGCGAGATCATGGGCTACGGCAACACCTGCGACGCCAACCACATGACCTCGCCCGATCCCGAGGGAGCCGGTGCGGCACGGGCCATCCAGATGGGGCTCAAGCACGCCCAAATGCGCCCGGAAGAGATCGATTACGTCAATGCCCACGCCACGAGCACCCCGGTGGGTGATGTTTGTGAGACCCAGGCCATCAAGCGGGTCTTCGGAGACTATGCCCGGAAGCTGGCCATTAGTTCCACCAAGGGAGCGACCGGACACATGCTGGGTGCGGCGGGTGGTATCGAATCCCTCTTGTGCTGCAAGGCCCTCGAGGCCCAGATCGCTCCGCCGACCATCAATTTGGAGAACCCGGATCCGGCCTGTGATTTGGACTACGTGCCGCACACGCCCCGCCCGATGAAGATCAACGCCTTCCTGAACAACTCGTTCGGGTTCGGCGGCCACAACGCGATCGTCATCGGCAAGCGGTTCGTGGGTTGATCGGTTGATCGGTTGTTTTTTAGTTCGCACTTCTCCGGTTGGGCTTTGTTTCCAAAGTCCAACCGGTGGTTTGCATCGTGTGCTCCGAACTACGAAGGTTGCTTTGACCTGAAGTGTTTCAAAGCGGTCCTTCCCAGATTCTCTCCGCGCTTTCCCATCGAGCCCGGTCGGGTCAGTCTCCGTGGATGATTCCTCGATTCGGTCTGCTATTGGGGCTGTTGATGGCCGTCGGTGGGTTGCATGCGGCTGATGCCGCGCGGCTCAATGTGGTTCTGATGGTCGCTGACGACCTGGGGGCCCATGATTTGGCTTCGAGTGGCAGCCGCTTCCACGAGACTCCCAACTTGGATCGATTGGCCCGGGAAGGGGTTCAGTTCACTCAGGCCTACTCCGCGTGCACGGTGTGCTCTCCCACTCGCGCAGCGCTCATGACGGGCAAGTACCCGGCCCGACTCAAGATCACCGATTGGATTGCCGGGCACGATGCTCCCAAAGCCAAGCTGCGTCCGCCGGCCGACTGGGTAAAGGCGTTGCCGCTGTCCGAGCAAACACTCGCCGAACGGGCCAAGGCCTCAGGTCGTACCACAGCGCATATCGGAAAATGGCACCTCGGCGGGGAAGGGTTCGGGCCGCTCCAGCAAGGCTTCGACCTCAACCTCGGTGGAGACCATCGCGGCCAGCCACCTTCCTATTTTTCGCCTTACGGATTGCCGCAGCTTCCCGACGGACCTCGGGGGGAGTATCTGACCGATCGCGAGGGGACTGAAGCGGCCGCCTTCATCCGCGGGCATCGAGAACAGCCGTTCTTTCTTCAGGTGGCCTTCCACTCGGTCCACACGCCGCTTCAGGCCAAGCCGGGGCTCGTGGAAAAGTATCGCAAGAAAGCCCGGAAGGTAGGGGGTTCCCAAACCAACGCCGTCTATGCGGCGATGCTGGAAAGCTTGGACGCGGCGGTGGGGCAGGTTTTGTCTGCTCTCGATTCCAGCGGCCTCACCGATCACACGGTCGTGGTCTTCACCTCGGACAACGGCGGGCTGGTCCTGGGTCAGAATCCTCCGACTTCCAACACACCGTTGCGATCGGGCAAGGGTTCGCCCTATGAGGGGGGTATTCGAGTGCCGCTGCTGGTCCGTTGGCCGGGAGTGGCCCTGCCCCAGGGGCGGGTGGATCAACCCGTGATCTCCATGGACATAGCCGCCACGGTGGCTGCGGCGATGTCGGGATCGTCCGCTGAAACCCTCGAAGATGGATCGAATTTGGGGCCGCTCTTGAAGGATGCCTCCGCCCGGCTTCGGCGTGATGTCATCGGCTGGCACTACCCGCATTATCATCCCGGCGGTGCCACGCCCTATTCGGCGATTCGGGCTGGGGATTGGAAACTCATCCAGTATTACGAGGACGGTCGCCATGAATTGTTCGACCTCGCTCAGGACCCGGGTGAAACCCGCAATGTGGCCGCTGAGCAACCACAACGAGTCATGGATTTGTCTCGTCGTCTGGCCGACTGGCAAGGCCGGGTCGGGGCTCAATGGCCGATGTCCAATCCGGACTATCAGGCCCAACCCCTGTCGGTTTCAACCGATGGGACTCTGCTGCTGCATTCGCGTTCCGCCTCCGTGCATGGAACCGTGCTGAGGTATGAGCCAATGCCCTTCAAGGACACGCTCGGTTGGTGGGCTCGCGCCGAGGACTGGGCCGATTGGACCTTGGACCTCACCCAGGCGGGAGTCTTCGAAGTGGAGTTGACGCAAGGTTGCGGGCGAGGATCGGCGGGTAGCCAGATCGAGTTGCGCATCGCGGATCAGGTTATTCCCTGGACTGTGGAAGAGACGGGGCATTTCCAGAATTTTGTCGTTCGGCGTCTGGGTCGCGTCTCTTTGGGAGCGGGTCGACACACCTTGGCGGTTCGACCCGTCCGCAAAATCGGTGGCGCGGTGATGGACCTGCGTCAGATCCGGTTGGTACCCGCCGTTGGCGAGGCATTGCCCACCGAGGCCGCCCGAATGATTCGATCCGCACCCCGCATTGTGGTGCTCGGTGACAGTATTACCTATTCCGGTGAGTGGGTGGAGTTTCTGGAGGCGGGCATTCGGCAAATTGATCCCGGCAGTCATCCGGAGATTCTCAATCTCGGTTTGCCCAGCGAGACCGCCTCTGGCTTGTCGGAAGAAGGACATGCGGGTGGCGCATTTCCTCGACCAGATGTCCATGAGCGTCTGGCGCGGGTTTTGAGCCGCCTCAAGCCCGACTTGATCTTGGCCTGCTACGGAATGAACGACGGGATTTACTTTCCCTTGGAAGAGTCGCGCTTCGCCAAATTCCGCGACGGCATGCGGCGGTTGCACGAGGCGGCAGCCCATGAAGGGGTTCGCGTGATCCACCTGACGCCGCCCGTGTTTGATTCCCAGCCATTGAAAGGGCGCACCTTGCCCGCGGGTCTCAAGGCCTATCCGCAACCCTTCGAAGGCTACGATGAGGTGTTGAGTGCCTATTCGCAGTGGTTGGTCGCGCAGCGACTCAACGGGTGGCAGGTGGTGGATGTGCACGGTCCCATGAGAGAATTCCTCAACGCTCAGCGCTCTCAGAATCCCGCGTTCACGCTGTCGGGGGATGGAGTGCATGCCAATCGACAGGGCCACTGGCTGATGGCTCGTGAAGCCTTGCGGGCGATGGGCGCGCAGGTGGCTTGGATGGAGTTTGCAACCCCAGACGAATTGCTTCGGTTGTCACAAAATCCGGCCGATCCATGGGCTCTGATCCGACGCCGTCAGCGGTTGCTCAAAGATGCTGCGTTGACGTACGCTGGGCATCAACGACCAGGAATGTCGGCCGGAAAGCCATGGGAAGAAGCCCAATCGGAGGCCCGTGAAATCCAGCGCCGCCTGAACCCGTGAGCCTATGGGTCTCCGCGGAGGCACTTTTGTTCAATTATTTTTGGAAGCTCGCTTGACCGAGAGAGGTTTTGTTGCGAAAACAAATCGGTAGCGACCGGTGACAAAGGGAGATTTCAGATCTCAAAAAACTAATAACTGACTATGACTCAGACTTCTATTCTTGCTGCAGCAGCTGCGCTGGCCCTTTCAACGGCGTCGGTGTTCGCTGGTACCATTTATTCCACCACAGGGACCGGCACCGATATCTACGGTGTGGGCACCTCCCCGGCCAACGGCCACCAAGGCCTTGAGTTCGGCGACCAGATCACCTTGCCGGCTGCAGGTTATCGGCTCTCCACCCTGTCGTTCGACTACTACTCCGCTTCGCTCAGCGGCACCATGAACCTGAACATCTACGCTAACGACGGCGCGTTGATCAACGGTTTCAAGGCTCCCGGCACTGCCCTCTTGAACGTTCCGGGCATTGGTATCTCCCAGGGCTACAACACGGCCACGTTCGATTATGCTCCTTATGTTGCCCAGTACGGTAACTTTGTTTTGCCCCAGGATTTCACGGTGACCGTGAGCTTCTCGGGTGCCTCCACGGGCGCTGACAAGGGCTGGGTTATCGGTGGTGCTGAATCCGCTGTGGGTCGCCCGCACTTGAATGTGGGTCAATCCGGTGGTGATTTCTGGCAGAAGACCGGTTCCGGTAACAACGATTGGGCTCTGCGCTCTTTGAATGGTTCTCAGGAAGCCAATTTCAAGTTGGCCATCACCGCGACTGTTCCGGAGCCCACCACGGTGGCCCTCGGTGTTGTCGGTGCGGCGTTCGTGGGTGCTGCTGCACTCCGCCGCAACCGCCGCTAATCGGCAACTGCTGGTTCCGTCTTTCAAGGCGCGATGATTTTCATCGCGCCTTTTTTCTTTTTAGAAGGCCCTGTTCAGCCGTCCTCGTGCTGGATTGCCGGACCGAGATGGCGGGGTGCGCGAATGCGAGAGTGAGTGATAAACCGACAGAGGAATGGGGCGGAATCATTGGACAAGGGGCTTCGTGTCGACTTTCATTTAGCAATGCGTTGGATCGGGTTGTTGCTGTCACTGTACTGGATGGTCGCATACTGTGGAGTGCGGGCGGAATCGACCACCCAAGTCGAGTTGTGGACCGATGCCTCCACGGCGCGTCCGGGGTCCATCATGACTGCGGCCATACGCATTCAATTGGCCGATGGATGGCATATTTATTGGCGCAATCCCGGCGATGAGGTGGGCCTCAAGACCCGGGTGGAATGGACCCTTCCGCCGGGCATCACGGCCGGACCCATCCAATGGCCGGCTCCTGAAAAAACCACCGAAAAGGAATTCGACACTCTGACTTATTCCGGGTCGGTGATGCTATTGGTTCCGATCGAAATTTCCACCAACCAGACGTCGGGTCCCTGGACGCTCAAGGCCAAGGTTAAATGGCTCGAATGCCATGAGGAATGTGTTCCGGGCAGCGCCTCGGTGGAGACCTCTATTTCGGTGGGCAGCACCGTCGAAGCCTCCACCCATGCCGCCGAAATTCAGGCGGCCAGACAGCGGGTGCCGCGCCCAGTTGCCGATGTTCCGATCACCGCGACCTGGGAGACTTCCGAGGGGGCGGTGCCTCGGAAGTTGCTGATCTCGTGGAAGCCAATCCCAGGAGTCTCAGGATTCGATGTGTATCCCTTCGAGGCCGCCGGTGGGGTGGCAGCGGTGTCCGTCAAAACTGAATGGCTTGACCCGCAGAATGGGTTCCTTCGCATCCGCAAGACGGTGACCCCGGGCGAAGCGGGATGGCCGAACCGGTTGGCGGGGCTGCTGGTTCCTAAGGCTTCCATTACTCCGGCCGAGACGGTGGAATTCAGTGTCCCCATCGTGGCGGCCTCGGCAGGGATACCCTCGGCAGCCACTGCGCCGGCCGAACCCGTGTCCCTCGCTGAGTTGCTTCTCAAGTTGTTCTCGGCCTTTGTGGGCGGACTCATCCTCAACGTGATGCCGTGTGTGCTGCCGGTTTTGGCACTCAAAGTTCTCGGGTTTGTTCAGCAAGCCAAGGAGCAGCCCCGCCGGGTCCGCACACTTGGGTTGGTGTACGGGGCCGGGGTGTTGGTGTCATTCTTGGTTTTGGCCGGTGTGGCCTTGGCCGTGCAAGCCGCTGGTGGTACGGCCAGTTGGAGTGCTCCCTTCCAGAATCCGGTGTTTCGGGTGTTGATCACCGTGCTCATCACCCTCGTGGCGTTGAACCTCTTTGGCGTGTTCGAGCTCACCCTCGGGGGATCGGCCATGCAAAAGGCCTCGGATCTGTCGACGAAGGAGGGGTGGAGTGGGGCCTTCTTCAATGGTGTTCTCGCTGCGGTTTTGGCGACTCCGTGCACGGCTCCGTTCCTGGCCTCGGCGCTGGCGTTCGCCTTCCTTCAGCCGCCGTTGGTCATTCTTTTGTTCTTTGTCGCCATCGGTGCAGGCCTGGCCTTGCCGTTTGTGGCGCTGTGTTGGGAACCAGCGTGGTTGCGATTCTTGCCAAGGCCGGGTGTCTGGATGGTGCGCTTCAAGGTGGGCATGGGCTTCCCGATGCTGGCAACGGCCATGTGGTTGTTCTGGTTCACCGCCGGTCGCTTGGGCGAGTCCGGCACGGGCGTGCTGTGGTTTGGGCTCTTCCTGGTGGTCTTGGCGACGGCGGCCTGGGTTTGGGGGGAGTTTGTGCAGCGTTCAACCCGTGGACGGGGATGGGCCATGGGCATTGCCGTTCTACTGGTTTTGGCTGGGTATTTCGGATTCCTAGAGCGCCAGTTGGACTGGCGCACACCAGCGCCTCAAAAGATCAAGGGCATGGATTGGCAGAAGTGGAGCCCGGCGGCCGTCGAGCAAGCGCGTCGCGACGGGCATCCGGTGCTGGTGGATTTCACCGCCGACAGTTGTCTCAACTGCAAGTGGAACAAGGCGACCGCCATCGAGATCGACGCCACGCGGGCGCGCATCAAGGAATTGGGAGTCCGGGTTTTCGAGGGTGATTTCACCGATGGGGACCCGCTCATCGCCGACGAACTCAAGAAGCACGGCCGTCGGGGTGTTCCCTTGGTTTTGGTTTATTCCGCCGATCTAGCCAAAGCTCCGGAGCTCCTGCCCGTGGTGCTGACTCCGAGTACTGTGGACGAGGCCCTGAGGCGGGCGGGCCAGCGTTGAGGCGTAGGTCGCTTGAGCAGCAATTGCGGGCTGGGTTTGCTCTCGCCACGAGGTCATTCTCGGTCGTGTGAACTCTTCAGGCTGGCACGCCGTGAGCAGGACATCGATCGCTCTTGCGACCGCATGGGTAGCATGGGCTTGTCCCGGAGCCGAGTCGGTGCCCTCGCCGCAGACCCGGGTCAGTTATTCGGAAGCCTACGGAAAATCCGGCCAGGCGACTTCCGTCATGGCTGGGGAACTGGTGCGGTTTCCACCGGTACCGCCTGATCGGGCCTCTGAGACCTTCCAAATTCGGAAGGGTTTTCGCATGGAACTGGTTGCCAGCGAGCCTCAGGTGGTGAGTCCGGTGACCCTGGCCTTCGACGAAGACGGCCGCGCCTTCGTGGCGGAAATGATCGATTACTCCGAGCGCCGGGACGAAAACCCGCACGCCGGACGGATCCGGATGCTGGAGGATCTCGACGGCGATGGTCGCTTCGATCGTTCCACGGTGTTCGCCGACAACCTGCCATGGCCGACGGCCCTGATTTGTTCCCGGGGTGGCCTGTATGTCGGAGCATCGCCCGATATCTTGTGGCTCAACGACACCACCGGCGACGGCAAGGCCGATGAGCGACGTGTGGTGGTCACCGGATTCGGCCAAGGGGTGGCTCGCCTCAATGTTCAGGCTCTCTTGAATTCCTTCAATTGGGGGTTGGATCACCGTCTCTACGGAGCCACGGGACCCAATGGGGGGAATCGGGTTTTCCGTCCGGGTTCCGAGGCATCGGCACTCGATTTACGTGGGTTGGATTTCAGCTTCGATCCATTGACCGAGACGATCCGTCCGGAGACCGGCGGCGGGCAGTACGGCCTGTCCTTCGATTCGGTGGGCAATCGATTCGTGTGCAGCAATAGCGATCACCTCCAGTGGATGGCCTTGGACTGGCCGCATGCCTCGCGCAATCCCTGGGTCCCCCTGACTTCTCCGCGGGTGAGCATCGCGGCCGATGGGCCTGCTGCCGAAGTTTTTCGGATCAGTCCCGACGAGCCCTGGCGCATTGTTCGGACCCGGTGGCG
>Ga0255100_1000316_pt1 | contig 20293 bp, 13 predicted proteins | sample Colum_Colum_RepB_2_FD_188449 | JGI IMG/M metagenome (GOLD analysis project Ga0255100, IMG submission 188449) | Freshwater microbial communities from Columbia River, Oregon, United States - Colum_Colum_RepB_8d | ecosystem: Environmental > Aquatic > Freshwater > River | place: USA: Oregon...
CAGCTCCTGAGGTCCGAGCCTTGCAGCGACCTCACTGGCGTAGATTAGACGAGCGAGCATGAAACGCTCCGTTCAAGACACGATGTAGACACGTTGACATGCCTGATCGCTGCACCCAACGAATGGGCCGATGAACGGTGAATCCAGCGCCTCGCACGGTCGCTCAGAATGCCCCGCGCGGAATCAACTCGACATCGCCGTACAGACAGCGTGCGCTTTGGCGGGTGTTGTCTGAATCGGTCATCACACCGACGCCAGTCAGGCGTCCTGGTGGCTCCCCGAACGCCTTCATAAAGTCAGCCTGAAAATCACGCTGATACGTGATCCAGCGCCCCACCTGGCTGCCTCCGCTTTGCACAACCACCTTTCGGATGCGGGCGCTGTGGGGATTCTGGACCACATCGCCTTCGTTGCGGGTTGTGTCCCAGACGTACATGAGCGTGGCATAGGGCATGACCTGCCCGGTAAAGAGCTGGAATTGCTCGGCCACCATCATCTCGCGCATCGAGAGCCGGCCGCGGTCGCCATCGAACGCCAGCAGCAGCCGGGCCGGCGCATCCTCGGAATGACGATCGCCCACATCTGCACCCTTGAGGATGCTGTCGATACGCCAGCGCCAGCGGATCAGACTGAAATCCTCGGCTGGCCGATTGACTCGGTGCTTGAGTCCGGAGACTGAGGAGGAGGCCCGGGCCTGCAGCACCGGCTGGGAATCTTCCCGAATGATGTCGTATTGGGTCGCAGGCTTGGCAGGATGCCTGCCCCAGGGCTCCCAGCGCCCCGGCCCGAGGGCTTTGGGGCCCTGCGAGAAAGGCGCGAGCACAGGCTCCACGCGACCGGGTCTCACGCGCTCTTCCTGACCCGCCTGGGCAGGCCTTGCCTGCACAGGCTGCCGCCCATCCGGGGCGCCTGGTGCCTGACCGCCCAGGCCCGCACAGGCCGCAAGGGACGCCACTGCCGGGCCGCCCAGGGCAACCCCCGCTGATCGGAACCACAGCCGACGCAGGGAGCTCGGCTCGGCAAGAGACGCACAGGGCAAGAGCAACTTCATCTGATAACGTCTCCCAGGCCGCGCGCCGTAGAACCAGCGCTGCATGGCCTCGACCGTAACGGATCAATGGCCTGCCCTGCAAGCCAACCCCAGACTTCCTGCGTGAAATCCGCCACTCATCCCTTACTTTGAGCCGTTGAGCGGTGCGACCGTCGTAGCGCCCACCGCCTGTCTCCTGCCGCTGGTCAAAGGCCCTCTCGAGCCGGACACTGTTTGTGTCGTCCCAAGACACAATTCAGAAAGTTCCTGACATGGGCATGATTCGTTGGAGCGCAATGCGATTCTGGTCGCGAGAGCGAGCTGATCAAGGCAACCCCACCTTGTCAGCCCGGGTTTCCTCACGAACAGCCGCCGGGTCCCATTCAGGTCAGCCGGTTTCGTTTGACTCGGTGGCTCCGCAGTTGCTTGAAGCCTTCGGTCTGTGGGCCCGTCATCTTCAGACCGCTCAGGAGCAGACCCGTGAGGCGACCGACAAACTGCTCTGCGGATTTGTATCGATTCTTCAGCAGCTCGACCAGGTCATTTCGAGCACGGGCGCAGGCGGCGCGGACGGCGGCGGTGATGCACGAACCCATGTGCTTGGCCAGGCCGACCAGGAGCTCAAACAATTGCTCGGATCGCTCGAGGGGATCCTGCACTCCAAGGACCGCGTACTGGGCACCATCCGGGAACTCGATGGCGCATCCCGCGGCCTGATGGGCCTGGCCGATGTCGTCGAGAAGATCGCGCGCCAGACCAATCTTCTCTCCATCAATGCCGCCATCGAAGCCGCCCGTGCAGGTCCCGCTGGAGCGGGCTTTGCAGTGGTTGCAGGTGAAGTGCGCCGCCTCTCAGCCGAGTCGGGCAACATGGGCAAGCAGATTGGCGATCAGGTCCGACGCTTTGGGTCTCAGGTGGAGTCGACTATTCGTGACGCCACCGACCAGGCCGAGCACGACAAGCAGGCCCTCGATGACAACGAGTCTCGTGTGCGCCAGGTCATGGGGCAGGTCAATGAAGCCGTGAGCTCATTGCAGCAGCAGTCCGAAACCAGCCGCGTCATTTCGCAGTCGATCCGAACCGAAGTTGAGCAATTGATGGTGGCCTTCCAGTTCCAGGATCGGGTCAACCAGATCATCGATCAGGTGGTGCAGGCAGTCGATGGCATCGGACAGCAGATCGATGAAGTGCGTCGTACCGGCCAGGCCCCGGACACGCAGCGCTGGCAACAGATCCTCACGGCGGGCTACTCAACCGAGGAGCAGCAACTCAACCATGCGAGCGACGCGAACGAGCCGAATCGGGCCTCGCGCTCGAGCGGCGCCTCCGCCCCAGCCAACCAGGAAGTGACTTTCTTCTGATCGACAGCCATGAAAAAGACCATCCTCATCGTTGATGACTCTTCCTCACTGCGCCAGGTCGTTGCACTCGCGCTGGGACGCGCGGGCTATGACGTGCTCGAGGGCAGTGATGGCGAAGACGCACTCACCAAACTCGATGGTCGAAAGATCCATCTGATCGTCAGTGACGTCAACATGCCACGCATGGATGGCCTGACCTTCCTCAAGCAGGTCAAGGCCCATCCGTCCTACAAGTTCACCCCCGTAATCATGCTCACCACCGAGGCGGGCGACGCCAAAAAGCAGGCGGGTCGCGAGGCCGGAGCCAAGGCCTGGGTGGTCAAGCCCTTCAATCCGCCGGTGTTGCTCGACGCGGTCTCCAAGCTTTGTCTGCCATGAACGACCACCGGACCCTGATGATGAGCGCATCCTCCGTCATTGATCTCGCACAGCCCCCCTTGCAAGGCCAGGCATCGGACTACAGCCTGCCTGCCGAGTTCGGCATCTACGCTGCAGCGCAGACCCAGCACGAACTGCTCTCTTCGCTCATCGCGTGGGCTCAGGACAGCGACCGGAAAACCGTGCGTATCAACGGTGCCGCCGTCGACAGCCTGGACGCCTCGGGCATTCAGATCCTGATGGCCTTGCATCGAAGCCTCGGCGAGCGTGGATTGAATCTGCAGATCTGCGATGCCAGCACGGTGTTGCACCAGGGCCTGCAGCGCTTGGGCGCCCACCGCCTGCTGGCTCACTGCCTCTGATCCCGGAGACCCTGTCATGAACACCTCCGCTCACGATAGCGACGAACAGTTCCTGCGAGACGCGCTGCCGGCCTTCATCAGCGAATCGATCGAACTGCTCGATCAGATCGAACAACTGCTGCTCGAACTCGAAACCAGCCCGAGCGATCGCGAGCTGCTCGATGCCCTGTTTCGCTGCGCGCACACCATCAAGGGCTCGGCCGGTCTGTTCGGTCTCGATGAGATTGTGGCCTTCACTCATCATGTCGAAACCTTCCTTGACGCAGTGCGTGAAGAGAAGATCAGCCTGGACGCCCACTCCAGCCGCCTGCTGCTCTCCAGCGGTGATCAGATTCGCCGCCTCGTGAATCTGATCAGCGAGGCCGAGAGCCCGATTGCCGATGAGCGTGAGGCGCTGGTTGCCGGTCTCATGCAGGCCATGGGGGGGGCAGGAGAAGACACACCCCCCCAGACGAATGCTCAAGACACCGCCGGTCCGGTGGCTGCAGAAAGCCGCTACACGATCCACCTGAGTTTCGGCCAGGACACCTTCCGCGATGGCTTCGATCCACTGGCCATCCTTGAATACCTGGCCACGATCGCCTCGATCGAGACGGTGAGCCCGGCGCTTGAACACATTCCGATGCTGGAGCAACTCGACGCCGAGGACTGCCATCTCTGTCTCGAAGTCGTTCTGACGACGGACCAGGACCAGGCCGCCCTGGCACAGGCCTTCGAGCTGTTTCGCGAAGACTGCGACGTCCAGATCGAGCCGACGCCCCAACAGGATCAGCCGTCCGCGGTGCGTCCATCCAGCCAGCCAGAAGCGTCTGACGCAGACGCCGATGTTGTGACAGATATCGAAGTCGCCGCCCGAAGTGACGTGCTCGGGGCCCCCCGTGCAGAGCGCAAGACCTCGGGCGAGCGGCGCCGCACGGAAGACGCCACTTTCCTCAAGGTCAGGGCCGATCGACTCGATGAAGTGATCAACCTGCTGGGCGAACTCGTGATCGCCGGCGCCGGCACCGGGCTGCTTGCGCAGCGCACGGGCGACTCCGAACTCATCGAGTCGGCTCACCAGCTGGGACGCCTGATCGAAGAGATCCGCAATGGCACGCTGCAGCTGCGCATGGTGCAGATCGGCGAGACCTTCGGGCGCTTTCGTCGGGTGGTGCACGATCTCGCAGCCGAGCTTGGCAAGGAGGTGCATCTGGAGATCGTGGGAGGCGAGACCGAACTCGATAAGTCGATGGTCGAGCGCATCAATGACCCGCTCATGCATCTGGTTCGCAACGCGCTGGACCATGGTCTGGAGACTCGCGAGCAGCGTGTAGCCGCCGGCAAGCCTGAGCAGGGCACCCTGCGCATTGCGGCCAGCCACGATGCCGGCGGCATCCTGATCAGCATCCAGGATGATGGCCGCGGCATCAACCGCGAGAAAGTGCTTGCCCGGGCCCGCGAGCGCGGCCTGGTGGCTGCGGGCGTGACCCCTTCTGATGTCGAAGTGTTTGCGCTGATCTTCGAGCCGGGCTTCTCAACGGCCGAAACGGTCACCAACCTTTCCGGCCGCGGTGTGGGCATGGATGTGGTTCGCCGCAACATCCAGAGCCTGCGCGGTCGCATCGACATTCACAGCGTCGAAGGCCAGGGCACCACGATCGAAGTGCGGCTGCCGCTCACGCTGGCCATCATCGATGGCTTCCTCGTGAACGTGGCCGATTCCAAGTTCATCTTCCCGCTCGAGGCCGTGGTCGAGGTGGTTGAAAACCGCAAAGCCGATCAGGAACTCGATGCCCATGGCTGTGGCGTGATCGAGCTGCGCGGCCAGGTCCTGCCGGTGGTGAGCCTGCGCACGCTCTACCAGCTCGACGCCCCCGAATCCAGCCGCTGCTCCGTTGTGGTCATCCAGTCCGGCGCCAAACGCTACGGCGTGCTGGTCGATGCCCTGCTCGGTCAACACCAGACCGTCATCAAGCCCCTCAGCCGAATCTTCCGCAGCCTGCGCGGCATGTCGGGCTCCTCCATCCTGGGCAATGGCGAAGTCGCTCTGATCTTCGATGTCAATGCCCTGGCCTTGCTTGCTGAACACCCCCCCTCCCGTTTGCTGAATCAACTCGAAAGGAACCCGTCATGACTACGACCAATCAAGTCTCCTGGATGGCCCGCCTCGTGGCGGGACAACAACTCGAAGCCGCCGATGAGGCGATCGCGCGTCAGCGTGAAGAGCAGGCCGCGCTGAAGGCACGCCTGGATGAGCAGAACCAGGCGCGCACCGCCCTGGAGTCGCAACTGGCCGACATGCAGGCCCGCCTCAAGGAAGTGGAGTCGGAGCTGAAGGTTCGCACCGACATCATGAACCTCACCAGCATCGTGTCCGAAGGCGACAAGAAGGGGGACATCCTCAACGTGAACGACAAGTTCATCGAGGTGTCCAAGTACAGCCGCAAGGAGCTGGTGGGTGCACCTCACAACACCACCCGGCATCCCGACATGCCCAAGGAGGTGTTCAAGCAGATGTGGCAGACCATCGGCCGCGGCGACATCTTCCGGGGTTTGGTGAAGAACCGTGCCAAGGACGGCACGCCCTACTATGTCGATGCTGTGATTGCCCCGATTCTTGGCGAAAACGGCAAGCCCATGAAATACCTGGGCGTGCGCTACGACATCACCGAAGCCGAGCTCGAGCGTCACAATGCGCGGGGCATTCTCAATGCGATCAACCGCTCGTATGCCTATATCGAGTTCGACCTGGGCGGCCATGTCATCACCGCCAATGAGAATTTCCTCAAAGTTCTGGGCTACAGCCTCGAGGAGATCAAAGGCAAGCACCATCGCCAGTTCGTTGAGACCTCGTTCACTGCGACGGAGGCCTATGCTCAGTTCTGGCGCGACCTGAATGCCGGCAAGGCCTTCAACGACACTTTCAAGCGCGTTGCCAAGGATGGCCGCGAGATCTACATCCAGGCGGTCTATGCCCCGGTGAGCGATGAGATGGGCCGAGTGGTCAAGATCGTGAAGATCGCCACCGATGTCACCGCGGAGGTCAAGGCCAACGAGATGCTCAAAGGCGCAGTCGAGCAGGCTCGCATCGTGGCGCGTGCCGCGCAGCAGGGCGATCTCTCGCAGCGCATCGACACCGAAGGCATGAGCGGCCCGATCGCCGAACTCTGTGCGGGGGTCAATGCCCTGATGGAAACCACTGCCGTCATCTTCAGCGATGTGGGTCGGGTGTTTGGCGCGCTGGCTGAGGGCGATCTCTCGCAGCGCATCACCAACGATTACTCGGGCACCTTCGGTCAGGTCAAGACCGATGCCAATGCCACCAGCGAGGCACTGGCCAGCATCATCGAGGATGTGGGTCGCATGTTCTCGGGTCTGGCCAACGGCGATCTGACACAACGCATCACCCGCGACGCTCAGGGGGTGTTCAACCAGGTCAAGAACGATGCGAACTCCAGTTGCGAAAAGCTCGCTTCGATCATCGAAGAAGTGCGTGCGGCAGCCGATGCCCTGACGGGTGCGGCGAACCAGGTCAGCGCCACGGCCCAGTCTCTGTCGCAGTCGGCCAGCGAGCAGGCCTCGTCGGTGGAAGAAACCACGGCATCGATCGACATGATGTCGGCGTCGATCTCGCAAAACAGCGACAACGCCAAGGTCACCGACGGCATGGCCACCAAGGCCAGCAAGGAAGCGGGTGAGGGTGGTGATGCAGTGTTGCAGACCGTTTCTGCAATGAAGCAGATCGCCCAGAAGATCAGCATCGTCGACGACATCGCGTACCAGACCAACCTGCTGGCGCTCAACGCAGCCATCGAGGCCGCACGGGCCGGCGAGCATGGCAAGGGCTTCGCGGTGGTGGCTGCCGAGGTGCGCAAGCTGGCCGAGCGCAGCCAGGAAGCGGCCAAGGAGATCGGTGATCTGGCTTCCGACTCGGTGAGCACGGCCGAGCGTGCGGGCAAGCTGCTCGGCGAGATCGTCCCCTCGATCCAGAAGACCTCCGAGCTGGTGCAGGAAATCGCGGCTGCTTCGCAGGAGCAAAGCCAGTCGGTGGTGCAGATCGGTGGTGCGATGGGTCAGCTGAGCAAGGCCACTCAACAGAACGCCTCGGCTTCTGAGGAGCTTGCCGCCACCTCCGAGGAACTTTCGGGCCAGGCCGAGCAGCTGCAACATTCGGTGGCCTTCTTTACGGTGGCAGGCTCTGCCGGGATGTCCTCCGGGTCCGCTTCGGCGACGCACAACCCATCGGGTGTCGATCGTCGAAACCCGAGCTCGCCGATGCGGGGTGCCCCCCGGGCAGCTGCCGAGGCCAGCGCCCCCCGCGCGACCCGGCTGGCGACCTCCTCGGCCACCGCGGGTACCGGCACCCACGGCAACTTCCGCCCCTACTGAGAAGGAGATGGTCATGCATGACGCAGCCCAGAACCTGCAGGACTCCGCCCTTCAGTACCTGACGTTCTCCCTTGAAGAGGAGGTCTTCGCGATGGACATCCGCACCGTACGAGAAATCATCCAGTACGGCGCGATGACCACCGTGCCCCTGATGCCGAAGTTCGTTCGAGGGGTGATCAACCTTCGCGGAGCGGTGGTTCCCGTCATCGACCTGCAGGCTCGCTTCGGGCGTCCTGCCGCCGAGATCAGCAAGAAGACCTGCATCGTGATCTTCGATGCCCTGCGTGAAGGCGAACGGGTCGAACTCGGTTTGATGGTCGATGCGGTCAGTGAAGTGGTCGAGATCGCAACCGACCAGATCGAACCGCCGCCGAGCTTTGGCGGCGCCGTCAAGCGCGACTTCATCCGGGGCATGGGCAAGATGGGCAATCGATTCGTGATCGTGCTTGAGCCCGACAAGGCCTTCGACATCGAGGACATGGCCCGCCTGGCTGAGTCCTCGCTCAGTGCCGAAGTTGTTGCCTGATCGTTTGCTTCCAGCCTCGCCGAGACAGCCCAACGGACTCATCATGCTAGCCCTGAGCACCGACACCTACCGAGACATCAGTGCACTCATGTACAAGGCCATTGGCCTTTCTCTGAATGACAGCAAAAAACCACTGGTTTCTTCGAGGCTTGGACCCCGTATCCAGAAACTGGGGCTCGACAGCTACGAAGACTATCTCCATCTGATCGCCAGTCCCTCCGATGGAGGCGAGTTCCAGATGGCGGTGGATCTGCTGACCACCAACGAAACCTATTTCTTTCGGGAGCCCGCGCATTTTCAGCTGCTTGAGGCCGAGCTCAGCCGCACGCGGCCGCAGCAGCTGTCGGTCTGGAGTGCGGCCTCGTCCTTCGGCGATGAAGCGTGGAGCACAGCCATGCTGCTGGCCGATCTGCAGCAGATGGGCCGTATCGGCCCCAATTGGTCGATTCTGGGCACGGATATCAGTGACCGGGTGCTGCGCAGCGCCATCGAAGGCATCTACCCGCAGGACCGCCTGCGCCAGGTGACACCCGAGCGCCTCAAGCGCTACTGCCTGCGCGGCGAAGATAGTTGCGAAGGCCTGGTACGCATCCAGGACAAGTTGCGTGGGCACGTCAAGTTTGGCCAGCTCAACCTGTGCCAGCCCATCGAATCCCTGGGGCCCTTTGATGTGGTGTTCCTTCGTAATGTGCTGATCTATTTCGATGCCTCGACCAAGCGCGAGGTGGTCGATCGAGTTCTGACCTGCCTCAAGCCCGGAGGCCTCTTCTTCATTGGTACCGCTGAGGGTCGGGTTCCCTGCCAGACCCCTGTGCAATCACTCGCGCCTGGCGCATTTCGCAAGTCGAGCTCATGAATCACGGGCTGCGCATGGGCAATCGGGCTGACCTGGTGAAGAAGTCGACCCAGCGGGGTGATTCAGGCCAGCCCACGCTGACCTTTCTGCATCCGGGTGATGTTGCCTTGGCCGAGCGTGGCGAGGTCCTGGAAACACTGCTCGGCTCCTGCATCGCGCTGATGCTGACTGACCCACGCCAAACCGTGGGGGTGATGTGCCACATCGTGAACGCGGCCCTGCCCCCACCGAGGCATCGCCCAGGTCAGATCGGGCTTGATGCCCGCTTTGGAGAGCCCGCCTTCGAAGCGATGGCCCTACGGCTCAGGGTACGCGGTCTCGACATTCAACAATGTCAGGCATGGCTTGCAGGTGGCGGCGCGCCAAATGTGGGTGAGTCGAATGTGCACTGGGCACACGAAAGACTGTCGCGCGCCGGCATCGAACTCCTTGGATCGGATACGGGTGGACACGCTGCACGTCGAGTGCATTGGCGGGTTGGGGAAGTGCCTGAGGTGAGCATTGTTTCGATCGAGGCTGCCGCATGAGCATTCGAACCTATGTCGTTGACGATTCCGCAGTGGTACGTCAGGCCCTGATGCACATCCTGCAAGGCGATCCCGAGATCGAGCTGGTGGGCAGTGCTCCCAACCCCTTGCTGGCCGAGCCGGCAATTGCCAAGCTCAAACCCGATGTGCTGCTGCTGGACATCGAAATGCCGGGGATGGATGGCCTGACCTTCCTGCGCAAGCTGATGGGTACGATGCCGATTCCAACCGTCATCTGTTCAACTCTCACCACCGAGGGCAGTCGAGCAGCACTCGATGCGCTGGCAGCAGGCGCGGTCGCCGTCGTCGCCAAGCCACGCATGGGACTGAAACAGTTTCTGGAGGAGTCGCGTCGCGAACTCATTCGTACGCTCAAGGGCGCTGCGCAGGCGCGTCCACGCGCAAACAGCCGTCACGTGGTTACAGGCAACGCCGGCCCTGCGTTGCCTCATGGTGCGGGTTCGTCGGGGGGACTTGGGCCGCATGGCGCTGGAGCACACTCGACTTCATCAATCACGGGACTGCATGCGCTGTCTGTCAACAAGCCCATCGCGATCGGGAGCTCGACCGGCGGAACCCAGGCCATCGAGCAGGTATTGACTCAGATGCCCTCGGATGCACCCGGCATTGCCATCGTTCAACATATGCCAGAGCGATTCACGGCCATGTACGCCAGCCGACTTGATGGATTGTGCGCGATCAATGTTCGTGAAGCCCGTGATGGTGACCGGATCGAACGGGGCGTCGCACTGATCGCGCCGGGTGGGCGGCACATGCAGGTGCGCAAGCAGGCGGGTCAGTACTACGTTCAGGTGTTTGCAGGGCCCCCTGTGAATCGCCATTGTCCGGCGGTGGACGTGATGTTCAAGAGCATGGCGGAGTGTGCGGGCCGGGATGCCCTGGGAATCATTCTGACGGGCATGGGCGATGACGGCGCGCGTGGTCTGCTGTCCATGCACCAGGCGGGCGCTCGGACCATCGCGCAAAACGAAGCCACGTGCGTCGTGTTTGGCATGCCCAAGGAAGCGATCAAGCTCGGCGCTGCCGATGACATCGTTGCGCTTGATCAGATCGCCGCAGAAATTCTGCGCTTCGATCGGCGCGGCTAGTGAGTTAAACCCGTCGGCGCTTCAATGCCACTCTGTGGGACGAAGCAGGACTGCCGATCGACTCTGTGGGACGAAGCAAGACTGCCGATCGCGCATGGGTCAGCTCAAGTCCTGCGGCTTTGCGCCAGTGCGACGAACGCATCGATCGAACCTGGATTCGCCATGGACGAGCGGTTGCAGGCTTTCTCGGGCGACTGGCCCAGCAGAATCTTCTTGACGGGCACCTCAAGCTTTTTGCCCGAGATCGTTCGGGGTACCTCGGCAATCATCAGCACTTCATCCGGAACATGACGGGCCGACAGCTGCGTTCGAATGGCATCCTTCAGCCGTTGCACCAGGGCGGGTGTAAACAGCTCAGCCTGGCGCGGCACCACAAACAGAGCCATCCAGCTGGGCCGACCGAGATATTCCAGGTCAATCACCAGCGAGTCGGCCACTTCATCGAAGGCTTCGACCACCCGATACAACTCACTGGTGCCCATGCGGATGCCATGGCGGTTGATGGTGGAGTCGGAGCGCCCGTAGATCAGACCGCCCACCGCCTGCTCGCGAGGCACCAGCTTGAGCCAGTCGCCATGCCGCCAGACGCCTGGAAAAGTCTCGAAGTAGCTCTCAAAATACCGCTTTCCATCGGCATCGCCCCAGAAGTACAGCGGCATGGACGGCAAGGGCTGCGTGCAAACCAGTTCGCCCACTTCGTTCATGAGCGGCTGGCCGTCTTCATCAAAGGCCTGCACGGCCGCCCCCAGGCCTCGAGCCTGCATCTCCCCCGCATAGACCGGGGCGATGGGGCAGGTGCCAAGAAACGCGGTGTTGGGATCGGTTCCCCCTGAAATGGAGGCCAGCAGAATGTCGCCATGTACTTCCTGGTAGATCCACCGATAGCCTTCTTCGGTCAACGGTGAGCCGGTTGCGCCCACTGTGCGCAAACTCGACAGATCATGCTGAGACCCCGGGCGGGTACCGGCTTTGATGTTGAGTTGCACGAACGCAGGCGACAGTCCAAAGAAGGTAGCCCGCTCGCGTGCGGCGAATTCCCAAAGGGTATCGAGGGTGGGATAGCCCGGATTGCCATCAAAAAGCATCACCGTGCAACCCGGAATAAGCGCCGACACCGTCATGTTCCACATGATCCAGTTCGTCGACGTAAACCAGAAGAAGCGATCCGATGGACTCAGATCGCAGTGCAAATGCATGGACTTGAGGTATTCGATCGTGGTGCCACCATGGCCATGCACGATGGGCTTGGGCATGCCGGTGGTGCCCGATGAGTACACAATCCAAAGGGGGTGGTCGAAGTCCACCGCCACGGGGGCAAGCGCGCGCAGGTCTTGAGTGGCGGCAGTCCAAGGGATGACCGACGTTTCACGCGCCAGATCATGGGGCGATAGGCTTGCGTGGGTATCAAGATAGGGTACGAAAACGACCGCTTCGACTGTCGGCAGCTGCGCGACCAGGTCCTTGACCACGGATCGGCGATCGAAATCCTTGCCACCGTATCGATAGCCATCAACCGCGATGAGCACCTTGGGCTCAATCTGGCGAAATCGATCCAGCACACCTGCACTGCCCATATCCGGTGCGCAACTCGACCAAATTGCTCCAGCTCCCGTAACGGCCAGCAACGCCACGAGGGTCTGCGGAATATTGGGCATGTAGGCCACGACCCGATCGCCCGGCGCCACGCCCAGCTGGCCAAGGGTGTGTTGCAACGCTCCCGCCAAATGACTGAGATCAGACCAGGAGATCTGCTGACGAGGCACGATCTCCGACTGAAAGACAACCGCGGGCTGGTTCGCGAATTCGGGTAACGAAGCCCGCCAGATCATCTGGTCGGCATAGTTCAGCTTGGCCCCCTCGAACCAGCGCGCGCCAGGCATCTTGCGCTCCGAGAGCGTGGTGCGCGGCGGCTGCGTCGATCGCATCTGTGCCCATTCCCAGATGCTTTCCCAGAAAGCTTCAATTTCGGTGGTCGACCATTGCCAAAGCGACTCATAGTCTGCAAAAGACAGGTGTCGTTCAGTTGCCAGCCAGTGAATGTAGGCAGTGAGCTGAGCGGACTGCACCCGCTCGGGACTGGGCGACCAAAGAATTGGAGATTCAGACATCAGAAATCCTGCGCGCGCGGGCCAGTTGGTCGAAAGCACATAGGGTAGCGTGGAGCCAGGCTTTTGTTGGGCGAAAACAGAGCCCAAAAACAAAAAGCCCCAAGCGCATGCTTGGGGCTTTTTGCATCAATAACTGCCTGACGATGTCCTACTTTCACGAGCGCGGGCTCACTATCATCGGCGCTGAGGCGTTTCACGGTCCTGTTCGGGATGGGAAGGGGTGGTTCCACCTCGCTATGGTCGTCAGGCATGACTTGTTGGCCACCTGCTTTGTGGGCAAGTAACCCAATCCTGGAAGAAGTCGGCCTGCGTGCAGCGCACGAGGCAATGTGATTGGAACAACCGCAGATCAACGATGCGGTGCTTCACTTGATTCGCAAAACTATAGGGTCAAGCCTCACGGGCAATTAGTACCGGTTAGCTTAACGTGTTACCACGCTTCCACACCCGGCCTATCAACGTCCTGGTCTCGAACGACCCTACAGGGGGATCAGGTCCCCAGGGAGAACTCATCTTCAGGCAAGTTTCCCGCTTAGATGCTTTCAGCGGTTATCTCTTCCGCACATAGCTACCCTGCAATGCCACTGGCGTGACAACAGGTACACCAGAGGTGCGTCCACTCCGGTCCTCTCGTACTAGGAGCAGCCCCCGTCAATTCTCCAACGCCCACAGCAGATAGGGACCAAACTGTCTCACGACGTTTTAAACCCAGCTCACGTACCTCTTTAAATGGCGAACAGCCATACCCTTGGGACCGGCTACAGCCCCAGGATGAGATGAGCCGACATCGAGGTGCCAAACACCGCCGTCGATATGAACTCTTGGGCGGTATCAGCCTGTTATCCCCAGAGTACCTTTTATCCGTTGAGCGATGGCCCTTCCATACAGAACCACCGGATCACTATGACCTGCTTTCGCACCTGCTCGACTTGTCAGTCTCGCAGTTAAGCACGCTTTTGCCATTGCACTTTAGGCACGATTTCCGACCGTACCAAGCGTACCTTCGTACTCCTCCGTTACCCTTTAGGAGGAGACCGCCCCAGTCAAACTGCCTACCATGCACTGTCCCCAACCCGGATCACGGGCCAAGGTTAGAACCGCAAACAAACCAGGGTGGTATTTCAAGGTTGGCTCCACCGGAACTGGCGTCCCGGTTTCAAAGCCTCCCACCTATCCTACACAGATCGGTTCACAGTCCAATGCAAAGCTACAGTAAAGGTTCATGGGGTCTTTCCGTCTAGCTGCGGGGAGATTGCATCATCACAAACATTTCAACTTCGCTGAGTCTCGGGAGGAGACAGTGTGGCCATCGTTACGCCATTCGTGCAGGTCGGAACTTACCCGACAAGGAATTTCGCTACCTTAGGACCGTTATAGTTACGGCCGCCGTTTACCGGGGCTTCGATCAAGAGCTTGCACCCCATCACTTAACCTTCCGGCACCGGGCAGGCGTCACACCCTATACGTCCACTTTCGTGTTTGCAGAGTGCTGTGTTTTTAATAAACAGTCGCAGCCACCGATTCTTTGCAACCTCTTCGTCCTTCCATTGTTCATGGTCAAACTACAAAGGCACACCTTCTTCCGAAGTTACGGTGTCAATTTGCCGAGTTCCTTCTCCCGAGTTCTCTCAAGCGCCTGAGAATACTCATCTCGCGCACCAGTGTCGGTTTGCGGTACGGTCGTCTACAGCTGAAGCTTAGAGGCTTTTCCTGGGACCCCTTCCGATTGCTTCGCGAGCAAGCTCGCTCGTCTCAACCCCTTGGCATACGCCTGGCGGATTTGCCTGCCAGACACCTACGAGTCAAGAACCGGGACATCCAACACCCGGACAACCATCCACGATCCGTCCCCCCATCGCACTGCAGAACGGTGCAGGAATATTGACCTGCTTCCCATCAGCTACGGCTTTCGCCCTCGCCTTAGGGGCCGACTCACCCTACGCCGATGAACGTTGCGTAGGAAACCTTGCGCTTACGGCGAGCGGGCTTTTCACCCGCTTTAACGCTACTCATGTCAGCATTCGCACTTCTGATACCTCCAGCAAGCCTTACGACTCACCTTCACAGGCGTACAGAACGCTCCCCTACCACTTGCTTGCGCAAGTCCGTGGCTTCGGTGACTGGCTTAGCCCCGTTACATCTTCCGCGCAGGACGACTCGATCAGTGAGCTATTACGCTTTCTTTAAAGGGTGGCTGCTTCTAAGCCAACCTCCTGACTGTTTTAGCCTTCCCACTTCGTTTCCCACTTAGCCAATCTTGGGGACCTTAGCCGACGGTCTGGGTTGTTTCCCTCTTGACACCGGACGTTAGCACCCGATGTCTGTCTGCCATGCTCATACTTCCAGGTATTCGGAGTTTGCTATGGCGCGGTAAGTCTCAATGACCCCCGCAACCATTACAGTGCTCTACCCCCTGGAGCAATACATGACGCACTACCTAAATAGTTTTCGGGGAGAACCAGCTATTTCCGAGTTTGTTTAGCCTTTCACCCCTACCCACAGCTCATCCGCTAGTTTTGCAACACTAGTCGGTTCGGACCTCCAGCAGGTGTTACCCTGCCTTCATCCTGGCCATGAGTAGATCACTCGGTTTCGGGTCTACGCCCAGCGACTAATTCGCCCTATTCGGACTCGGTTTCCCTACGCCTTCCCTACACGGTTAAGCTTGCCACTGAACGTAAGTCGCTGACCCATTATACAAAAGGTACGCCGTCACCCTTGCGGGCTCCGACTGTTTGTATGCATGCGGTTTCAGGATCTATTTCACTCCCCTCCCGGGGTTCTTTTCGCCTTTCCCTCACGGTACTGGTTCACTATCGGTCGATCACGAGTATTTAGCCTTGGAGGATGGTCCCCCCATGTTCAGACAGGATTACACGTGTCCCGCCCTACTTGTCGTACGCTCAGTACCACCGATCTGTTTTCGCATACGGGGCTATCACCCGCTATGGCCGGCCTTTCCAGACCGTTCTGCTAACAAATCGACTATCACGTACAGGCTGATCCGATTTCGCTCGCCACTACTTTCGGAATCTCGGTTGATTTCTTTTCCTGCAGCTACTTAGATGTTTCAGTTCACTGCGTTCGCCTCCACACGCCTATGTATTCAGCGTGGGATACTCCTTGCGGAGTGGGTTTCCCCATTCGGGTATCTGCGGATCAAAGCTTGTTTGCCAGCTCCCCGCAGCTTATCGCAAGCTACTACGCCCTTCATCGCCTGTGATCGCCAAGGCATCCACCACATGCACTTATTCACTTGACCCTATAGCTTTGCGGACTCATGAGTGAAGTCCAGGCCAAGTGAAGCGTTATGCCGCATCTCAGTTCACTAGGAACTTGTTGATACATTGATTGATACAATCACAAATCGCCATGTGCTCATCACACACGACGATCGACTTCTTCTGGATTGTTAAAGAACACACGAACGCTCAAAGAGCGAACCACCAGAACCCTGAAAGGATTCTCGTGGTTGACCCCTCGAGACAGAAACAGCCGCGGCAATTAGATCTTGTTGACCACCAAAAGAAATGGTGGAGGTGAACGGGATCGAACCGATGACCCCCTGCTTGCAAAGCAGGTGCTCTCCCAGCTGAGCTACACCCCCATGAGGTGGTGGGTCTGGTTGGATTCGAACCAACGACCCCCGCCTTATCAAGACGGTGCTCTAACCGACTGAGCTACAGACCCTCAGATCTTGCCGAGCTGCTGTCGTGCTCGACAGCCGATAAGTGTGAACGTTTGGGCATCTTCGCCCACTCGTGAAAGGAGGTGATCCAGCCGCACCTTCCGATACGGCTACCTTGTTACGACTTCACCCCAGTCATGAGCCCTACCGTGGTAATCGCCCCCCTTGCGGTTAGGCTAACTACTTCTGGTAAAACCCACTCCCATGGTGTGACGGGCGGTGTGTACAAGACCCGGGAACGTATTCACCGCGACATGCTGATCCGCGATTACTAGCGATTCCGACTTCATGCAGTCGAGTTGCAGACTGCAATCCGGACTACGATCGGTTTTATGGGATTAGCTCCCCCTCGCGGGTTGGCAGCCCTCTGTACCGACCATTGTATGACGTGTGAAGCCCTACCCATAAGGGCCATGAGGACTTGACGTCATCCCCACCTTCCTCCGGTTTGTCACCGGCAGTCTCATTAGAGTGCCCTTGCGTAGCAACTAATGATAAGGGTTGCGCTCGTTGCGGGACTTAACCCAACATCTCACGACACGAGCTGACGACAGCCATGCAGCACCTGTGCTCAGGCTCTCTTTCGAGCACCCCCACCTTTCAGCGGGGTTCCTGACATGTCAAGGGTAGGTAAGGTTTTTCGCGTTGCATCGAATTAATCCACATCATCCACCGCTTGTGCGGGTCCCCGTCAATTCCTTTGAGTTTTAATCTTGCGACCGTACTCCCCAGGCGGTCTACTTCACGCGTTAGCTGCGTTACCAAGCCAATTAAGGCCCGACAACTAGTAGACATCGTTTAGGGCGTGGACTACCAGGGTATCTAATCCTGTTTGCTCCCCACGCTTTCGAGCATGAGCGTCAGTGTCATCCCAGGGGGCTGCCTTCGCCATCGGTGTTCCTCCACATCTCTACGCATTTCACTGCTACACGTGGAATTCCACCCCCCTCTGACGCACTCTAGCCATGCAGTCACAAATGCAGTTCCCAGGTTAAGCCCGGGGATTTCACATCTGTCTTACATAACCGCCTGCGCTCGCTTTACGCCCAGTAATTCCGATTAACGCTTGCACCCTACGTATTACCGCGGCTGCTGGCACGTAGTTAGCCGGTGCTTATTCTGCAGGTACCGTCATTAGCCCGAGGTATTAACCCGAGCCGTTTCGCTCCTGCCAAAAGTGCTTTACAACCCGAAGGCCTTCTTCGCACACGCGGCATTGCTGGATCAGGGTTGCCCCCATTGTCCAAAATTCCCCACTGCTGCCTCCCGTAGGAGTCTGGGCCGTGTCTCAGTCCCAGTGTGGCTGGTCGTCCTCTCAGACCAGCTACAGATCGTAGCCTTGGTGAGCCTTTACCTCACCAACTAGCTAATCTGCCATCGGCCGCTCCAATAGCGCGAGGTCTTGCGATCCCCCGCTTTCAACCGTAGTTCGTATGCGGTATTAGCGTAGCTTTCGCTACGTTATCCCCCACTACTGGGTACGTTCCGATGTATTACTCACCCGTTCGCCACTCGCCACCAGGGTTGCCCCCGTGCTGCCGTTCGACTTGCATGTGTAAGGCATGCCGCTAGCGTTCAATCTGAGCCAGGATCAAACTCTTCAGTTCGATCTTTGGCAACTTACTTAATGTAAGTCGCATGCTCAATGGAATTGATCGAAGTTTGCCGAGATTGCTCTCGGCCACCTTGATCTATTCGCATGAGCGTTTGTTTACCCGCCAGGCTTGGTGCAAGCACCTTGCGCTGGCGTTGCGGCGATATCCGCCCAAACGCCCACACTTATCGGCTGTTCAGTTGTTAAAGAGCACGCTGTCTTGCGATCAGCACAGAAGCGAGATTATGACGCGTCTGTTTTTGTCTGTCAAGCGACTGTCAAACTTTTTTCCGTTTGACCCAGGCCGGCTCGGCGATTTGCCGTGCTTGCCTGGCGCTTGCCAGTCAGTTGGGCGTTGCCACACAACTGCCATCACTTGATGGTCTCTGCTGTAAGTTCGTTACTGCAGAGCCATCGACTATAGCGTGGATCTTTGACCGATGCAAATCGTCAGGCATCGGGCTCGATCAGAACGCGCCCCGTAATTACCCGCTTTGCGTCCCGGGTGATCCCGTTTTGTCCCCCCTGCGAGGCCCTGATTTCTGGTTGGAAGGCCAACCCTCTGAGCACCGGCCATCGTTGGAGTCAGCGCTGCATGAGGCTGTGCCCGCGCTTTCAGCGGTGCTTGAAGTTGGGCGTGCGCTTTTCCATGAAGGCGCGCATGCCTTCCTTCTGGTCCTCGGTCGCAAAGAGCGCATGGAAGACCCGGCGCTCGAAGAGAACGCCTTCGCTCAGCGGGCTTTCATAAGCGCGGTTCACCGACTCCTTGAGCACCATCACACTCGGCAATGACATGGACGCAATCTGCGTGGCCACAGCCATGGCTTCGTCCATCAACTGCGCGGCGGGAACCACACGCGAGACCAGGCCACTGCGCTCGGCCTCCTGGGCATCCATCATCCGGCTCGTCAGGCACAGATCCATCGCTTTGGCCTTGCCAATCGCACGCGGCAGGCGCTGCGTGCCGCCCGCCCCCGGGATCACTCCCAGTTTGATCTCGGGCTGGCCGAATTTGGCCGTATCTGCAGCGATCACGATGTCGCACATCATGGCCAGCTCGCATCCCCCGCCCAGGGCAAAGCCCGCCACTGCGGCAATGACCGGTTTACGCACCTTGCGGATCTGTTCCCAATTGCGCGTGATGTATTCCGACAGGTAGACATCCATGTAGGTAAAGCTCGTCATGGCACCGATGTCTGCGCCCGCGGCAAACGCCCGATCACTGCCCGTGATGACGATGGCCCCGATGCCCTCGTCGGCATCAAACGCCAGCAACGCGGCGCCCATCTCATCCATGAGGTCGTTGTTGAGCGCATTGAGAGCCTTGGGCCGGTTCAGGGTGATGACGCCGACGCGATCCTGGCGTGTCACCAGGATGTTCACGGGGGCTGCTGCAGCGGGTTGGGCTGAGGAAGAAGACATTGCAGTCATGACGGGTCCTTTGGGGAGTTGAAGATTCGGTGCAGGCTGATCAACCGGCGCACGGCTGAATCGCCTCGTTGCGGCCTGTCGGGAGGCGTTGTGGCAGGCATCGGGCCAGGCTCAGTGGGGCCTTTTTTGCGCCAGCCCGAAAGACACCGCCACCGTTACGGCATAAGGCAGTGCCTGCAGCGCAAGCACGCCCACCCAGGCAAGCAATGCGCCGTCCAGCGGCTGACGCGTTTGCAGCAGCAATGCTGCCATGGCGAGCAGCAAGCCCAAAAGCAGGGCGCATTCCTGACCGGCCTCCTGGGCGGTGAACCTGTCGATCAGCCCCCGCCTCTTTGAGCGAATGACCTCTTGGGGTGCTTCCCGCAACGATTGATGCGGCAGGGCCGGCGCTGGTCCATCGGGAGCCGGTCCATTGAGCGGCGTGGCCATCGGCCCCGTGGTCGCCTGCACCGATTGCTTGGTGGTCACTTCAAAGCGCAGGGAGCGGCTGAACAGGCCCTTGAGCACGCCGCGGGCGATCGTGTGCGACAAGCTCATGCCCGCGACCGCTGCGCCCACAACATCGCGTAGGGAGCACTGCACCCGCCTCAGATAGAGCAGGGGGCCCAGAATCAGGCGCACGCCCGCAAAGAGCATCAGCGGGGCGAGGAGCAGCGAAGCGGGCACATTGAATGTCGCGGGTGCCATCAGCAGGCCAACCGTCCAGCTCAGAGCCAGGACGCTGAAGCACAGATGAAGGGCGTCTCCCATCCAGGGAAGCCAGCCCGCAATGAAGTGATAGCGCTGCGCCAGCGTCAGCGGCCTGCGGCCCAGAGGTGTGCTGCGGCCCAGAAGCGCACCGGCATGCAGGCGCAGGATCTGCATGCCGCCCATGGCCCAGCGCCGCCGCTGACGACGGTAGGACTCCCAGTCGGCCGGGACCAGGCCGCGCCCCAGCACCTCGTCCACATAGACG
>Ga0255100_1000324_pt1 | contig 20108 bp, 11 predicted proteins | sample Colum_Colum_RepB_2_FD_188449 | JGI IMG/M metagenome (GOLD analysis project Ga0255100, IMG submission 188449) | Freshwater microbial communities from Columbia River, Oregon, United States - Colum_Colum_RepB_8d | ecosystem: Environmental > Aquatic > Freshwater > River | place: USA: Oregon...
AGACAGCGAGGCGGACGGAAAGCGCATGGCAGGACTCGGGTTCAGAACTGGTACTTCAGGAAAAAGCCGATGTTGTCGCGGTCGCGGTACAGGTTGTTGCCGCCGCCGCGGGTGTACATGTTGTAGGCGATCGAGAACGAAGCCGACTTCTCGTAACGGATTTCGACCACCGAATTCAGCTGGATGCGCCCTTGCACGTAGTTGGCACCCGGCCCCGGCGAATTGTTGTAGACGTCGTGCTGGAAGATGAACAGCGGCTGCACGCTGATGCCCGGCAGCACCGACTCGTAGCTGATGCGACCAACCATGCGATAGCCGCCGGCAAAAGCATGAGCGAACTGGTTGCGCGAAGCCTGGAACGGATTGAAGCGCAGACCATCGGCGCCCACCGTGCAGGTCGGGTTCGTCGAGCAGGCCAGTCGCGAACCATCGGCACCCGAACCATCGGCGCCGGCCGAAGCGTGGGTATACGCCGCGCCCGGACCTTCGATCTGCAGCTGATCGAACTTCGGCAAGTTCAGCACATGCGTGGCGGCCACTTCGTACAGCAGGATGACCTGGTCGGCACCGATCCAGTTTTCGGTTCCTGACAGCACGCGGGTGGCGCCGAACACGTAGTTCATCACCTTGCCCGGGATCCAGCCGCGGATGTACGAGTTCGGCGCGTTCTCGCCGATCGTGCCGCCGCGATACGGGGTGATGAAGTTCGGGAAGCTGCGCGCCGAACCCGGCGCGGCGCCGACCACCAGGTTGACGTTGTCGCCGAACGGCTGGTTGCCGTTGGCATCAACGAAGTTCGAGCTGTCGTACTGCGTGTAGGTGTTGCCGCCGTCTTCGGTGAATCCGAGCGTGGCCGTCGAGCCGGCACAGCCGATCGCCTGATCGTGGCAACGGGTCAGCGTCGGGCCGAACGAGGCGAACACCACGTCGACGATGGCAACCTGCATCGGCACGTTCGGCCGGTACGAGATTTCGCCCTGGTAGCTGTAGTCGCCGTAGGTCGTGTTGAAGCTGAAGCCGATCAGATGGCGGTTTTCCGGGTACTCGAACTGGAACTTCGCGGTTTCGAACGGCACCGCGTCGGACTGCTGCAGGCCCGGACGGGGCAGCAGCAGGTTGGCGAAGCCGGCCAGCGAGTTCAGATCGGCCACGCCGAGATCGCGCAGCACGCCCGGGCTTTGCAGCGCCAGGTTGATCGTGTCGATGCCGAGCTGGCTGGACGCCGAGAGCGCGGTCAGCGGCAGGTTCGGGCAGGACTGCAGGAACTCGGCGGTGTTGCGGGCATCGATGCCGATTGCCGAGCCTTCGCGGCGTGCGCAGCTGGCGTTGGTCGCGTAGCCGCTGAAATACGGCAGCTGCGAGTGATAGTTCATGAAGTAGGCGCTGAACTCGGTGCCGTTGTTCAGCTCTTCGGCAAAGTAGGTCAGCTTGAAGCCGTACTGGCCCTGATCGCTGGCGCGACGGTCTGCCGCACGGCCGATGCGCAGGCAGGTCGGCGTGATCAGCGTCAGCGGGTTGTCGAGACGGCCACCGGCAAGGCACTCCGGATCATCGGCAGCACCGCCGAACGCGGCATTGACCGAATCGCGCTGGTTCGGCGTGCCGAGGTCGACGAACGAATTCAGCGTGCCCGGCACCGGAACTTCGACCGAGCGCCACTCGAACTGGTAATAGCCTTCAACGGTCAGGCCGTCAGTGATGTTGGTCGACAGGCGCAGCATGTTGACCGGGATATACAGGTCTTCGAGCAGGCCGTTGCCGTAGCGGTAGAAATTGTTGGCGCTGATCGGCTGCGCCTGGTTGATCGAGTTCAGGATGGCGACCGTCGATTCGCCCCACTGCACGGTCTGGCGACCGATGCGGAACTGCAGGTCGCGCTCGCCCGGCAGCGGCAGCGAACCGAAGAAATTGGCATCGAGGAACTGGTAGCGCAGGCCGATCTGCTGGGCCTCGGCTTCAGCCAGCGAGCCGCCGGCCTGGGCACCCGGACCGAAGGTCTGCACGAAGTAGCGGTTCGACGGGCTGCCCGGCGTCTGGCTGCCAACGCTGCCGACGTTGTCCGACGTGATGACGTTCGGACGGTTGGTGTTCAGGTGATACAGCGCCGGGTCATAGACCGCGCGGCCGCGATAGAAAAATCCGTAGTCGCCGGACTCGATCTTCAGATCGTGGGTCCAGACGATCGGCGACTGGGTGACGTCGCCGCGATCGAAATTGAGGTTGCCGTCGTCGAAGTTGATCGACGCCGCACCGGGTGAACGACGCAGCTGCTGCGCCGGGTAAATCTGTTCGCGATGCAGGCCCTGGCAGGTCTGGTAGACGCCTGCGCAGACCGTCGGATTGATGTTCGACTTGCCGACCAGGCGCGAGTCGCGCTCTTCGATACGGAAGCCGACGCCAGCAGTCATCGTCTGGTTGAGAACCGCGTTGAAGTCCTGATCGAACAGGGTCGTATCGAACTCCAGCGCCTGGGCACTGTTCGCCATCGCGGCCATGCCGGCCGCCAGACTCCATGCTGCTGCTTTCCCGCTGAAACGCATCCCGATTCTCCCTACTGCTCATTTTCTCTGATGGGTGGCGTGGTGATCACCGCCGCAGCCGTCGCACCCCCATGCGCCGGGCTCAGTCCGTTTCGCACCGAAGACTGCCCCCGGCCTCCCCGTCAGCCCTGCCCAAGCAGGGTGACGGTGGGGCGGGGGTCCGTCGTGTTGCCGCGTGCCGCGACTTACTTCGAGGTGCGCTTCTGGACGGTATCGGCTTCGAAGTCCGAATCCTTCAGCACCACGGAGTTGTCATACGGCTTGTCTTCGTTACCCATCGCGGTCACGAAGTAGCGGCCGGAGTCGAAGTGATAGATCACTTCCGGCTGCGTGGTCACGGCCAGCACGTCGCGGTACTGGATCGGGTGACCTTCCTGGAACTGCAGCAGCTTGCCCTGCTGGTCATAGTCGTCAACGGCGACGATGTTCCAGCTGTCCTCGTCGAAATACACGACGCGCTTCTTGAAGGTATGACGCTGGTCGGCCTTGTTCTCGGCTTCGACAACCCAGACGCGGTGCAGCTCATAGCGCGTCAGATCGGCGTTGACGTGGTTCGGCTTGGCGATGTCGGCGTACTTGGTCTTCGGGCCGGCGATCTTGTAGGAGTTGTACGGAATGTACATTTCCTTCTTGCCGACCAGCTTCCAGGTGAAGCGCTCGAGCACGCCGTTGTACATGTCGACCTGGTCATAGAACTGGTGACCGTCGGTGCCTTCGTACGGGTTGTCGCAGCAGACCGCCGGTGCGCGGCGAATGCGCTTCAGCGCCGGCGCATACAGCCAGGCCGAACGGCCTTCCGGTCCGAAGCCGGCCTTTTCATGCACCAGGATGAAGGTGCCGGCGACGCGCGGCGGCGAAACCGTTTCCGACAGGTAGCGCAGGAAGTCCGCACCCGGCTTCAGCTCGATCGGCTTCTCGTTGTTGAGGTTCGCGTAGTAGAACTTCACGTCCTCGACGATCTTGGTCAGCGTGAACTTGCCGTTCTGCTGCACGATCATCTGGTTGTTGTAGCGACGGACCGTTGAACCGCGGAACTTCACGCGGTGGTTCCAGATCGGCTCCGCACCGCTCTTCGGGATCGGGAACGGGAAGCCGATGAAGGCGCCCTTGGGGTTGTCCACGCCTTCCAGCTCGGCGCGCGTCGCGTTCTTCACCGTCTCTTCCATGTACTTCTCAGGGAAGTTGAAGTTGCGGTGCGACGGGTAGACGGTCAGCTTGTAGGTGTTCGGATAACGCTTGAACAGTTCCTTGTGACCCTCGGTCAGCTGCGCGGCGTACTTGCCGACATCAGCCGCACCGATCGTGAACAGCGGCTTCTCGGCTTCCAGCGCCGGGTCGCTCGGGTATTCACCCTTCTTGTAGGCGATCTGGGCCTGCGGGGTCCATGCCGGAATGGTGCCGGCCTTGTTGCCGGCCTTCTCGGCGCCGATCGGGGTCAGTTCCTTGCCGAGCTTGGCGGCTTCTTCGGCGCTGACCTTGGCATGGGCAGGCGCCGCGAACGCGACGACCGCCGCCAGCAGCGGCGACATCCACAATTGCTTCTTCATCTTTCGCACCTCTCTCGCGCGTTGAACATTTCTTGATTTGCCTTACATCCCGCTGCTTCCGGTCCTGCCGACGCTTGCGCGCCAGCGGTTTCAGACGGACCGTTCCCCACAATACGAATCAGCGCAACGATGGGACGCGCTGACGGTGCCGAGGCACCGACAGCCGCATCCCACCTTCGAAGCGAGACCGCCCTACTTGCCCGCCGCGGCTTCGGCCGCTTCCTTCTCGGCTTCCTTGGCAGCCTGCGCCACCATCTTTGCGGGGTTCATCAGGAAGTAGGCGAACGCCGGCAGCAGCAGCACCGCCGCGATCGCGTTGGCGACAAACATGATGGTCAGCAGGATGCCCATGTCGACCTGGAACTGCAGACCCGAGAACAGCCAGGTGCAGACCGAACCGGCCAGTGCCAGCGACGTGAACACCACCGCCTTGCCGGTCTGGTGCAGCGTCTGCTTGTAGGCGTCGCGCAGGCTCATGCCGTTCTTCACGCACTCCTCGAGCACCGAGTAGATGTAGATGCCGTAGTCGACGCCGATACCGGCAGCGAATGCGGCGACCGGCAGAGTCGACACCTTGATGCCGATTTCCAGCCAGACCATCACCGCGTACGACATCACCGACACCAGCGCCAGCGGGAACAGCACGCAGATCACGCTCGGAATGGTGCGGAACGACACGTACACGCACAGCGCGATGCCGAGATAGACCCAGAACAGCACGGTCGGCTCGGTTTCCTCGACGACATCATTGACCGCCGCCATGACACCGACATTGCCGGTGGCCAGCTTGAAGGTCACCGGCGCATCGGCAGGCTGCTCCTTGATGAAGGTATCGACCGCGGCCACGATGCCGTCGATGGTTTCAGCCTTGTGGTCGGCGGTGAAGATGAACACCGGGATCGCGCTGCAATCCTCGTTGAGCAGACCGGTCGACGACGGGAACGGCTGCACGGTGATCACCAGTGCGCCGGATTCTCGCGGCAGCACGTTCCACTTCGGGTTCGATTCGCCGTAGGCGGTGAACACCTTGCGCTGCACCTGCGGCAGCGACAGCGTCGACTGCACGCCGGTGGTGTTCTGCATGCGCCAGGCAAAGCGATCGATGTTGTCGACCACGCGGTTGTCGATGCAGCCGTCGGCCTTCGATTCGGCGATCACCTTCATGACATCGACGCCGATCGCGAAGTTGTCGACAACCGTCTTCGAGTCCTGGTTGTAGCGCGAGTCCGGACGCAGTTCCGGCACACCCTCGTGCAGTTCGCCGATCTTCAGGCCCTTGCCGACGTAGTCCGAGTAGGCGTACGAGGCAATCGCCAGCACGATCGTGACGATCGCGTACGGCTTCAGGGTCAGCTTGGAAATGGCATTCCAGGCCGGCTCGAACCACTTGTCGCGACGCGCCTGGTGGGCGCGGAATTCGACCGGATTCTTGATGTAGGCGTACGACAGCAGGCAGGGCAGCAGCACCTTCTTGCAGAAGATGATCGCGACCAGACCGAACATCGCGTTGATCGCCATTTCCTGGACGATGCCGATCGGCACCAGCAGGATCGTGCCGAAGCCGACGACGTTGGTCAGCACCGCGGAGATGCCCGGAGTCACCAGACGACGGTAGGTCGCCCGTGACGCCTCGAAGCTACCGAGACCGTGGTCGGCGACTTCATACAGCCAGAAGCTGGTGATCTGAATGCCGTGCGACACGCCGATCGACAGCACCAGGAACGGCACCAGGATGCCGAACGGATCCAGCGCGTAGCCGAACAGGTGCAGCAGGCCGAGTTCCCAGATCACCGCCAGCACGGCGCAGGACAGCGGAATCAGCGCGATGAGCGCAGAGCCGGTGTACAGCGTCAGCAGGAACCAGGTCAGCAGCAGGGTCAGGCCGAAGAAGCCGACCACCTCGCCGAGCGAGTCGGCAACGTCGCCGACCACCTTGGCGAAGCCGATGATCGCGATGTCGACATTCGGGTTGTAGGTCGCGTTCTCGATTTCCGCGACGTCCAGCTCGCTGCCTTCGACCGAGAAGATCTGGTTGCTGCCATCGGCCGCCTGAAGGTCGACGTCGATGGTCTTGAAGCCGAACAGCAGGCCACGCGGATCCTTGTAGACGGTCTTGACGACGTCACCGGCCTTCAGCGGCTCGTGATCGGCCTTCAGCTTCAGCTGGTACGACTTCGGGTTCAGATACTTCTGGCGGATCTCCTCGATGCGCCCGGCCGTTTCGATGTAATCGATGGTCTTGCCGGTGATCGGGTCCTTTTCCAGCAGCTCGGAAAAGATCATCGCGCCGCGCTGATCGTTGGCGACGAGGCGGCCGATGATGCCGGCCTTCGACACGTTCGCCTTGACCTTCTCGAGGTTTTCCGGCGTCGGCGTGAAGTCAGCCGAAATCACGTTGCCGCCAGCGAAGCCATCCTCGACGACTTCGAGGTAGCGCACGTCCGGCGTGAAGATCGAGCTGACGCGGGCGCGGTCGGTGCCCGGCAGGAAGGTCACCGAATCGGTCGCGGCCCGCAGCGTGGCCATGAACGACGGGTTGTAGATGTCCTTCTCTTTCTTTTCGGTGACCGCGAACAGCACCAGGTTGGCGCCGCCGAATTCCTTTTCGTACTGCTTGAAGATCTGGATGTACGGATGGCCGAGCGGCAGCTGCTTCTCGAACCCGGAATCGATCTTCAGATGCAGGGCTTCCCACACCATGAATAGCGTCACCAGCGCCAGCACCACCAGGGTGCGTGGCCGGTTGCCGAACACGATCGGCTCGGTGACCCTGACGAACAGCTTCGAAAACTTGCCCTGTGGTTCTGAATGCATCAGGTGATCTCGCGAGTGACAGTTCAGGCAGTGGTCGTGCAGTGCAGGAAGGGCACGGCCACGCCAAGGACGGCGCGTGTACGAATGATTATTGAATCAATGATTAATGCGGAAAGTCTCTCGTGCTTCGGCCCGTTTCAACGAGCCTTCAGAACGAGTGCGCACGGGTAAGCACCCTGACCACCTGATCCCGGCGGCGGCAAATATACGCTGTGAAACCGGACGATGGCTCGCGGCTTCCGGATTTTTTGGTGATAGTTCCGGACATCCGTTCATTGCTGCCGCACACATCAGACGACCGGACCGTGCGTGGCCGTATGGTGACGTGCTTCACACGAATACGGCAACCGCCGACACGATCTTTCGACCGTGTCGGCGGCTGCCGGGCAGGCTGCGCGTGTCGGATGGTTCAGCCGATCCGCGTGAAGTCGGGCTTTTCACGCACCGCGCACTGCGGGCAGGTCCACGCGGTCGGCAGTTGCGACCATTTCGTGCCGGCCGCCCAGCCCTCGTTCGGGCAGCCGCGCGATTCGACATAGACGTAGTGGCAGTTCGGGCACTGCCAGCCTTCACCGGCGGCGTTGGCGGCGGCAAGCCGGCGCGCTTCGACAGCCGCCAGATCGTCGGCGCTCAGCGTTTCCTTTGCCACGACCGGGCCGACCGGACGGTGCCAGCGGCGCATCAGGCCGTCCCGTGCGTGGTCGGCAAGACGGGCCTTGGTCAGGTCGTAGCCGTGGTGCTCGGCGACGCGGTGATCCATCAGCGCGAAGAACAGCGGCGGGAAGTACGCGGCAAGGATCATCGAGGCGTAGCCGGACGGAAGCTGCGGGCTGTCCTCGAAATGACGCAGCGCCTGGAAGCGACGGGTCGGGTTGGCGTGGTGATCGGAATGGCGCTGCAGCTGGTACAGCAGCAGGTTGGTCACCACGTGGTTCGAGTTCCACGAATGCTTCGGCTGGCAGCGCTCGTAGCGGCCGTCGGCCAGCTTCTGGCGCGCCAGACCGTAATGCTCCAGATAGTTGACGACTTCCAGCAGCGAGGCGCCGTAGAACGCCTGCACCACGAGGAAGGCCAGGGCCGGCCAGCCGAGCCAGACGGTCAGCGCGCCGAACAGCACCACGGTCATGCCCCAGGCCTGCAGGTTGTCATTCTCGAGCGACCAGACCGGCTTGCCGAGGCGCTTCAGGCGTTCGGCCTCGATCGTCCACGCCGACTTCGCGCTGCCGATGAAGGTGCGCGGCAGGAACTGGTACAGCGTCTCGCCCATCGCCGAGCTGGCCGGATCGGCCGGCGTAGCCACATGCTTGTGGTGACCCTTGTTGTGCTCGACATAGAAGTGGCCGTAGGCCACCGGCGCCAAGGTCAGCTTGGCCATCCAGCGCTCGAGGCTGTTGGTCTTGTGGCCGAGTTCGTGCGCCGTATTGATGCCGACACCGTTGATCACGCCGGTCGACAGCAGCACGCCCAGCATCTGGTACCAGGTCAGGTCCTGGGTCATCACCACCCAGACACCCAGCACCGTGACGACGTACTGCGCCGGCACATAGGCGAACACGATGTTGCGGTACCAGACGTCCTGCTCGAGCGAGGCGACGGCCGATTCCGGCGCGTTGACCGGATCGGTGCCGACGAAGAAGTCGAGCACTGGCGCAATCCCGTACAGCAGCGCGAAACCGACCCAGCACAGCAGCGTGGTCAGCACGGCACCTTCGGCGAACGGCACGGCCGCGAGACCGGCCAGTACCAGCACCGGCAGCGCCGGGCTCATCAGCCACCAGTAGCGTTTGCCGTCGCGCCAGCTTGCCGCCGCTGCCGCAGTATTCGCGATGCTTGCCATGACCTTTCCTCCGGTTCTCGTGCCGACTGCCGTAACAGCAGTCGACGGTTTCTGATGGCGTGCAGTTTGCGGGCCGCGCGCTCGGCTGACCGGTCATTTTTTGACAACGATCATTCATTTTCAGACATTGCTCGGGAATCGTGCATCGCGGTGGATCGCTGCGAAGCGCCCACGCTTAACAAGGGATAGTCGATGTCATCAAGCGAACGCGAAGTACCGGCGCGCTATTTCGGCCGCCTGCTGGAACTGCTGCAACTGCAACAGGTCCGGATCGACACGCTGATCGCCGGGCTCGATCTCGACGCGGCCGTGCTGATGGCACCGGATGCCACGATGCCGCTGGCCAAGGTCGACCTGCTGATCCAGCGCTTGTTCGCCCAGACCGGCCGGCAGGACTGGGGCTTCGATCTGGGGCTGCGCCTGCGCCTGACGTCGCACCTGATCCTGGGGTACGGGCTGCTGGCCAGCCCGACGGTCGGCTACGCGTTCCAAATGCTCAGCCGCTATTTCTCGATGCTGACGCCGACATTCCGGGTGCAGGTGCGTCGCGATGCCCAATACGGCGCGCTGCATCTGGTGCCGGTCCTGCCGATGAGTCACGACTGTCTGGTGTTCCATACCGATGCGATCGCGGCGGCCGTCGACACGGTGGTCGGCGAACTGCTTGGCGAACGGATGCCGCGCTACGACCTCGACATCGCGCTGGAACTGCCGCACCGGGCGCGCTACGACACCTTGCAGCAGGCACGCGTCCGCTTCGCCGTCGGCGACATGGCCGGCCTGCGCATCCGCTTTCCGATCGGCCTGCTGGAAGCACCGCTGTCGCTGGCTGACGCCGGCGCCCTGAAGGAAGCGGAATCGCGCTGCGAAGCGACATTCCGCAAGGTCATCGCCAGCGGCCAGGTCGCCGGCTGGGTGCGGATGATGCTGCGCGAGGCCAACGGCGGGCTGCCGTCGCTGGACGAACTGGCGCACACGCTGAACCTGTCGTCGCGAACTCTCGACCGCCATCTGAAAGCCGAGGGGACCGGTTTCCGTCAGCTGGCGTCCGAAGTGATCGTCGAACGGGCGAAAACGCTGCTGGCGCAGGGCCAGCCGGTCACCACGGTGGCGCTTGAACTTGGCTACACCGACGCCTCGAACTTCGCGCGGGCGTTCCGGCGGGCGACCGGATGCAGCCCGGGTTCGGTTGCGGGCGGCGCTGCCTAGAAGCGGTCCTCACGCAAAGGCGCAAAGACGCGGAGAACAGCACACGCCCAAATTGGGGTCGGATACACATTTCCACGGGCGGCGCTGCCTGGAAGCAGGCCTCACGCAAAGGCGCAAAGACGCGGAGAACAGCAGAAGCCTGAATCGAGGTCAGATACACATTTCCCGTTGTGTCTTTGCTTCTTTGCGCCTTTGCGTGAGGACCGTTTTGACGTCGCGCTCAGGCGGCCTCGGCGACCTGGGACGCCGCCACCGCCGCCGGGGCGGTCTCGAAGTCGTCGAGCTTCAGACGCGCGACCTGCTTCGCGTACTCGTTCATGTAGCCGACCCAGCTGACGGTGTTCTTGCCGTCGGCGGTGATGTACCAGCTCTGGCAGCCGGTCTCGTAGACCGAATCTTCCTTGCTGCGCCGGCGCAGCATCAGGTTGTACGCGGAGATCACGCCGGCCTTCACGTCGAGCCAGCGCAGCGATTTCGCCTGCAGCGCCTGCACCGCCTGCGTCACGTACTTGGCCTGCGCTTCGAGCATGTAGATGATCGAGCCGGCGCCAAGATTGGTATTCGGACCGTACAGGATGAACAGGTTCGGGAAGCCGGACACGGTCATGCCCATGTAGGCCTCGGCACCGTCCTGCCAGCGCTGGTTCAGCGTCTGGCCGCCGCGACCGGTGATGGTCATCGGCGCAAGGAAGCCGGTCGCTTCGAAGCCGGTGCCGTAGATGAGGGTATCGACCGCGCGCAGCGTGCCGTCGTTGGCGATGATCCCTTCCGGCACGATTTCGCGAATGCCGTCGGTGACCAGATCGACGTTGCTCGCGGTCAGCGCCGGCAGCCATTCATTCGACAGAAGCACACGCTTGCAGCCGATCGCGTAGTCCGGCGTCAGCTTCTTGCGCATTGCCGGGTCCTTGACCTGGAGGCTCATCAGCAGGCGCGCCGCGTTGCGGAAGATCGCGGTGGCAACACCATTGAACGGCGACTGCCGCTGCAGTGCGGAGCCCAGAAACTCGAACCACCAGAAGATGCGCTTGCGGTCCAGCGTATGCAGCGCCGGCACGGTATCGAGCAGCCAGCGCTCGAAAGCGTTGAACTTGCGATCGACCTTCGGCACCGTCCAGCCCGGCGAGCGCTGGTAGACATCCATGTGCGCCACCGTCGGCTGGATCGCCGGCACGAACTGCACCGAACTCGGGCCGGTGCCGATCACCGCGACGCGCTTGCCGGTGAAGTCCAGATCATGGCGCCAGCGCGCTGAATGGAACGCGGTGCCGGCAAAGGTTTCAGCACCCTTGATCTTCGGAATCTGCGGCTTGTGCAGCTGGCCGACCGACGACACCAGCACGTTGGCTTCAGCCTTCGAGCCATCGGCAAAACTCAGCTTCCAGACGCCACGCGCGTCATCGAACGCGGCCTCGACCAGCTGCTTGCCGAAGCGGACATGCTTGCGCAGCCCGTACTTGCTGGCCACGTGCTGCAGGTAGCCGAGAATCTCCGCCTGCTTGCCGTAGCGGTAGGCCCAGGGGTAATGCGGCTCGAACTCATACGAATACAGATGCGATGGCACATCGCAGGCGGCACCCGGATAGGTGTTCTCGCGCCAGGTGCCACCGACCTCGTCGCCCTTTTCGTAGATCGTGAACGATTCGATGCCGGCCTTCTTCAGGTACACGGCCTGCCCCAGCCCGCCGAAACCGGTACCGATGATGGCGACGCTGATGGGCTGCGAGGCGGCTTGAACCATGCGACTGCTCCAGAGGGTGAACGTGATGGCGGCAACTTTAGGGTGCCGAGGCGCTCAGCGGGATGGTCGCCGCGGACCGTAGCGTGATAATTTCGGACATCCCGAATTGCGCTCATCCGATGTCCGATCCCCACGTCCGCCGCGGCATTGCCAGCACCCGCATGCTCTGCGGCCTGGCCGACGAATACGCCGTCGACCGATCGATCTGCCTGCGCGGCACGGCAATCGCCCCTGCCCTGCTCGATGATCCGCATGCGGAAATCGAGGCCGCGCAGGAATTCCGGGTGATTGCCAACCTGATTGACGCGCTGGCGGCGCGCGGCATCAGCGATGTCGAACTGGCGCTGAAAGCCGGCGCCCGCTACCACCTGACGACGATGGGGATCTGGGGCTTCGCGATGGCGTCGAGCGCCACGCTCGGCAGCGCCGTGCAGGTCGGCCTGCGCTATCTGGATCTCACCTACAGCGTCAACCGCATCTGGCTCGATCTGGGTACCGGCACAGCGTCGATGATCATCGACGAGCAGAGCACGCCCCCGGCGCTGGCGCAGTTCGTGGTGCTGCGCGACATGGCCGCAATCATGACGCTGAACCGGGAGCTGCTTGCGGCACCGGTGCTGCCCTGCGGCGTGCAGCTGCGCTTCCCGGAACCGCCGGGCCTGATCCAGCAATTGCAGTCGGCATTCGGCTGCGTGCCGGTGTTCGGCGGCCCGCGCAATCACGTCGAATTCGACCTGCAACTGTTCGCAGAACCGCTGCCGCAGGCCAACGATCTGATGCGGCAATCCTGCGAGGACCAGTGCCGCGCGCTGCTGGCGCGTCGCCGCGGACGCGCCGGCATTGCCGGGAAGGTCCGCGACCGACTGCTGAAGAATCCCGGCCAGATGCCGGATATGGATGCCATCGCTGGCGAGCTGAACATGACCTCGCGCCATCTGCGCCGCCTGCTGAGCGCCGAAGGCACCTCGTACCGCGCGCTGGCCGATGAAGTGCGGCAGGCGCTGGCCGAGGAACTGCTGTCGACCGCGCGGATGAAGATGGATGAAGTCGCCGAGCGGCTCGGTTACGCCGAGCGGGCCAGCTTCACGCACGCCTTCAAGCGCTGGAAGGGCATTTCGCCGAGCGCGTTTCGCGGCTGAGCCCGCGTCGCCGCTCCGGGCCATCGTCATCGTTGCGCGGAGCCGCCGCCGCATCAGCACGAATTTTGCAGTCGCTGATGGCGGTCAACCGCCGCCCACCGCTGGAGCCGCCGCGTGAACAAGCCGGATGCAATGCCGCAGGAATTCAACCGTCGCCTCGACGACACACCGGATGATCCGGTGCTGCGGCTGCGCCACGCCTTCCTGCACCACTTGTTCTACACGCAGGGCAAGTTCCCGGCGCTGGCGACCAAGACGGACTACTACCTCGCACTCGCCTACGCGGTGCGCGACCGGCTGCTGCAGCGCTGGATTTCCACTGCCAACGAGTACCAGAAGACCGGCGCCCGCACCGTCTGCTACTTCTCGGCCGAGTTCCTGATGGGCCCGCATCTGGGCAATAACTTAATTAACCTCGGCCTGTTCGACGACGCCCGCAAGGCGATGAGCGAACTCGGCCTGAACCTCGACAGCCTGCTGTACGAGGAAGAGGAACCCGGGCTTGGCAACGGCGGCCTCGGGCGACTGGCGGCCTGCTTCATCGATTCGCTGGCAACCCTGGAAATCCCGTCGATCGGCTACGGTATCCGTTACGAGTTCGGCATCTTCCACCAGACCATCGTCGACGGCTGGCAGGTCGAGAAGACCGACAAGTGGCTGCGCTACGGCAATCCCTGGGAACTGTGCCGGCCGGAATGGGCGGCCGAAGTGAAGCTCGGCGGTCACACCGAAAGCCGCTGGGATGAAACCGGCCGGCTGCACGTGCGCTGGGTGCCGAACCGCACGGTGATGGGCATCCCGTATGACACGCCGATCCTCGGCTACCGCAACAACACCGCCAACACGCTGCGGCTGTGGAAGGCCGAAGCGCCGGAATCCTTCGATTTCGACGTCTTCAATCGCGGCGACTACCAGGGCGCGGTCACTCAGAAGGTGATCTCGGAAAACCTGTCGAAGGTGCTGTACCCGAACGACGAGCACATCGAAGGCAAGGAGCTGCGGCTGGCCCAGCAGTACTTCTTCGTGTCGTGCTCGATCCAAGACATGCTGCGGATCCTCAAGTCCCAGAAGATTCCGCTCGACCGCTTCCACGAGAAATTCACCGGCCAGCTCAACGACACCCATCCGGCGATTGCCGTTGCCGAACTGATGCGCCTGCTGACCGACGAGAACGGCCTGCCGTGGGCGCAGGCCTGGGACATCACCCGCAAGACCTTCGGCTACACCAACCACACGCTGCTGCCGGAAGCACTGGAACGCTGGCCGCTGGAGCTGTTCAAGCGCGTGCTGCCGCGCCATCTGGAAATCATCTACGAAATCAACGCCCGCTTCCTCGACGAAGTGCGCAACAAGTACTTCGGCGATGGCGACCGCGTGGCGCGGATGAGCCTGATTGACGAATCCGGAGAACGCTACGTGCGCATGGCGCATCTGGCCTGCGTCGGCTCGCATGCCATCAACGGTGTGGCGGCCTTGCACACCGAACTGCTGAAGGCCGACGTGCTGAAGGACTTCCACGAACTCTGGCCGGAGAAGTTCACCAACAAGACCAATGGTGTCACGCCACGGCGCTGGATCGTGCTGGCCAACCCCAGGCTGACCAAGCACATCAGTAGTGCCCTCGGCGACGGCTGGATCAAGGATCTGTCGCAACTGAAGGGACTGGAGCAGCACGCCGGCGATGCCGCGTTCCGCGCTGGCTGGCGCGAGATCAAGCGCGCCAACAAGACCGACTTCGCCGATGTGATCCGCAAGCGCTGCAATGTCGCGGTCGATCCGTCATCGATGTTCGACATCCAGGTCAAGCGCATCCACGAATACAAGCGCCAGCACCTGAGCGCGCTGCACATCATCGCGCTGTATCACCGGCTGAAATCCAGCCCGAACCTGGAGATGACGCCGCGCACCTTCATCTTCGGTGGCAAGGCCGCACCCGGCTACCGGATGGCCAAGCTGATGATCAAGCTGATCACCTCGATTGCCGATGTCGTCAACCGCGACCCAGCGGTGCGGAACACGCTGCGCGTCGCCTTCCTGCCGAACTTCAGCGTCACCAACGGCCAGCGCATCTACCCGGCCGCCGATCTGTCCGAACAGATCTCGCTGGCCGGCAAGGAAGCCAGCGGCACCGGCAACATGAAGTTCGCGATGAATGGCGCACTGACCATCGGTACGATGGACGGCGCCAACATCGAGATTCGCGAGCAGGTGGGTGCGGAGAATTTCTTCCTGTTCGGCATGGATGCAGCAGAGGTCGCTGCGCTGAAAGCGTCCGGCTACCGCCCGGCCGAATGGGCCGACCGCAATCCGGAACTGACCGAAGTCATCAACCTGATCCGCCACGGCTACTTCAGCAGAGGTGACGGCGAACTGTTCCGCCCGCTGGTCGATAGCCTCGTGCACCACGACCCGTACTGCCTGTTCGCTGACTTCGCCTCGTACGCCGACGCCCACACCCGCGCCGGTAGCGCCTTCCTCGACAGCGACGACTGGACCCGCATGTCGATTCTGAACAGCGCCCGCTCTGGTCTGTTCTCGTCAGACCGCACCATTGGCGAGTACTCCACGAATATCTGGCAGGCGAAAGCGGTGCCGGTGCCGCTGCTTTCGCAGGAGGATGTGCGGGTGGAGTTTATGTCGTAACACTTCCTCAGCCAGATGTGAAAACGCCCGCAGATGCGGGCGTTTTTGTTTTGATTCGGGATTAAACTAAGCTAGGCCCTTTTAATTAACCTTAGCAGAGACAATCAACGGCCTTTACGAGGCTAAGCTGATTAACCGGCGAGGACTCTGGAAGACGAGGCAATCGGTCGAGATGGCGACGATGCAATGGGTGTCATGGTTCAACACTCAGCGACTGTTCGGACCCATCGGCTACATCCCTCCAGCCGAGGCTGAGGCAAACTACTACAGGCGATTCGCGACACCCGTTGCGATGGCTGCCTCACTTAAACCACCGGGCCTCCACGAAACCCGGGGCGGTTCACCGTCTGTCGGGATTGACCCGCTAACTGAGCTGGATTAAAAAAAACAAAACTAAGGGAGGAAGAGAAATGGATGTGAAAAAATGGCTCTGGGTCGCCGCGGTTGTTTCGACGGTCCCGCCGGTAAACGCACAAGACTTTGATCGCGATAATGCCGGATACATAATTAAAGATTACACCGCAGCTGCTCCAATGTTGCGTAGGGTCGCTGACGGAGGGGAAGTCTTCGCTCAGAAACGCCTTGCGGATATGTACAACTTCGGACAAGGAGTTACGCCAAATAAAGAGGAAGCCGCACGGTTATATCGTCTCGCAGCGGATCAAGGATACGCTGCCGCGCAGAACAACCTCGGAGTGATGTATGCGAAAGGAGAGGGAGTTGACCAGAACAAAATGGAGGCTGCGGGCCTGTTTCGTCTTGCGGCAAACCAGGGTCATGCTAACGCTCAGAACAACCTTGGGAATATGTATGAAACAGGGGATGGAATTCCACAGAATAAAGCAGAAGCCTTACGTTTATATCGCCTTGCAGCGGCACGGGGGAACGCCGCTGCACAGCATCGCCTGAAAACTCTACTCGCGGATAGCGGGACTTCATCAAATACTGTAGGCGACGGGAACATTCCTACGCCTCGATCGAGTGAAGGTGTTGATTGTACGAGCAGTCTTTACAACAGTCCCCCTGGTTCATACGCTTTTGAGTATAACGTCAATCGTATAAAAGCAAATGGTAACGATCGAATCCTAAACAAATCATTCGGAACTGGAGGGTATTCGGATATGACCTTCTCCGAAGCTGAGATTAAATGTATCGACATGAACATCCGACGATACTTTCGTTGACATGCTCCTGACCTGCCCGCCGTTTTTCAGACCGCGTGACGCTTAAGATTCTGGCTACCGCCGACGACTAAAGGGGCCAGGCTTAATTAAATCCGCGGCGACGTTTGCCGCAGGGGCAGGGTGACAATCAACCTGAGCCTGGCCCCTTTGACTACCGCATGGCACGGTCTCAGTTGCAGGTTTGGTCGCCCAGCGCGAATTAAAGGGGTTAAAGGGGCCAGGCTCAATTTAATCCTCAACTTCCTATCCCACCTCCCGACCGTACATTCACTGAACGCAGCGCGTCACTGCCCCAAAGCAAGCAACCCCACCCCGAAATCCGAAAATCCGTGACGGACGTCACATGCGGCACCGCCTGAATAAGGGGCGACCCTCAAACCGCCGCGATATGCTCCGGCACATGCCCGCCGTCCCCGCATCCATTTCCCCGAAGTCCCGCTGCACCTCGTGCAGCGCGGCCATAACCGGGACGCCTGCTTCTTCTGTGATGAGGACTACAGCGCCTACCTGACCTGGCTGGCGAATGGGCTGCGCGATACCGGCTGCCAGTTGTACGCCTATGTATTGATTAACCATCACGTGCATCTGCTGCTGACGCCACCAGCACAAGTGGAGTCCGTGCCACGATTGTTGATCATGCTCGGGCGGCGCTATGTGCATTACATCAACAAGGCCTATCGGAGGACCGGCACCTTGTGGGATAGCCGCTACAAGTCATCGAGCATCCAGACCGAGGCTTATCTGCTGAAGTGTCAGCGCTATATCGAGCTGAATCCGGTGCGGGCGGGGATGGTCGATGACCCGGCGCATTACCGGTGGAGCAGGTCTCGCCGCATAGCGCTGGGTGAGGGTGCTCCGGTCGCTGCGCTGTCGCAGCCGTTAATCACGCCGCATCCGCTGTATCTCGGGCTAGGAGCAGATGCCGAATCACGGCACTGACTTATCGGGCGCTGTTCCGCTCAGAACTCGATAGCAAGCCGGTCAGCCATATCTGGCAGATATTGAACCAGCCGCAGCCGCTTGGGGATTCGTGGTTTCTGGATCGGATCGAGCAGATGGTGGGGGTGCGGCGGGAGGCGAGGCCTCGGGGTAGACCTCGGAAGGTGGCTGCAGTTGGGGATGCTGCGGGGACAGCGAGCTCGTCTACCGGCTTTCTGAATTTGCACTGACGCTCGCGTGGTGACGCTAGTTGGGCTCTGGATTCCGGCTTTCGCCGGAATGACGGCGTGGGGGATGGGATGCTGAGTGATTACGAGGTGTCTGCGGGTACCTCACTCCCTCATCCCTGCCCTTCTCCCGAGGGGAGAAGGGTTCCAAAGCAGGAACCTCGCTATCAATTCGCTCTTTATCCGCTCTGTCGAGCCGCTTCAGTGCCCCATCAACGCAAGCACGATCTCGAACACGATCAGCAGCACGATCGCGGCTTCCATCAGCGCACCACGCGCGCCTGATGCTTCTTCGTATAGCGCGGTGTAGGTATCGCGAATGATCGCCAGCTTGCGGTCGACGGCGGCGGCGACGGCTTGCACGCGGAACTGGTCGAGCGCGGCGGAGTAGATGCGGGCCAGGTAGACGTCTTCGGTCACTTGCAGCGCGTTGTCGACCTGTTCGGTGATTTCGGTGACTTCGGCAACCAGCGTGTGCAGGCGCCGTGCAAGGTCGGCGAAGCGGCGCGGGGCCAGCGGGTTGATGAAGCGGCCGGTGCTGCGTTCGGCTTCGACGAGGTCGTACATGCGCGGCAGTTCGTCGTCGAGCAGTTCGTCGTAGTAGCGCAGTTCCAGCAGCTGGGCGTTGGCCACTTCGATGACGTCGGCCACATCGGTTTCCCGGCGTGGCTCGTAGATGAACGCGCGGTCCCAGGTCAGCACGACGAGGTCGTCGTCGAAGTAGGAATAGCTGTGCCGCAGCAGGTCGCGTCTTGCGCCTTCGGATAGTGGGCGACGTTCGCCGGACAGCAGCGGCACCAGATCGAGCCGTGCCTGCACCTCGGCTGCAGTCAGCGGCTCGCTCCAGCGGTCGACGATGCCCAGCAGGTAGTCCTCCTGCATCGTCGATGGCGTGGGACGGACCAACGCGGGGCCGATCACGGCACTGACCAGTGCGAGCAGCGGCTGCCAGCATTCCGGTTGCATCGCTGCATCGATGCTGGCATCAGCTTCCGGGCCCAGTTGTCCATCGATCCGGTTCAGCAGCTGACTGAATTCGGTCCAGTGGAGATGCGCGACCGGCACCCGCAAGGCCAGCGCGACCACGCCGAAGTCGTAAAGACGGGCGCTGACGGTGGCCATCAGCATCTGGCCGTCGATCAGCAACTGGATCGGCTCCAGATTCAGCAGCACCGGCGGCACATCGAAGGCCACCGCCTTGGCCGGGGTCATGCTCAGCTGGCTGCGGCGGCTGCCGGTGCTGGCATGAATCGCCCACAGCCGCTCCGCTGCCGCGAGATCGATCGCGTAGGCGATATCGAACAGTCGCAGCGCGACGATGGCGCCGGATTCGACACGGGGAGCAGTCGCTTCGAAAGACATACTTCCATCGTGTCAGATCGAGGTGACGCTTTCGATTCGGCCGACCGCCGGCACGCTCGCGGCTGACACGGCACGGGGACGGTGACCCGAAGCTGTGTGCATCGCGCGATGACGTGGGTTTTCTCGTTGGCCGCGCTGACGAGCGCAGCGGCTACGTCATCTGACGTATCCGCTTACTGCCACCGGGGCAGGCTTCTTGCGCCTGTATCCGGTACATGAGCATTCAGCCGACCACCCCCCGTGCAGCACCGCAGGAGCAGCGGATCATCAAGATCCGCCGCGACTACAACACCTGGGTGGCCAACGAGACGCTGGAGGACTACGCGCTGCGCTTCACCGCAAGGTCGGCGCGCAAGTGGAGCGAGTTCCGCGTCGCCAATACCGCATTCGGCGCGATTTCCTTCCTGTTGCTGGAAGCGATCGGCGGCTCGCTGCTGGTGTCGTACGGCTTCACCAATGCAGCCTGGGCGATCGCCGCGGTCAGCCTGGTGATCTTCCTGACCGGCCTGCCGATCGGCTGGTACGCCGCGAAGTACGGCGTCGACATGGATCTGCTGACCCGCGGTGCCGGCTTCGGCTACATCGGCTCAACGATCACGTCGCTGATCTACGCCTCGTTCACGTTCCTGTTCTTCGCGCTCGAAGCAACGATCATGGCGCTGGCCTTGAAGCTGTGTTTCGGCATTCCGCTGACGCCGGCTTATCTGATCTGTGCGCTGGTGGTCATTCCGCTGGTGACCCACGGCATCACGCTGATCTCGCGCCTGCAGGCCTGGACCCAGCCGCTGTGGCTGGTGCTGCTGGTGCTGCCGTTCGTGTTCGTGATCTGGAAAGCGCCGGAACTGGCGCGCGAGCTGCCCGATTTCGCGGCACCGGGCGGCAGCACGGCGTTTTCGCTGATCCAGTTTGGTGCAGCGGCCAGCGTG